>Ga0224522_1000160_pt1 | contig 33007 bp, 38 predicted proteins | sample CFST25metaG_FD_182733 | JGI IMG/M metagenome (GOLD analysis project Ga0224522, IMG submission 182733) | Peat soil microbial communities from Stordalen Mire, Sweden - C.F.S.T25 | ecosystem: Environmental > Terrestrial > Soil > Wetlands > Peat | place: Sweden: Norrbotten County, Stordalen Mire...
AATGTCTGTGGTCGCCTGCTGCAGGTCGATCGTCGCGCGTACTTCTGCAACACTGTCCACCAGGGAAGCCGCCCCGCTGATCGTTGCTGTGCTTTGATCCAGTTTGGGAGTACCCGCCTGGTAGCCAATGGCCGGGTTGGTATTATTCACCACCTTGATATCGAACTGGCTGGTTTTTAACAGCTCCAGGGAAATGTCCACAGAACGGGGATTGTAGGTCACTACTTCGGCCGGTTTGATGCCAACTTCAAGTTGGATGGGAACGGTATGCTTCCCCTCTCCCAGGCCGGATAAATCGACGATGGCACGAACTGGTGCTTTTTCAACGATCAAAGAAGCCCAGATTGAAGTCGGTGCCCTTAATGTAACCGCGACCGAATTCGGCAGCGCACTGGTCAGCACCAAATCCGGAGATTGACCCACCACCTCCACAGTGACCGTGTTTGGGTATATTTTTTGTTCAGAGGGGTCGTTGGAGGTTACGGCTAAAACCCATACCAGGGCTGCCAGAATGAAGGCAAACAAGAAGGTTGGAAGATGACGGACCAGATTACGCAGCCACTGCATGGTTTACTCATCCTCCTTGCGAATGTTGAATATCTTGCGGAAATAATCTGAGGGCTTGATATTGTCACTCTGATTGTCCGATGGCTGATAGAAAGCCAGTAAAATATTTTCCAGCCGTTCACTGTCCAAACGGCGAATCATGCGGCCGTTATGGGCGATGGAGATCGATCCGGTTTGCTCGGAGACAACCACAGTGATTGCATCCACTGCTTCGGATGTTCCCAGAGCGGCGCGGTGCCGCAGACCCATCTGCCGTTCCGGGGAACGCGTCAGAATTCCGCTGGCAGACAGCGGCATGACGCATGATGCTGCTACGATCAAATTATCGGCGATAATCACCGCACCGTCATGCAAGGGAGTATTCGGGTAAAAGATTTGCAGCAGTAACTCGGGGGTCACCGCGGCATTCAACTGCACGCCTGTGCTAATATAATCATCCAGGTTTTCGCGGCGCTGAAGCACAATCAGGGCGCCGTGCTGCCGAGCTGAAAGCCTGGCTGATGCGGTGACAACGGCATGGATTGTTTGTTTGATTTTCTGATCTTGAGAAAATTTCTGCGTCGAAAAGAGCTTATAAGGCCCGGCCCGGCCAATCTTTTCCAGGCCGCGGCGTATCTCAGGCGCAAAAATGACCGGAATGGCAAACAATAAGGCGGGAACGATGGTTTTCACCAACCATGAGAAGGCGGGTAAATTGATAAAACTGGTGAGCAGGGTGAGCAGGATGACAAAAAAGAGCACTCCCCTGAGCAGAACCACCGTTTGAGTATCCCGCAGAAGTAAAAGAACAGCATAGAATACCACTGTCACCAGGATGAGATCTAAATAATTCAACCAGTTCAGTCGCTGAAAGAAATAAACAATTTCACCAAGTAGATTTTGCAATTCTCACCCAAATGACAAACTGAAGATTAAATCGGCCGCACGACGCGGTCTTGCCTTAACTGCTTAAAGAATAACACGGTTCCTGCCGTGAGGATCTCTTCTGCAGCTTCCTGCCAGGCTAAAACACTCAACTCGTGCGGAAGACAGGGGGCGTAGCCCAGGCTCTTCCAGAGTGCAGCATGCCGCGCTAATGGCTGGGTTACAACAATCAGAGAAATCTCGCATTGCAAATCAGCCGAGGCCCGCTCCATTTCCCGAATCATAATCGGAACATATTGAGCCGGCGGCAGCGCATCATCCAAAGCAATCTGGGTCGTGCGTGCCACCAGGTTTTCAACCTGCCAACCCAGAAAACCCATGCTGTGGTTTTCCACCTGCAGCAAGAGAAAAGCCTTTTCTCCAAAAGCCTCCATTACCTGATCTTTGGTCAAAGCGGGGTCAGGGTGTAATAAACGGTTGACCACCTCAACAATCTCATCCGCCTGTTTGGGGCCGGCGCGCCGTACTGACACTTCACCCACGTTCAGGTGGACCGGTTCTGAGGAACTGATGGCGTTGTTTTCAGCGGTAGAGACATATTTTTTCCACGCTCGCGCAACCTGACGCCAGGTGTCTTCGTAAGAGGAAACATTCTTGATGATCACGTTGGCAGCCTGCAGTTGATCCTCCCGTGAGGATTGCATGGACACCCGCTGCAAAGCCTCTTTGTCATTCATGCCGCGATTTTGCACCAAACGCGCCAACTGAATTTCTTCCGGCGCGTAGACCATCCAGACCGAGTCACATACTTCCGCCAGACCGGTCTCGAAAATCTTCACTGCTTCGATGACGATCACTTTTTGCGAAGCACGGCGAACGATCAAATCAATCGCCTGCTTCACCAAAGGATGGATAATCGCTTCAAGCTGCTGCAAAGCTTCAGGGTCGCTGAAAACCACACGTCCAAGTTTGCCCCGGTCGATTTGCCCATCAGTTCCCTGCATGTAGCGGCCGAAAACCTCGATCACCGGATCATAACCCGGTGCTCCCTTGGCGATGGCACGGTGGCTCAAGGCATCCGCGTCGATACCATAAGCGCCCAGATGTTCCAACATACGGCGGACGACGCTTTTGCCAGTACCGATATTACCGGTAAGACCGATGACGTACTTCCCAGCCCATTTTTTCAAGAACAAACCTCTTTGGTGAAATAATCAGACAATCCCTATTTATTTTAGCGATTGGTCTAAATGTTGTCAAACGTAATTGTGATTCGGTGAGAAGCCTTTATTTTTTAATAGAATATATAATAACTAATGAAATAATCTTAGCATTGCCAATATTATCTACGAATATATGTTAACTCCTAAATCTTTCGATAAAAAAGTTTCAATACAAATTCTCATCGGTTTGCTATTTATACGTATTGTTGTAGTTAATGGACTAAAATTTGCAAATTTGATCAATTCTTATGAACTAATTGAAATTATAGAACTAGTTGAATATGTAGGAATTGCATTATTAATCGTTTTTGAATCGTCTTTTTTAAAGGAAAACAATATTAGTGTAATTCCCATTTACGCATTGATCTTTTTAAATTCTATTCTTAGAATACCAGTGGATGATTCTTTTGGTGAGTGGGCAATCAATATCTTTTTTTGGGTAACTTCAATTGCTTTGTTTTATTGTTTACTTAAAGAAAGGATGTGGAACCTAGCAAAAGAAAGTAATGCAATTGGTCATATATTTATTGGTCTAGTATTTGGAGTAATTCTTAGTTTTTTTCTTAAGGTTATTCCGGGTTATGTAGCTGGATTGGGAATTACCATTAGCGAATCTTCCTTGATCAATTTTTTCACCAGCATTATTATTGATTTACAACATTCAGCAATTTTTGAAGAATTGTTATTTAGAGGATTTTTAGTTGGCTATTTAACCAAAAATGGAATATCTGAAAAGAAGATATTGTTTATTCAATCATTTTTGTTTTGGATAGCCCATGTCTCTATCATTAGTCAAGGATTTGGTTTTTTTATTGCATTACCGCTAGGAAGTATTGTTTTGGGTTATCTTGCCCAAAAACATAAATCTATTTTACCAAGTTTATTGGCTCACATCCTTTACAATTCATTTGATTACTTTATTTCGTAGAAAATATTAATTGCTGTCTATTTTTCCAGGGTGGGTCCGAACCTGTTCTATAATTATCATGGTGGGAGAATAGAATTTTCCTTCGAGTCTGATTCACCGACATTTTTTATCATATTTTGGTGCGTTAGGAACGCACCCGCTATGGTTGATTTGAATGAAATCCAAACTAAAGTTGAATTATTAGCTAAGTTGATTGATTCACCGGTTGATCAATTGCCAACTTATGGCAATTCCAGGGGAGATGGTACACCGAATATTGATATTGGAGGCGGGACCTATTACTATACTGCTCCTGACAGGGGAGTTATGTCGATAAATCGACAGACCCAGAACATTGATGAACTCCTATATTGGATATTCAAAGATATAACATTTAGTATGGCCGTTTGGTTTGAGCTTGAAAACAGAATTAATGATCAAGACGCGAGGAGATTAATATTTTCTCATCAATTAGGATTATTAAAAACACTTGATACAAATTGGTTTTGGAAAGCCAAAATGGAGATCGCCAAAATACTTCAAAATTGTCCATATGATGATTCCTCAGGGGTGTCTTTACAGAAATACGAAAAATATTAATACAGAGCAAAATTATGGGGAATAAATATGAAACAAATTGAACAATTAATTCATAAATAACATTTTGTATTAGCTAGAGTAGGGGGATAAAAAATCGGACCTGCTCTATAATTATGATAGTGGGAGAATAGAATTTCATTCAAGCTTGATTCATAGACAATTTTTTATCATATTTTGGTGCGTTAGGAAGGCATCCGCTTTTTACCAACAATAATAGGTCTAGAAAATGATTATGAAAAATAGAATTTTGAAAATAATTTGCCTCTTTTTTGTTATGACATTAATATTGACTGCGTGCACTTCTTCTGAGAAGAAAGCACCTCTTTCTTTTGAAAACAAATATTTAAATCAACAAATTCAGATCAAGGCACTCAATTTCGGGAATACTTTTACAACCACAGATTCACTTTCACTTGAGCTAGAATACAAATCAAACAATGAAATAGTATTTCCTAATAATTATGGTCTCAGGATATTTGAAAAAACCAAGGATGGCTGGCAAGAAATCAAAGAAATGCCAACGCAACGGATTCCTTCCGGAAATATTGTCCTTTCTCCCGATGTAGATATTTCCGCAGTTGATATAGTGAGTTTATTTCCGGATTTGACAAATTCTAACGAAAAAACCACGCTTTGTATTTATGTAATTGGGCAAATGACGGAAAATGGTGAAACGAAATCAGTTGCTGCCTTTACAACTGTTGTTTTACATCCATGATAGTTTAGATCAATTATGCCAAACAAGGCAAAACACTAAAAAGTCGGCCCAACTGCTTGTGGGTGAACTCCTCTGGTGCCCAAGTTGTCCGGCAGGTTCCGCACAGGCCGCATCACCATAAAACTTACCCTGTCAAAGCTGAACCAGCCCTGACAGGGTATAAAAACAATTCCAAACCCTGGGAAATAATCCTTTTAGAAGGGGCCAAAGTGGATCAGAATACCGATCCACAGGAAGAGCACGGTAACAGGAATCACCATTAACCACAGCTTCCAGGTGAACTTGATCCATTTGCCGTAGCTGATCGAAGCCAGGCCAATGGAAATGAGCAGCACCGCATTGGTCGGGTAGGCCAGGTTGGAGAAGCCATCGCCAAAGCAGTAGGCAGTCACGAGCAGTTGATTGGTCAGTCCAGCCATTTGCGCTAATGGCAGCAGAATGGGTACCATCAAGAGAGCCTTGGCGCTGCCTGAACTGATGAGCAGTTCGATCAGGAGAGCTAAGCCGTAAATGATCAAAACGGCAGCCAGGGGGCTGGTATTCTGCAGGTAAGCTGAGGAGCTGTGCAGAATCGTATCCATGACATTGCCGTTGGTGATGATCAATTTGATACTGGCAGCCATCAAAAGCAGCGGGATACCGGGAGCCATGCCGCCGACCCCTTCCAACAGGCCCTGCCCGATCAGTTTGCCGTTCGCGCCTGAAATCCAACCTGCGCCAAGACCGCCGATGAAGAAGAGCAGACCGACAATCGGCAGCGAATAGCTGGAGAGGAAAGGTACGGAAGAAGAGCTGACCAGTACAAGCATGATCAAGACCACGATCACGGCCAGGAAGATCCCCGCCCGGCCCAGGTTGGCGCTGCTCTCGAAAGAGACTGCCTTATACCGTTCGCGCTCGCGTTGGTCATCCCCGTAGCAGTAGGAGGCTTCCGGTTTCCGGTCAATTTTGCGGGCATAGGAGACCAGGAAGAAAGCGGTGATCCCGTAGATGACAATGAATATGGGGATGCGGAACCAGGCTCCAGAGAACAGGGGCAGCCCGGCCAGCTTTTGCGCCACGCCAATGGTGAAGGGGTTGGTAATGGCGGCAGAGAAGCCCATGTTGGTCGCCAGGATGCTCATGCCCAATCCGACCAGCGCATCCCACCCCATCGAGTAAGACAGCGCGATCATCAGCGGGACGAGAGGAACCACCTCTTCAAAAATTCCGAAAAACGCTCCCAGGAGCATGAAAACAAGAGTAATTACCATTAATAAGATGTATTTTTGATTCCCAAATCGTCCGACAACTTTTCCCAGCACTGCTTTGAGAATGCCGCTTTTATCCATTACCGCGAACGCACCGCTGACCAATAAAATGAAGAGGATAATGGTGATGATAGTCAATGAATCCGGCCCCCACAAAACTTCGACAGGAGCCGTATACCAGCGCCAGATGGGCAGCGGGCTCTGCGAAGTCAGGCGGAATGAGGTTGGGTCGATGACTGACTGGCCGTTTTCTATCACACGGGAATAACTGCCGGCCGGTACCACGCGGGTCAAAATTCCAGCGAAGGTGATGATCAAGAGCAAAATAATAAATGTCTGTATAAATGCCTTTTGAGAAATTTGTGCACCAGCTTTTTCATCCATGGTGGGTCCTTTTTTACTATTTTTTATTTTTCTGTGAGGGAAATAATTCAAATTAGTTTAGAAGAATATGAGTAAAAAGTCAATCTTAATTTGCCTTTAATCTGTCTTTCCGATTCAAGCTGATATAATCCAAATCTGAATGATTAAGGATCCGCACACAATCTCTCTGCAAGGCACCCCTCTCACTTACTCGCTGCGTTTTTCGACACGAGCCAGGCGGCTGCGCATCTCGATCTCGGACAACGGCGTGACGGTGGTACTACCCGCAGGGCTTTCCATCCATGATGGTGAAACTTTTCTGGTGAAGAACAGCGTTTGGGTGCTGCAGCAACTGGAACGCCGCCAGAAACACCAGGCAAAAAATGCCCACCTCCTCCTGCCCAAAGATGTGCTTCTTCTGCGCGGACAACCCACCCGCCTGGAAGTTGTCGAGGAAAGCAGCCGGCTCAGCCGCGCCCGCATTGAAGAAAAACTCGGCCGCATCTTTGTTTATTTGCCGATTGGGAAGAGGGCTGCTGTTCCGCAGGTGCTTACCCGATGGCTGCGAGAATCGGCGCGCGTTGAAATCGAAACGATGGTGCACCGGCAGGCCCTTCGCATGCACGTCTCACCCAAGACCGTGACCATACGCGATCAGCGCACCCGTTGGGGAAGCTGTTCCAGCAGCGGGACCCTTTCTTTCAATTGGCGGCTTATTATGGTTCCACCTGCCGTAATGGAATATGTGGTCGTGCACGAGCTGGCTCACATGAGCGTGCCCAACCATTCTGCGAATTTCTGGCGCCTGGTCGGGCAGTACTATCCCGGCTACAAAGAAGCCCGCACCTGGCTGCGAAAGAATGCACCCTTGCTGCATCCGCATATTTTGCAGGAGGTCTGATTCTAATTTCTTCATTCAGGTATAATCAAGGCATGGATTTTTCATACATACAAGAATTTCCCGAAGATAAAAAAAGTGAATGGAATGCATTTGTCACCAGCGGCGTCTCACACGTCCCTTTTTTACGTTATGAGTATTTGACGAACTGGTGGCGTACGCGCGGCGGCGGCGAATGGAAAGAGGCTTCTGAGCTGTGCATCGTCACTGCCAGCGAAAATGGCCGCCTCATCGGAATCGCTCCCTGTTTCGTGGCCGAGCATGAGAATGAGAAAAGTTTGCTCTTTTTAGGCAGTATCGAGATCAGTGATTACCTCGATTTTCTTGTCCGCCCCCAAAACTTGAGCAAGTTCAGCGAAGGTTTGCTTGCATTTGCCAGATCGACCCTGGTGCCGAAATTCGGCCTCAAGACTGTGGATTTCTATAATCTGGTCGATCAAAGCCCCACCATCCGTGCGCTGCAAAATGCATCCTCCACCCTGGGTCTCGCCTGTGAGACCACTCCGCTCATGAAATCGCCTTATATCCCCCTTTCCGGTGACTGGGAAGGTTACCTCAACAGTATCGACAAAAAACAGCGTCACGAAATCCGCCGCAAGACGCGCCGCATGCTGGAGCTTCAACCACCGGCAGACTGGTATATTGCCAGCGATCCGGCAACGATTGACTCAGATATTCAAGATTTTTTACGCTTGATGGCATTCGACTCCGAAAAAGAGTCCTTCCTGACCCCAACCATGCGCGATCAGATGACATCAGCCATGCGCGAAGCATTCGACAGCGGTTATTTGCAGCTGGCTTTTCTGACTGTTGGCGAAGTAAAAGCTGCCGCCTATCTTAATTTCGATTTTCTCAACCGCATCTGGGTATATAACTCCGGCATCGATCCGCGCTTCTCCGAGCACTCTCCCGGCTGGGTATTACTTGGGTATCTGCTGAAATGGGCCAATGAAAACAACCGCTTCGAGTTCGATTTTATGCGCGGTAATGAAGACTATAAATACCGGTTTGGAGCCATCGACCGCACCGTGGTTCGCGTACATATCACGCTATAATTCACAAAATCCCCTGGAAAAATTGATCTCTCCAGGGGATATTTCAATCTTAACCTCATTCCGCGTTAATTAATCAAAAACCGATAGAACCCCCACTTTCAACCTAAAAACACGAGGGTTTTGCCGGGTTGGGTCTTCACCTTTTAAGTGAAAGACAAAAAGGATGTGGTTATGTATGCCCGCTTTTTCGCAGATGAACCCCAGGCAAAAATCCGTATCCAGAAGTGTATAGAAATTGCTTATCGTAAGAAGGGGTATCTAGTATTCCGTGTTTGATGAGATGTGTTTACCATACCCAATACACTGAATCGCAAGAAATGATCGATAAATTCGAGGCAATATGAAGCTGAAAATGCTACAATTTAGAAAAACCGAAGGTAACTTTATGTTGACGTGGAATTCGGGTAACACTTACTTAAATTTTTATCGCCACTTCCTTTTGAATATTAAATAATCACTAATTGTTTCTGCCCATCCTCCAACCTGCACCGTTAGCCAAGATCATCCCTCCATTCTAAAATATCACCGGGCTGGCATTGCAAAGCTTTACATATCTTGTTCAGAGTTTCAATCTTGATCGCTTTTACCTTCCCGTTTTTTAGCAGAGAAATATTCGCCAGGGTAATACCTACTCTGTCGGAGAGTTCAGTTACGCTCATCTTTCGTTTTGCAAGCATTACATCGATATTAATAATAATTGTCATCACCGTCACCTCAAATTGTCATTTCGTTTTCTTCTCGTATTTTGGCCGACTCTAAAACTAAGTGAGACAAAGACGCTGAAGCAACAGCGAATGCAATGCCAATAAATACCACAAAAAGAGAAAGCAGGACAATTCCGGGATGATTCATGTTGTAGAATAGGAGAATGATATTTCCAATAAAGAAAAAGCTTGAATCAGCCGCTGCCAGGTAGGAAATCCTTTTCAAAAGCAGGGCATTTCTTTCAGAAAAGGAATTATCTTTCCCAATCTCACTGGCAATTATCCATCCAAAGAACAATCCAATATATAAAGGTATTGCTGTAATCCAAAGAAAGATGAGCCATGGCCAGTAACGGTTTGAAAATTCAGGATTTGCAATGACGATATCCTTGCCCCAGAAAGGAAAAATGTAATAATAAATGAATGCACAACAGATAGCTATACCCACAATACTTGTTTTCAACCATTTCGAGAGTTTTGTTTGATCCATAAAGCATTCTCCTTATTTTAATTATACGTTTATTATACCTCTTTAATAATAATATCAATAAATATTTATCATATAACAATAAATATTTATTGATATAGTAGGGTTAGCAAGATGGTGCGATTGAAAAAGTCATACCTTTTAAAAAAATCAATTTTCCCCTCGCAAACCCAAGAACATTAGTTATATTTCCGGATTAATTATATTAACCAAAGGCTATGGATTCAGAGTGATGACCTCGCTTGAAAGCGCCAGATCCACAAAGGGAGCCTGGTCAGAACCCTGGCGCAGACTGAGCCGGATCGGGGTAGACTGGCTGACTGAATAATCTATATCAATGGAGAATGGGGCGTAGTCCTGCCCGCTGGCAAGTGCTGTGAGGCTGACTTGTCGCGCAGCCACGATACCGCCGCTGGCCTTGATTAATTCTACGATCAATGGAGCACTGCTGAAGGGATGCGCATACCCCTCGATATGCAATTTACCCCCGCTGATCGTGGAAGATCCACTGGGAGATTGCACAAAGAAAGGTTCCTTGGCAAAACCGCCGTTTTCAATCGCCGAGTCTCCCATTTGCATCAAAATAATTGGCACGCTGGTGACGGCCATCCTCCGTTTGTAACCATCGAAAGCGGTCAAGGTCAAAACGGCTGATTCTCCTGCGTCAGTGATCTCAAACGGAATTTGCGACGTAAAAGTGATCCAGCCTGAGTTTTCGGTCAATTTGATGAGCTGTTCCGCCATCAAATGTCCATCTTCGCCCCACAATTGCAGCGTAACCTTACCATTAGCGCCGGGAAGCGCGTAAGCGCTTATTTTAATCAAGGAAGAAATCTTCGAATTCGGCCCTGGATTAAAAATATTGAGCTGGGCGATCGGGAATTTTTGATCTAACAAATCTGTAGCTAACTCAGTAGGAATTGTGGTTGTCGGTTGAATGACAATAATCGGTGTCGGTTGAGGAAATTCAGTATCGGTTGGGGAAGCTGTCGCCGTTGGCTGCGGAAGCTCAGCCGTGGCGCTGGGAATTGCTGAGGCAATGACCGGGGTTTCACTGGCGGCAGGTAATGTGGAAATACTTTTCGCAGGCCCACTCGTGCAAGCAGCCAGAAGTAAGCAGGTAACAAGTGTGGATGAAATAATGAATAAGGAATGGTGTATGCCTCGCATCCCTAGATTGTACATCAGGTTAATAAAAACGGGCTCCAAAAATGCTGGAGCCCGCAGCGGTGACAAAATTCGTTTTACAAACCGTAAATCTCTGAATATTTTTTGGTGAGGTAGCGCATGTATGGTTCGGGGGTGATGGTACTGCCCGTAACCCGTTTTACCAGTACCTGAGGCTCGAATTTGGCTCCATGCCGGTGAATATTCAGACGCAGCCAGGCAAGCAGCTCAGCAAATTGGCCGGCTTCGATTTGAGCTTCGACGGTGGGAATATCGGACTGAATCTTTTCCCATAATTGTGCCGAAACCAGATTTCCCAGGGCGTAAGTGGGGAAGTAACCCAGGAGCCCGCTGGACCAATGGACATCCTGGAGCACACCCAAACGGTTGTTCGGTGGAACAATGCCAAGATAATCTTTCATCCGTGCATTCCAGGCTTCGGGCAGATCTTTCACCTGCAAACTGCCTTCCATAAGAGCGATTTCCAGTTCAAGGCGCAGCATAATATGCAAGTTATACGTGGCTTCATCAGCTTCGGTGCGGATGAAAGAAGGTTCCACTTTGTTGATGGCGCGGTAATACTGTTCCATGGATACCCCGGCGAGCTGGGCGGGGAAAGTCTTTTGAAGTCTGGGGTAGAAGAACTTCCAGAAAGATTTGGACCGGCCAATGATATTTTCCCACAAACGGGATTGTGATTCGTGCACAGCCATTGATGCGCCGGTAGCAAGCGGGGACCGGTCCAGGGAATGATCGATTCCCTGTTCATACATAGCATGGCCGCCCTCATGCATGGTGCTGAAGAGTGAGGAAGGAGCATTATCAGCCATGAAACGGGTGGTCAAGCGAACATCACCGATGCCAAAAGAAGTAGTGAAGGGATGTACCGATTTATCCTCACGTCCGCGGTTCCAGTCAAAGCCGAAACGGGTGATCACGTCCACGCCAAAATCCCACTGAGCCTGTTCAGAGTAGGCCACATGCAGGAAAGAATCATTGATTTCGGGTTTTTGTGCAATCGCCTGGAGGAGAGCCACTTGCTGGGTTCGTAACTTACCAAAGATATCCTTTACCTCTTTGGTTTTCAACCCGGGTTCAAAATCGTCCAACAAGGGATCATAGACGTGATCGTAAGGTTTAAAGAAGCTAGCATATTCCCGACGTAGTTCAACAATTTTTTCTAGGTCAGCCTGGAAAAGTTTGAAATCATCTTCGGCCCGGGCATGTTCCCAGGCAACCTCGGCCATCGCCGTGGCTTGGGCAAATTCAGCTACCTTTTCTCTCGGCACTTTGGTTTGTTTCTCGAATTCGTGGGCGACACGCAAGATCAGGCAGGCATCGTCAGAATCGGGATCCATTTGTTTGGCTAAAGGCACAAGCTCTTCCAGCAAAATTCCTACCTCATCGCAGGTAAGTTTGTCATGAGCCAACCCGGCCATTGTGGCTAAAACGTAGCCGCGGTCTTCGGCTCCGCCGTGCGGCATATATACCTGCTGATCCCAACCCACGACGGCATTCGCCCGCCCCAGGTCGGTTAGTTCTGACATACGCTGTTTGAATTCATCCAGTTTTTGATTCATCATAATCTCCAGTTATCTCAAGGGGTTATTTCACCAGGTTAAGTTTATCAGGCCACTTTCCAACGCAGCGGCTGATCGGCCAGGGCAGCCAGCACTTCTTCGGCAATATCATGAGCAGCGCGGGTTTGGGCTTCGACAGTCTGAGCCCCAATATGCGGGGTACCCACTACTTTGGGGTGGCAGACAAGTTCGGTGGCACCGGTGGGTTCTGTAGCATAGACATCCAGGGCGGCACCAGCTACTTTACCCGAATTGAGTGCGGCCAGCAATGCGGCTTCATCGATCACCCCGCCGCGGGCTGCACAGATGATATAAACGCCTTTTTTCATTTTAGCAAAGGCGGAATCATCCAACATACTTCTCGTTTGGTCTGTCAAAGGTAAGTGCATGGTGATGATGTCGGATTGAGCCAATAATTTGTCCAGACTGGCAGGCTCGGCGCCGCGCGCCTGAATTTGGTCCCCGGGGATCAACGGGTCGTAACCCAACACTTTCATCTCAAAAGCTTTGGCACGCTGCCCAACGCTTGCACCGATGCGGCCGTAACCGATCACACCCAGCGTCTTCCCGTACAGCTCGGTGCCTTCCAGTTCTTTTTTCAGCCATTTCCCGGCTTTGAGACCAGCATCCGCGCGGGCAACTTCACGTACCGCGGAAAGCATCAGCCCCATCGTCAATTCAGCCACGGCCACAGTCGTCGCCAGAGGTGAATTTACCACGGTGATTTTGTGCTCACGGGCTGAGGCCAGGTCGATATTGTCCACACCAACGCCGGCGCGCCCAACCACTTTGAGTTTCTTTCCGGCGGCTAAAATTGCAGGGGTGACTTTGGTACGCCCGCGTACGATCAGGGCGTCATAATTCTCCACCTGGGCAAGCAATTCGTCAGCACTGATGGTGGGTTTTTCCACCACTTCCGCTGACTTTCTTAATATTTCCTTCCCGTTCTCTTCCAGACCATCTGTTAGTAGAATCTTCCAAGCAGACATACACGTCTCCTCAAATGGAATAGCGAAAAACACAGGAATTAAGCACGCTTTCATTTTACCTTAATTTGTAGATTGGTCGTTTTTTTTCAAGCCAGGGTGCTTTTCATCCTGAATATTCGCGAGGATATACCTGAACGAGGTGGTACAATCCAAGCAATGGACTCTTCAACAACCCCCTCAAATTCGCGGATAAACCCGCGCATGCTCGAAGCCGCTCCGATGCGCCGCTGCCGTCTGGATGAATGCCTCGGTGCCTGCTGCGTTTTCGGTGTCTGGGCAGATCAACGTGAAATGGAAGATATTCTCGCGAATGCTGAAATTATCAAACCGTTCATGCCGGAAGGTGCCAAAGACCCGGCAGATTGGTTTGCCAGCTACGAGGATCATGACGAGTTCAGTCCCAGCAAAATGGTGGTCCATACCGCGGTTGAAACTACGCCCGAGCATTACGGAGGAACCGCCTGCATCTTCTGGCTTTCGGACGGAAAATGTGCTTTACAGGTGGCTGGGAAGGAAAACGGTTTTCACCCCTGGCGTTTCAAACCTTATTATTGCATTCTGCATCCGCTGGATTTGGATGAGCAGGGGCGCATTACGGTGGATGAAACTGAAACCCTGTTGGGAGAACCTGGCAGCTGCTTACGGCCAACCGATGGAAAAATTCCTCTGGTAGAGACTTTCCGGGAGGAACTTCAGTATCTGCTTGGAGATCGTGCTTATGAGGCGATCAAGAAACAGGCAGAACCCGGTTCTCAAAGCAGTGTATGAGCAAATCCTGGCAAATTCGTGAGGTTGCCGCTGCGGATCATGAATGGGTCGAACAATTCATGGAGCAGCATTGGCTCACTTCTTATGTGGTTGTGCGCGGTGAAGTTATTTTCCCGGCCAATTTACCCGGGTTTGCCTGTACGGACGAGGATACGGTCCTAGGTCTGCTGACTTATCGGGTCCAGGATTCTCTCTGCGAAATCATCTCCCTGGATAGTTTGCGTGAAGGTGAAGGTATTGGTACGGCATTAATTCAAGCCGCGTGTTCAGCCGCCCGAAAACAAAACTGCCAGAAGGTTTTCCTGATCACGACGAATGATAATTTACCGGCGCTGGGCTTCTATCAAAAACGCGGTTTCTGCATCAATGCCGTGTTCCCCGGGGCGGTCACACAATCGCGCCAGATGAAACCAGAAATTCCTTTGCTTGGTATTAGTGAAATTCCAATTCGGGATGAGATCGAACTTACCTTCGATTTATAAAATCATCCAGATCTGGCAAACAATTATGGCTCGCGATAAAATAGGGCCAGTTTACTCTTATTAAAAGGCTTGAGATTGAACAGAAAACGACTTTATCAATTATTCATGGGGCTGGTTTTGACAGGCAGCCTCTGCTTATCAGTAGTTACAAATGTAATCGCGCAAACCCCTGCAGCAGCGACGCCGACCCCTGCTGCGGATGCGACAGTCAGCCCTCCTGCGCCAGCTGTTGTTATCCCCACCACGGCTCAAGCGCTGTGCTTGCCATACATGGAAGGTATTCAAGCAGCAAATTGTCTTCAAGCCGGGCCGTCCCAGTTGATTTCAACCCTGGCCAGCCAGGGAATCACCTTCCCGGCTGCACCGCTGGCCGTGGCACACCCCCCTTACGACCTGAATAATATTCCTTATTCCTACGCCAGGGTAAACACCAACGCCGCCATCCCCATGTATGCCAGCCTGGCAGATGCCGAAACCAACGCTGTCAAAGAAATGATGCCTGCCGGAGCTTTCAGATTTGTTTCCCTCAGCCAGAAACTGACCGGCACAGACGGAAATGTGTACTATCAAATTGCCAACGAAGACTGGATTAAGGCCACAGATGTCAATAAAGTAGCGGCTGCCTATTTTCAAGGCTTCCTCATCAAACAATACCCGGCTGTTCCTTTTGGCTGGGTCGTTCAATCGGGAATCACTTCCGTCTCTGCGCCCGGCTACAGCTCTCAAAGTACCGGGAAGACCTATAACCGCACAGATATTGTGTTGTGTTATAGCTCCCAGATCGTTGACGGCGAAGAATGGGTAAAGATCGGCCCTGAAGAATGGCTTGATCACAAATTTGTTGGCCGCGTGTTGAATAACCCAACTCCGCCTCAGGGAATCACTAACGGCCGTTGGATAGAAGTGAATCTTTACGAACAGGTAATGACCGTCTATGAGAACAGCAAAATGATCTTCGCTACACTGATTTCCAGCGGCGGCAAGCCTTTTTATACTCGTCCGGGCACCTTCAAGATTTACCGCAAGGTCGATTTCGAATATATGACCGGAGCCTTCGAAGCCGACCGCTCAGATTACTATTACATCGAGCAGGTTCCCTATATTATGTATTTCGATGAAGCGCGTGCGCTCCACGGCGCTTACTGGAATAACTATCTGGGGAATACGGGTTCTCACGGCTGCGTCAACATATCCGTCGCTGATGCACACTGGCTGTATGACTGGGCTAACGAAGGGGATGCCGTGTATGTCTGGGATCCTTCGGGTAAAACCCCCACCGATCCTTCACTTTACGGACCAGGTGGTTTCTAGCATCCTCTTTTCTACCCAATCGCAATACTGAAAAATAAACTCCAGGTTTTTATACCTGGAGTTTTTATCATTTCGTATTGGTTACCAGACCCGCTGCAAATCAGAGTTCTCGCAGGGTCGGCGGCCGATTTTGGCCATATCCACCCATTGGCCGTCTAGTTTGACACGCACAACGTCCGCTGTGAAGTCGCTGACGGTAGGCCCGTGGTTATCGAACAGCGAAGAACCTACGGCATAAGTATCCACCGGTACGTTAAGCGTTTCAAAGCGGCGAATCTTTTCGGGGGTGAAACCACCGGATACGACGATCTTCACCGCATGACAGAATTCCACAGCCCGGTCGACCCATTTGTCCGGGAGATTCCAGGTTTGCCAGGCTGAATCCAGTGCCTGGCGCATCTGAAAGACCAGACGTGGGTTGACACCCAGATCCAGCGCCGGATCACCTACAGGTAAGACCGATTGGTCGCGCAGTGCGGCACTTGTATCCGTGCGCACTCCGTACAGCTTGTAGCGCGCCGCTTCTTCAACCTGGCCGGCATCGATTAACTCATGATAGCGTTCAAACATGGCCGTTATGGTAGCCACGCTGTCGGTAACACAATCGTTATTGAAGTCAACCAGGGCGATGCGGGGAATGGACACCGGCAGTACTTCGGAAAAGGCGAGCATGGCGGCTGCGGTATCCCCCATGAAACAGGCAATCGCGGAGTGGGCAATGGTGCCACCGCCAGCCCCGCCCCACCAATCTCCCTGGGCATCCGTCGAAATAAACGGGCCTAAAGAACTGGCATGGTCCATATTAAAGCGCTGCACCGCGATATTGTAAGCATAACCATCCGACGCTTGCACTTCATGCACGTCGAATCGAGCCGGGAAAAACATTACCGGTTTACCGCGTGCTGCCACCAGCGTATCATAGACGTTCGTGGCCACCCGGCTGGAGCGCGTCATTACCCCCAAAGTTGGCGTCTCGAGGATGGCAAAATCGCGGTAACGTCCGCGCACGCGCATCACCGGTTGAACGTTGGCTGGGTTGCCGTCAGCTTCGACAATGCTGCCGTCTTCCACCGCCCAAACTTCAAGGTTTTTGGCGGTATCCACAAACTGGTCTCCGTCCATATAACCGGTACAAAGCTTGAGCATGGTTAAAGATTTATCCACACCTACCACCAGCGTCTTGCCTGCGCGGCGTGTGAACCACTGCATCTCGACCTCAATGTCACCTGGAGCAATCTTCAAGAGATTCAATTCTTTAGAAAGGCGATTTTGACCCCCTGAGGGTTCATAGGTACAGTTACATCTCGCCAAAACCGCCAGCATCTCTGCAATGTTGGCGAAATATTTATCGGTGTACCAGGCTTGACGCATTCGTTGAATATCAATTTTAAAAGTCTCATTCGTCAGCCGTTGATGATTGAATAAACTCATTTTCACTCCAGTTTTTTAACGATTTCCACACCATTGAGGAACATATGATACAGGAAAGAAACGTGCATCCAGTCGCCAGGGTGCGCCGTGAGATGTTTTTCAACAGCTAATGCCACAGGAGTGTCATAAGTTTGCACACAATTTTCTGGAACGATCACCCGTCTTTTCAATTGTCTGGCGTTGGCGTCGAGGCGTAAAAACATAGCCAGTTGGTAAGTGCACAAATCGGAACAATCTCCGACGACGATAAAGGTATCTACTTCGGGATGTGATTGAATCCAAGCAGCCAAACCGCTGTTGAGCGCGGAATTGATCGAGTTCTTCGGAAAAATGACAAATTCTGAAAAGAAAGGCAATTCTTTGAATTCGTCCACCGTTTCGCTTTCGGTGGTACTGCGCACGCAATGCGGAGGGAAGTCGGCGAACTCCACCGCATCGGCTTCATGGGTATCCTGTGTCAGAACGAAATTTTTCACGCCCATCTGGTGCAGCGATGTGAACAATTGACAGATGGGATGAACGATTCCCGCGACCCGCGGGCTGGAGAGCGGCCCGGCGTAACAAAACCCATTAATTATATCCACGCTGACAATGGCTAATTTTTCCGGTTGTTTCACCAGGTCATTTAATTTCAATACAGGCAGTTTGGTAAACCAGTTTTCAAGAAAACCAGCAAATTCAGCAGATTCAGATTTTAAGTTGATCATTTTCATTATTGCCTATTCGTATCACCGCTCCACAGCCAGGTTTATCCGGCCAGGAAACGTCCAATCACCACAGCAGTGAATAAGCCCGCAGAAACCAGAGTACCCCAGAGCACATCATGCCTGGAATGTATATCCTTCAATTCTAGTCCGGTCTCGGATTGCTGCACCTGATAATGCGGCCCGGCAAACCAGCCAAAGAGGAGTCCTCCGACCAATCCGCCCAAATGACCCCAATTATCGATGCCAGGTTGTAACCCTAACACGAGGTTAACCACAACTATCAGACCCAGGTTTAAGAGCATGTTGCGGGCCCGACTCCCAAAAAGCATGCGGTTGCGGTAGATAAAGACAATTTCCGCCGAGACCAGGGCAAAAATAGCTGTGGAGGCACCGAGCGATGGGTTCGGCGTGATCAGGAATGAGAGCACATTGCCGGCGTATCCGCCAATGATATAGAGCAGCAAATATCGCCAATGGCCGTAGTATTGCTCCAGGCCTGGGCCGATGACAAACAGGGCATACATGTTAAATGCAATATGCAAGATACTGCCGTGCAGCAAAACAGGAGTGATCAGCCGCCATACTTGCCCGGCCAGGATGAGCGTGTTGGACTTTTCTCCCAACGCAGCCGGAATATCATAACCGGTCAATAGCTGGGATAAATATTGCAGCCCGTAAATCAAAACCGTTACAGCCAGGATTACATACGTAGCTATCGGTTTCCCTTTGGAAAGTTTGAAGGTGACCGGCACACGTGCTTGCTGCGGTTCGGCACTATCTGGTGCTGATGGCAGTGGGGGAACTGAATTCATTTTAGAGGTTCTTTCTGTGGTGGACGCGCATATGCTCAACATGTAAAATGTGCAAGATATCATCCACGGCTGCCGTAAGGTGGCCGTGTGCGTTCAGCACTACATAATCAAAAATATCAATTTGTGCAATTTCACGGATAGCCGTATCCACCCTTACTTTGAGGCTTGTCTCGGTTTCACTACCGCGGTCACTCAGACGGTCATACCATTCCTCAACCGTATTTGGCACCAGGAAAACCAGAATTGCCTGCGGATACAACTTGCGGATAGTAGCGGCTCCCTGCACATCCAGCTTAAGCACGACATCCTGCCCGCAGCGCAAGGCTTCTTCTACCTGCGCACGCGGAATTCCCTTGTAATCCTGGTAAACCAGCGCGTGTTCGATGAACTCGCCGCGGGCAATACGCTGTTCAAAATCTTCAGGCGAGTAAAAGAAATAATCAACTCCATTCTTTTCATTCCGGCGCGGCGGCCTGCTGGTGGCAGTGATGACGAAATGCAGGGGTAAATTGCGTTCTTTCATCCCTTTGATCACGGCATCTTTGCCAATTCCGGAAGTACCGGAAATCACAATAATCAAAGGCTGGGGGTGAAGGACATCGAACGAAAGTTGATTTAACTGCATATTATCCTAAATCTAAAAGGTGATTAATGTTATTCTATTCTCCTCCGATTATAATGTAAATTAACAGGAGAAATTGAACGATGCCTACTTACGAATTCCGCTGCCAGAACTGCAAAAAACGCTTCGACCTCACGATTTCTTATACTGCATATGAAACGACCAAGGTCACCTGTCCGCATTGCGGTTCGGAAGAAGTCTCTCGTTTGATCGGGCGAGTGCGGGTAGCGCGTAATTCCATGCAGCATCTGGCAGACCTGGCTGACCCTGAAAACTTGAGCCAAATGGAAGATAATCCACGGGCGCTGGGCAAAGCCATGAAAGAAATGCAGGGGGAACTCGGTGAAGATATGGGCGGCGAGTTTTCGGAGGTCGTTGACCGCCTCGAAAAAGGCCAATCTCCAGATGAAATCGACCAGGCTTTCCCGGATGCGGACTCACCGGAAGGTTACTGAGCCGGACCAACCGCCTGCTGCAACTGCGCGAAGGAACTCATCCATGAAATGCGGTTGAGAAAATCAGCCAGAGATGAGCTCTCGGATCTTAATTTTCTGACCGCCGGGCCGACCGGGTCTTCCCCAGCTGCGCCCACTGGATTCTCAGCATAAGCACCATAAAAAGCAAAATACGCCTGATTGATCTTACGGATCAGATAACCATGCTCTACGAAGACCTGGCGGCGCAGCTCCATATAATTTTCAGCCTGAGTGATTTCCCCTTCTTTCAGCATTTGATCTACGACCACGCGGGTGGTACGCATCTCCGCGTTAAAGTCGAAGGTATCAGGGGCGTTGGCAGCATCTGCCAATCCCAGAAGAGAGGCTGCAGGCTGGCCGGAATTGCTTTGTAATTCCGGATAGTAGTGTGCGATGACCTGCTTACCGATTTCGGTGCCAACGATCTCAGCCGTTGTCTCATTCATGGTGCGTAATTCATTGGAGGTATCGTAGTTGATTCCCAGAGGCCGTAAAGTGAGAAAGTTGTGCGTCCACTCGTGCGCGATAGTAGTGATCACCCAATTGGAATCTGAGGACTGCTCGACCATCGTCGGGTAAATTCCCACTCCGCCGATGTCCACGACAAGTGCAGAAACATCCAGCTTTGTAGAAATCGTATCTTCCAATTGGCTGATTTGGTCCAGTCCCAGGTTGGCCAGCAATGAAATATTCACATCTTGGCGCACTACATTACGAGGAGAGACGATCAGCGCCTTGGGTAAAGGTGTGGTGTGATAAAGTAAGCTGGGTACGGTTTGCCCGCCTAGGGTCAAGCCGGCTTCAGCCAGGCCTTCGCTCACCTGCCCTTGCAAGATCTCTTCGACCGCAGGCGACAGTTCATCGAGAAAAGCTTGGTCTTGATTTTGCTGGGCAAGATCCTCCGCAGCTGCGGTTTTTGGGTCCTTGACGGTCGGGTCATCATAGATTTGTTCGATTTTGGCGGCGAGTATTTCTACCTGTTTGACCGTGTCGAAATAATTCAACACCAGCCGCCGTTGAGTTTCGGTACTGAGCGCTCCATTGAAGTGAATCCCTGCTTCGCCGACTTTCAGGAGCAGCGAATCGAGGGTCCAGTTAAAGTAATTGAACTCGAAAGCGCCGGTATATTGGCGAACTTTATCGGTTAGCGTTTGGGGATAAAAAACCGATTGAGTAAGCAGTAAGATGCAAATCAACAGCACTAGAGCATTATTAATTGCGCGTCCAAATTTCATGCCCGAAATTATACCGCTCACAACCAAGTTATGCTCTGTCAAGGTGAGAGACAGCTTAGAATTGTTGTTGAAATATTAATGTTGTATAAGATTCAACCAAAATGCTCTGGACACGGGTAGTTCGACGTAGTATAGTTCGACATCGTACTAATCAGTGAATGTACTGATTATCTGTTGGAAAATTATTTGCTCGTTGTAAATTTGTTGCACAGGATGAGGTAAAGATGGAAGAGAACCAAGTAAATAACCCTGAAATAATCGTTCCCAAGAAGAAAAAGAGCAGAAAGCTCCTCTGGATCATCGTTGGTGCAGTATTGGTTGTGGCTGCTGTCGTTATTATCGTTCTGACCAATCAAGCCAGAAATGCCGCAGCACAATCCTACCAGACCCAGACCATTACCAAAAACCAACTCGTTGCGATTGTCGGTGCAACCGGCACGGTGCGCGCGAATCAAACCACTGACTTAACCTGGCAAACGAGCGGACGTATCGAGAAAATCAATTTTAAAGTGGGAGATTTGGTGACCTCTGGCGAAACTTTGGCCACGCTTGCAGAAACATCGCTTCCCCAATCGGTAATTCTAGCCTCCTCTGATTTGATCAATGCTCTGCAAAGCCTTAATGACCTGAATGACTCGACTGTGAACCTTTCCAATGCCGAGTTGAGCCTGGCACAAGCAAAGCGTGACTATAATACGGCGCTTGGAAATTATTGGGATAGAAATCAGAGTCAGGGCTCTGCAAATTTAATCACAATCACCGAGGCAAAGCTGCAAATTCTGGATAATAATATCATCGACCTGCAAAAAGCTTATGACAACATGGCGGAGCTGCAGGCCAATGACTCTAAAAAAGCTCAGGCATTGGCAAACCTGACCCAGGCCCACATTGACCGGGATAATATGAAGAGATTGTTGGATTATTACAAAGCCAATCCTGATACTCTGGACCTGGATATTCTCCAGGGCAAATTGGATGTCGCCAAAGCCAATTTGGATACTGCCCAACGTACTTATGACCAGGTAAAGACGACCGGGGTCAACCCCAATGACCTGGCGACAGCCAAAGCGAAGGTGGCAGCCCTGCAGGCAACAGTGAACATGGCTTCATTGACTGCTCCGTTCTCAGGCACGATTACCGCGCTTAATTCTATGGCAGGTGACCTGGTCAATCCCGGGACCGACAGCTTCCGCATCGACGACTTAAGCAAATTAGAGGTAGATGTCGAGATTCCTGAAGTAGATATCAACAACGTCAAAATTGGTCAAACCGCAAATCTGACCTTCGATGCTATCGCCAATAAGGAATATACAGGTAAAGTGGATGGGGTTGCCAAAGTTGGCGATACGATCAACGGCATTGTGAACTTCAAAGTCACCTTGCAAATAATGAACCCTGACGCCAGTGTTTTACCTGGAATGACTGCGGCTGTAAATATAATGGTCACTCAAATCAATGATGTCTTAACCGTTCCGAACAGAGCGGTCCGCACCAGTAATGGCCAGACCGTTATCTATCTGTTGCGCAGCGGGCAAGTAGTCATGGTACCCATTGAACTTGGTGCAGCTTCTGACTCAGACAGCCAGGTTCTCTCCGGCAATGTTAAAGAAGGCGACCAGCTCATTATAAATCCCCCCTCCAGCTTGATTAATCTCATGCAGAGCCAATCTGGTTCAGGCGCAACACGCTAGTGAAGGCAGGTTATTAATGAACGAAGCAGTAATTCAGGTCCAAGATCTGAAGAAGATATACCACATGGGCAGCATGGAAGTAAAAGCACTGGCTGGAATTTCCTTTAAAATTCTTAAAGGAGAAGTGGTCTCGATCATGGGGCCATCCGGTTCCGGAAAGTCAACCTTAATGAATCTGCTGGGTTGCCTCGATCGCCCCACCAGCGGCAGTTACCTGCTTGATGGTGTGCAAGTGGCTTCTTTGGACGACGACGAACTGGCCGTGATTCGAAATCAAAAAGTCGGTTTTGTTTTTCAAAGCTTTAACTTATTACCGCGGCAGACTGCGCTGGCTAACGTCGAACTACCAATGCGTTATGCCGGAGTCACGACTGAACGTGCCGGGCGTGCCCGCGCCGCTCTGGAATCAGTCGGCTTAGGAGACCGCATTCTGCATAGGCCTACCGAACTATCTGGCGGCCAACAGCAGCGCGTGGCGGTTGCCCGGGCCCTTGTCAATCATCCAGCCATCCTTATGGCCGATGAACCCACAGGAAACCTGGATTCGAAATCCGGTAAAGAAATTATGGAGCTTCTTTTGAATCTCAATCGTTCCATCGGAACCACTTTAATTATCGTAACGCATGACTCTACTATTTCCGCGCAAACCCAACGGGTCATTCGCTTACGGGATGGCTTGATCGAGGAGGCATCCTCATGAACTTGGGACAGGCAATTATTGAAGCCCTGGAAAGTTTGAATTCCAACCGCCTGCGCTCCACATTGACAATTCTTGGAATCGTCATCGGTGTAGGAGCCGTTATTGCCATGCTTGCCGTAGGGGCGGGCGCTCAGTCCACCATTACGGGGTCGATCAGCGGTATCGGCAGCAACCTTCTGTTTGTCTATAAGGGCAACAGCATTAACAGCGTACTCAACGCTAAATCGATCACCACGCAGGATGCCACCGCTCTTCTTGATCAAACCCAGGCACCCGATGTACTGGCAGTAGCGCCAATGGTTAGCGGTTCTTTGCAAGTGACTGGAAATGGTGAGCAAACCTCCACCAGCATTGATGGCGTCACCCCCGATTATGAAACTGTACGTAACGCCACATTATCCGAAGGAACTTTTATCACTGAAGATAATTTATTAGGCCAGGCCTCCGTTGCCATCATCGGAACGGACGTAGCCAAAAAACTCTTCAATCGAATCGACGGCCTGGTTGGCGAGAACATCCGCATCAATGGGCAGCCGTTTAAAGTGATCGGCGTCCTTGAATCTAAAGGCGGCTCCTCCTTTGGTTCCCAAGACAACGTTGTACTGGTGCCAATCACGACCGCTCAACAACGTTTATTGCATAGAAATTCAGAAAATGTGGATATGCTCATGGTGCAAGCTACTTCATCCAGTACCGTTTCACAGGCCAGCGACGAAGTTGCCAACATCCTGCGCATCCGCCACCGCACCAAAGCCGGCAAAGATGACTTTACCATCTTTTCGCAGCAAGATATTGCCGCCACAGCTCAGACGATTACTGGTGTGCTGACCATTTTTCTAGGTGGAATTGCCGGAATTTCCTTGCTGGTCGGTGGAATCGGTATCATGAACATCATGCTGGTTTCAGTTACCGAGCGCACCCGGGAAATTGGACTGCGTAAAGCCTTGGGCGCTCGCAAGAAAGATATCCTCACGCAATTCTTGACCGAATCTTCCTTATTGAGTCTCATGGGAGGTGTCGTCGGTATCGGTCTGGGCTGGCTGATTGGCTTTATCGTGGGTAAGATAGCCGCAGCCAGCGGAACACCTTTCACCCCTGTTGTAGGGCTGAATGCAATTTTGCTGGCAACTATATTTTCCACTGCCGTAGGCTTGTTCTTTGGTATTTACCCAGCTAACCGCGCTGCCAACCTGGAGCCCGTCGAAGCCTTACGTTACGAATAATTCACAACGTTAAAAATGAAAAAGAGTCAGATCCGGCTCTTTTTCATTTTCCTATTCCAATTCATTAACTTTGTTCAGGAATGACGATCCATAGAATGATGTAAGCCCAGAATGTTCCGCCTACCAACAGTAACCCGAGGACAAATAACAGCCGCACTATGGTGGGATCGATGTTGAAGTATTCAGCCAAGCCACCGCAGACACCGCCAATTGTTCGGTTTGTTAGGGAACGATATAACCTTTTACCTTGATTCATCGCAAACTCCTATTGAATAGTGGGGGCTTCTGGAATCACGATCCATAGGATCAAGTAAGCCCAAAAAACCACAGAGGCTGTCACAAAAAAACCGACTACAGCCAACAAACGAACGATTGAAGGGTCGATATTAAAATATTCTGCCAACCCGCCGCAAATTCCAGCTATCATCCGACTCTGATTCGACCGATAAAGTCTTTTTACCTGGTTATCCATACTTACCTCCAAATTTTAATCTAACTTATTTACGCAAGCCACTCTATAAGGTTGCAATGCCGGGCAATATTAGTGGAATGGGTTACAATAATAATACACTCATGCGAGAAGAAAGATCGGAGGTTTAAATGAGCGGAAAAAATATTGGTGAAACTCAACGTTTGATCAAAATTGTACAACAAGTCCCCTTTGCTGACGAAGATAAAAAACGCTGGTTGGATGAATTACACGAAAATGGGATAAACGGCGAAATGGTCGAGGAAGTTCATAAGAAGTTCCTTGAAATAGATACCGAGAAATTGGGCGGCGATTGGGCGCGAGCCCGATTTAACATGGAGATCATTGGCGTCACCAAGCAGTGGGGTCTCTCTCAAGGCAGTAAAAATTTCCAACATTCTCATTAATGAAATTGCATTACGAGAAAGGCCGGAGGAAATCTCCGGCCTTTTTATTTTCGGGTAGAATAGGGAATCCATATATCCGGGAAGCAAGATGAAATCGATCAATCGCAGTCACAGCAGAATTCAAGCAGATCTATTAATGTTTTTGGCAGCAGTCGTCTGGGGAGGTGGGTTCGTTGCGCAGCGCTATGCCACTCACTATTTGAGTCTGTTCGCATTTAACGGGATTCGATTTACTCTGGCAGGGTTAATTCTTTTACCTGTCGGGTTAGGTTATTTACGCACTGCGGGTCGGAGGATTTGGTGGGTTGTACCTGCCGGTCTGCTTTTATTCGGCGGGAGTGCCTTGCAACAAGCCGGGCTGTCTACCACAACCGCAGGTTCTGCCGGATTCGTTACCGCTGTTTATGTGGTATTTGTTCCTCTTTTCCTGGCCCTCATTTGGCGCCAAAAAGTTCCGGCCGTCAGCTGGCTGGCTGCGCTGGCTGCTCTAGGCGGAACCTATTTACTCAGCACAGGCGGTAAGACCATTCAACCCTCCACCGGCGACCTGTTGGAGTTGGCCGGAGCTGTAGTTTGGGCGTTTCACATCATCGTTGTCGGGATGGCAGTCCGCAGGTTGAATTTGTTCACCTTTTCTGTCGGTCAATTTTTGATATGCGGGGTCTTGAACCTGGCTCTGGCACAGGGGTTCAGCCCCCTCACCCTGGCTTCGGTTGTACCGGCATTACCTGCTCTCCTGTACGGTGGAATTATCTCTGTAGCCTTAGGTTTTACGCTGCAGGCAGTCGGTCAGAAGAGTGCACCTGCCGTAGATGCAGCATTGATCCTGAGCCTGGAATCTGTTTTTGCCGCTATCTTTGGGGCGATAATTTTGTTAGAATTGATGAATTGGATTCAAATTGTGGGATGCGTCATCATCATGGGTGCCATTGTCATCGGCCAACTCATTTCTTTGCGTAGAGACCAGTTGACCCAGAGTACAGCAGCAACCGATGCGGGCTAAAAATGCGTTGATCTCGACATATTTGTGAGGAATATTTCTTGACAATGAAATACCGCTGTGTTAAAGTTCCGTAATCAGGGAAATAAGATTAGAGGTGATTTGTTGTCCCAGCCCAATGTATTATCAATGATTGCCCGTTTGCAGGAACTCCAAAAAGGAATGCCTGAAATCGAAGCAGCCGCCGTGGTCAGTCTGGATGGACTGATCATTGCTTCATCTTTACCCCCAGAAATCAGCGAAGATCGGGTTTCTGCCATGTCTGCCGCTATTTTATCTTTGTCTGAAAGTATATCGCGCGAAATGGGGCGCGGTGCCCTGGAACAAGTATTTACCAAAGGGGATAAGGGATACGTGATCCTGACTGCAATTAACGAACATGCGGGGTTGACGGTTCTGGCCAGCGATCAGGCCAAACCAGGCCTGGTCTTTTTGGAAATGCGCCGTGCCGCGATTGATCTGGCTAACCTTTTCCATACCGACTGAATAAAAATAAACCTGCCGGATTTTTTACTCCTGCAGGTTTTTCTTATCCTCTGATTACTCTGAAAATTGATCTGAGTACTCACCCACCAGGGTGCGCCATTCTGCCAGTTCCAGCGTCTGCGCGCGCCTGGAAGGGTCGATACCTGCGGCTTGCAGCAGTGCAGCCGCCTGATCCCCGTTCCAGTGCAGCCCGGCCGCCAGAGTATTGCGCAGCGTCTTGCGCTTCTGGCTGAAACCATGGTGCGCCAACATAAAAAAAGTATCCAGTTTGGGCACCGGGATGAGCGGTTCCGGATAGAGATCGATGCGTAAAGTGCTCGAATCCACAGTCGGCTGCGGAAAGAATGCTCCGGCTGGAATATTCAGAACCACGTGGACTGAGCCAAACACCTGCACGCTCAAAGCCAGTAATGAATAATCACCGGCACTGGCGCAAATTCGTCCTGCCACTTCTTTTTGCATGGTCAGCACCATACGTTTGGGTTTAATCTGGCTTTCCAATAGGTGCCGGATGAGGGCGGAGGTTATGTAGTAAGGAATATTGGCGACCACCAGGTAATCAGTCTGCCCCATCAACTCTCCTGCATCCAATTTCAGCATGTCTCCAGCTACGACCTCTACATTGGCGTAGGGAGCCATGACTTCACTCAAAACGGGTACCAGTTTCTTATCGATTTCGACTGCTATCACCCGGGCAGCATTTTGCGCCAGGATTGTGGTCAGGCTGCCCAGACCGGCGCCGATTTCCAGCACCTGGTCCATAGGAGTCACTCCAGCAACTTGAACGATCTTACGCAGGACTCCTTCATCCACCAAAAAGTTTTGCCCCAGCCCTTTATGCGGGTCGAGATTGTGACGGCGCAGCAGCCCGCGTACATCAGGAATCTGGCTCACGGCAGCGACCCGGTGAAATTCGTCGGCGTCGGTGATAGGAAGTAAACAGTGACCCATTTTGACCAGGGAATGTACTCTTCATCCGTGTAGCCCAGGTCGATCCAGTTTTCACCGGGAATACCACCGCCGGTATCTTCTACTGTAGCAATGCCGTATCCGGGTACGTAGATCTTGTATCCCTTAAGGATCCTGTACCAGGCCGTGGTCACTGCAATTACACCTTGAGTCACAGGAGCTCCGGACGCAGTGTAATCCATACAGGTTGATCCTGAATTGCACGGAGAATAGGAAGTGGCATGCACTGACATGGTCAGGTAATAACCATATACACCGTTGCCTGTATCGATCGTACCAATACTGCCGGGTGGAACAGTGGGATTGGCAGTCTGTGTTCCGGTAGTCACTTGTTCATTGACCGCCTCCTGGAGCACTACTTTGCTCTCTGTCTCTCGGGATTTTTCTGTCCCATTCTCATAGCGCACGACGACGCGCACATTCGAGAGTCCGGATTTCCCAGCGCGGGTGACAATTTTCGTCGCTGTGGACAGGCTGGAATCATAGTTGTACTCGACCGTGTATGGGATGACCTGCTGCTCATCCAAAACCAGCAGTTTCACTCGCACCACTGTGATTTTTCCATCTTTTGGCAGAGGACTATCCTCGACAGGTGTGCTGTAATCCAGGTTTTGCAGGCTAATGCCATTGGCGGCCAGGGCTTCACCCACTGTTTTGGCCGCTGAATTTGCCTGGATGGTTTTACCGTCCACGCTGATAGCAAGGGGAACCGCTTGAGCGAATTTAACCGCTTCATTTTGATCGAGAGCTTGAGTAAATGGTAAGGAGAGGCTGTCTCCACCTCTCAGATGGACTCCGCTTTCCCATAGAGCCTGCCCCAAAGTTTCTGCAGCCGATTGTATCGACTGCTTCTTCGCTGTCCCGGATAAATCAATCGTCACGACAGGTTTGTATTGCAGCAAGACGCTGACGCCAGCCGGTAATGTGTCATCGATTTGAATTGGACTTCCGTTGAGTTTGAAACTATCATCCTCAATTGCAGTTATTCCCAGCAGCAGCAATACATCGCGCGGTGTCTTCGCGGCGCTTTCGAATTCAACATGAGTGCCCATGGGGTCAACCCAAACCGTAACTGGCCTTGAGCGATCCAACTTGATAGCGGTGGTTCTTGAAAGCCAGGTGGCTGCAGGCGGGTCGACCTGATCGGTCTGGGTAAGAGTAATCCCCATTCTGCGCAAAGCCCCGCCTACTGTAAGTGCACGGGTATGCAATACACTGGTTTGACCGTCAACGGTGACGGTAACATCGCGCCCCATTAATAGAATGCCGGTAATCAGCAGAAGCACCAGGAGGCCGCTGAGGATATACCAACGAGTTTTTGTTTTCATAATGTTGATTCTAACAGAAAAACATCGGCCAATAAAAGTCAAGGGTCGGAGATTGATTCAAGTTCAACCTATTTTAACCTCCCATTTTTACAATTACGAGTGAACTTAATTGATTCTAATTTGACTTTCCAATCATAATTTACTATAATTAGGATATAATAAGTCTAAATTAAGAAACGGAGTCATTATGAGTAATTCTTCAAATTCAGTCGTGATGAGCGACCCACCAGTCGCCAATGCACTCTTCAATAATACTAAACTAGCCTGGATCTGGTTGATCGTACGCCTGTATGTAGGCTACGAATGGATCACTGCCGGCCTTGAAAAGATACAAAGCCCTGCCTGGATGCAAAACGGATCTGCTCTCAAGGGTTATTGGACCAGCGCCATAGCTGTTCCGGCAGCGCCTGCCAGACCCGCCATTACCTATTCCTGGTATCGTTCCTTTTTGGAATTTTTACTGAACCACCAAACTTATGTCTGGTTTGGTAAACTTGTGTCGCTGGGTGAATTTCTGGTCGGTATTGCCCTGGTATTGGGAATCTTCGTCGGGATCGCGGCATTCTTTGGCGGGCTGATGAACTTCAACTACATGCTAGCAGGTTCCGCCAGTACTAACCCGGTACTTTTTATTCTGGCAATTCTGTTGATGCTGTCCTGGAAAACCGCCGGTTATTGGGGCGTCGATCATTTCTTGCTGCACTTTTTAGGAACTCCCTGGAAACCAGGTGACGCATTCCGCAAGAAACCACCAGTCGAAGCAAACTAAGCGATTCTCGTGTGCTTTTTTTGGATCCCCGATTTTTTTGAAATCGGGGGTCTTTGATTTACGCTTATTTATTTCTTGGCTTGAAATATTCTTTCATCGGTGTGAAATAATAGTCCTGCCAACCCTGCTCGTACATCTCCTTTTGGCCGTCAGGAATATTGCTGTGGTTAAGGGTCAGGCGCGTACCCAGTCCTTCCGGTTCGAAGAGGAGTTCTAGTAGGGAATCCGGGCTGCCTTCCGGAAATTCGGTTGTGCGCCAACTTTGCAGGATGCGCCGCGGGGTTTCTATTTCCAGCGTTTTTCCGCTGATGTAGCCATCCCAGGTAGTGAATACGCCGCCGCTATGCGGTACGATGCTTGCAGGAGAACCGGTAAAACCGCTGTGCTCGGCGCTGTTCAACCAGGCCTTGCACAAATCGCGGGGAGTTACGGGTAAAACCAATTGCATACTTAACGATTCCATATTTTTCTACCTTTATCAAAATCCTTGTTTGTAAATTGTCTGTTTATTCGTCCAAAGAACGAACATAACGCCACGAAAGCATTCTGGCTATAATCAGCACAACCAGCAACACGATCATGTTAGTGAGTGAGTAGGTAGTAAGGCTCATGCCAGAAACCAACGTCAATACAAAGGCAAACATAGTTGTAAAGATACCCGCTATAAATTGCAGATTTCCGGCATAGTGGTTCCCCGCATACCAGATTTCCGGATCCCCCAGGGTGCGCCGGCTGCGAAACCCATAAAACCGGTTGGGTTTGACCATGTTTACCATGAGAGGCACCGCGGTCAATGCAATTACTACCCCTATGATGGCATATAAGATAACCAACGTTCGCATAAAAGTCTTCCTCCCAATAAATCAATTTCTACTCTTCTTTCTGGATGCACTATACAAAGAATCAAACCACTTGTCAACCACTAACTAATAATGGCAACTACTAACTAATAATGGCTTATCTCGTTGAATTAAGTGGACTATTGGGATATGATCAATATGAATTATTGGTAACAACCTAATACATGGAGATAAAAAATGGCAACTGTAAAAGATATTTTGGGATGTAAGGGAACGGTGGTCTTTGCGCTGCCCCCACAGAAGACTATTCTGGATGCGCTTAAATTCATGAGCCAAAAAGGGATTGGCGCCGTTCTGGTGATGGAAGGGGACAAGATGCTGGGTATCTATACCGAACGCGATTTTGCCCGCCGCGGGCCTTTGGTCGATAATCCGCTCACCACTCCGCTGCAGAAAGTGATGACGCAAGTCATCTATTATGTCAGTCCCGAACAATCACTGGAAGCCTGTCTGGCTCAAATGAGCGATAAGCATATCCGCCACCTCCCCGTATTGGTGAGTGAGAAAGTCGTCGGCATGGTCTCGATCGGTGATGTAGTAAAATTTATGGTTCAAGATCAGAAAGAATTAATCACCGGATTGGAGAACTTTATTCTGGGACGGGAATTGATGTCCTAGAGCGCTTTTGTATTTACTCACAATGAGAATCAAAACCTGGCAGCAATTTTGGTCTGAAGGCAAAATGTGGTACCGCGAGTGAGATTGTCTCTCCCTGCAGAGAAAGCAGGGAGAGTAACAAATGGAAAAGGGGATATCAAATAACAAATTACATCATAGAATTATTCTTAATCTTAAGTGTAACAGCACATTTTTATATTAAACTGCGCTGCTCCTTATGGTCAATATCAAAATACATCCCTTTATAATCAAATAAACGCAACAAAACCCTATCCAATAAATGCTGCATTCTAAAATAATAATTCGCGGGTAAATCTCCATCAGGAAAAGAGCCTGTATGGGCAAGATGATTTCTAACCCGAACGAATTCTGCTCTTTCATCTTCTGAAAAAGACAAACCGAGGCTTCTTACTAAGAGGTCTATTCGTTCTCCGAGCGATTTCTGATTCATCCCTTTTTTGACCCCGATTAATATATCGTCCACTCTTTCCTCAATAATTTCCGGAAAACATTCTTTCAAAACTTTTTTTAATGACTCATTAGCATCTTTCCACCTTTTTTCAAATATATTTTTTTTAATGATTGGTTCGGCTTTTTCTTTTTTAGTTAGAATATTTGCTAAATATTCAAGAGTCGCTGCCATAATTAAAGTTCGAGTTTCAAGAAATGGACCAATTTTGGTATCTATGTAAGCTCTTGATAAACGGCGAATGTTATATAAGCTATCTAAGTTTTGAAAATTACCAAGTCCTACTTCAAGAAAACGCTTTGTAGCCATATAGTCTTTATGATCTATTAGTTCATTACCTGAGTATTGTCTTGTAATTGCATTCTGATATCCTGAATAGATGCTTTGCCCATCTACCTGCCCAACTATATCAAACGCAATCCAGTTAATTAATGTTGCCCTTGCAATACTCATTAATGCACAAAGATTTTCAACCTCGGTCTTAATTTCTTCAATATTGGCACCAATGGATAATTTTGTGGAAATAAGACAAGTCACCTGAATACCATGTTGGTCTTCCAAAAAAGCAACCGATTCATCATAACTATCAACTTTCTCAATAGTGAAAATTCTCTGTCCAGAATCAATTTCCATTTTTTCTGGCTTATTTATCAATTTACTCTGACCAAAATTGTCAATAATTGGTAAACCGGAAAATTGAAAGATAATGCAACCTTTTTTCTGTAAATTCGAGTCAGAAATATCCGCAGTTCTTTAATAATTCAATGACTTGCCAACACAATAATGTTTTCCAATTTGCCAT
>Ga0224522_1000161_pt1 | contig 32942 bp, 26 predicted proteins | sample CFST25metaG_FD_182733 | JGI IMG/M metagenome (GOLD analysis project Ga0224522, IMG submission 182733) | Peat soil microbial communities from Stordalen Mire, Sweden - C.F.S.T25 | ecosystem: Environmental > Terrestrial > Soil > Wetlands > Peat | place: Sweden: Norrbotten County, Stordalen Mire...
AGGTTACTCCGGAAGGAACCATTACAGGACAAGGACTTGCACCATCGCAAGATGCCGTTGCCGCTTGTGGAGGCAACTTGGATGGAATCTTGCAATCACTCGGAGGAGATATTGAAGGTGGCAACACTACAATCGGCGGTAAGGTAAAGCACCTACTTCGCCGTGTTGGTGGTCTGAATGATACCATTCGTGCTGGTCTTGAGGAACATCAAAATGGACAAATTTCAGAAACAGTGGAACAAGCCCTTCATGAATTAGGAGAACATAAACACCAGATCAACAAATTCGCCGAAGCGATCGATCATTTGACACGTCACTCGGGCGATAAGATTGATGCCGCTGTTGCTTCTATGGGGATTACCACGCTCAATAAGCTGGCATCCATTGTAAACAAATTGACATCCAAGGATCACCAACTCATGGTAAGCCAAGGAGGAGCACTTGCCACAGAGAAGTTGGTCGATCGACTCACCAAGCACCGTGAAGAGCTTCGTAATATTGTGAATGCGTTCATCAAAGCATTCGGAGGTGATTTGGATGCATTGGTCAAATCGATTGACAACATGGCGGAAGAACTCGGCAAACGTATCCATTTCGATGATAGCGTAGTTGTATTCTTTGACACATTGGAGCGTCTTAAGGAGTTCATCAATGATGGACCACGCAACTCCAAGATGTATCAATACCTACTTGAACTCAATCAAGATATCGATATCAGCTCCAAGCAGAACAAGGAACGTTTCATTTCATTGGTCCATGATTTGGCAGGACGTGCTAAGGCAATGAACTCTATGGATGGATTCATCAAAAGCTGTGAGGCGATCATCTCCACGGTGAATAAATATAACGACATGGTCAAGCAATTCCGTGATGAAGTACACAAGAGCGGTGGCTCTGAAACTGATACTATGAATGAGCTGTTCAGTGTTGACTCATCCAAGATTAATATTATCGGACTTCTCAATCCGATCGAGAATCTCAATATCGCGCTTAAGAAGATCGAGTTCTTCAAGAACATTGCCATCTTCCGTAGCAATCTTCAGCAGACGAACAAGGAAATCGTAGAATACAGCAAGGACTATGAGAAGAGCGTAGGCAAAGCAATTGGTGAGGCAGTATCACGTATCCAGCAAGAATACACCGAGATCATCAATAATATCAATGATAACAAAGCCGGTATGGGTCTTGAGATCGATATGTATAACGAATCGCAAGCGGGTGACAAAAAGATATCCAAGGAGAAACTAAAGGTAATCTACAAATGGCAATGCGATGCGCGTGTTGGTCTTTACAAGACGGTCGAGGCAATCGATTTGTATTTGTTGCATTTCACCGAGACGGTGACGAAGAACCCCGATGCCCTTTCCGATTTGCAAAAGCTACTCACTGCTACCAAAGTAATCGCCAAATGGTATGACAATAAGGCTGGTGATAATCTGATTCGTGTATTTGAAATGCTCGCAACGAATGGTGCTGGTATGCTCATCAAAGATGAAGTTATTGATAAGGAAGACTTCGTTGCATCCAAATACAATACAGCAGAAGCAGTTGCCTCTACAGATTTGAAACAACGTCTTGGTGGGGATCGTGCCAATAAACTATATGAACGATGTCGTCGTGCTGTAGAGGGAGTTGTAGTACTCAAGAATATTATATCTTACTTCATTACCATCAGTGAACGTTATGGTGGATTCAAGGGCGAGAAGAATATCTACATGGCGCCAAGCAATATCTACAAGAACTTGGTCAATTACATTTGGGTATCTGCTCTTGATACCAATATGGCAGGAACCGATATTCTCACTGATAACAACGAGATCAAGCGTATTATCTCATTCGAGGATACTAAAGTTGGTATTGCCAAACGGACCGATATTGATCCTGATGTCATGGGAATCAATTTCAACAAGAATTCCATTGATAAGCTTCGTATTCTCAAGTGTCATAGTGAATTACAGCGATTGGGAGAAATGATTTCTATTATGACGCCAAGCCAGTTCACGCGCGTAGTTCAATTCATTACCATGACATTTGCTCGCTTGGGGAAGACTCCATATATTCTGCATATGATCGAATTTGGTGTTGTTGATTTCACTCTCATGTCAGATGATTTAGTTCAGCAATTCGTGGAACGCATGAATAAGCTAATCGGTCTATATACAGGAGGCGCAGGGAGCCCATGGAGAATCGGGAGCATACGTGGAGCAGCCGAACCAACTGTCCTGCCTGGTGCTAATCCAGCTGAAATCATTACGAAGACGACTCTCGAAGAACGCCGTAATCTTCGTATTTCGGTGGGATCTAATTTTAAGAAGATCGTTCCATTGCATGTATTCGTGGATTTCCAATCACCAGAGAAAACTACCGATTTCAGCGAATTGATTTCCATGAATGTTAGTAATCCAGAAGAAATCGGAAAGGGATTCTTATCGCAGCTAATGAATGGATTGATTGGTCGTGGTAGTGTTCCTCGCAATGCTGGGTATACGCAACGTTTGCTCATTGTGTTACGATCCTGTATCGTGCGGATGCTCGATGACTACCGAAAGGAATATTCGAATAGTGTATTTGCCATTGATGATACATATTTCATTCTTACAATTAAAGCTATTGCTGGTAAGGTAATGGCGGTTGCTGGTATTAATTCGATATATAAGAATCCAAATGACAAACATAACTTAATTACCAATAGCCCAACCCGTCTAATAATGGGTGGCTCTGATGATGTTGAAATCATAGATGGTGCAATCGAACTCTATGTGCGGCTCCCACTTCTTGTTGAGTTTTATCGCAACATCTTTGATGATGGCAACAAGAAATTCAAGGATCAGTCGTCTGAGGTTGATAATCTTGATAATGAGCAGATATCTATGGTTCCCGAGATTGGTAATATTTGGTCTGGCTTGCTCATTGCAATATTTGATAAATCTAAACACATCGAATCTGGTATTTACACATACGACAACATGAAAACGATTGTATCAGAGATTAATGGCATTTACAAGCATTATAAGAATGCAGTCGATGCCGAGCAACTGGTACGTCACGTCGTACTCGAACTGATTGCGGAGATTAATCGTCGTTATGGTATTATCAAGCGTCAGGAACTGATGAACTACTACAAATTGCTTAAGAGCACCACCGAGGAGCGAATGACTGTGGATGAGAGCAACTACACGAACAACGATTTAGATATCCTTAACGAGGCATTCGAGTTCGAGGCAAAGGCGCCATCTGATGCCTATACAAAGGAACTCCAGCGTATTACAAAGGATGATACCGTCTCTATGGATACCAAGATCAGCAAGCTCACTGACTACAAGATAATCAAGGATTTCCGTAATCGGTTAGATGAGCAATTGACAAGAATCGGAGCTGCTGAAGCTCCACGTGATGTATCATTGCGTAGTCGCATTCGCTTCTTGAAAAAGGCTATTTCGACGAAGACATCTCAGCGTGATAAATATGACATGATCATCAAGGCGATCGAGGAATCAGATTCACTCAATCAATCCTCGAATGACATCTTCATGTGCTTCCACGAATTCGTTGTAATGCCACTTCGTACGCTCCAGCAGATGCACAACTCACTGAAATCATTCATTTTGAATATGTATGTGACTGTATTGGCTATAGATAACCATAATACAAAACCAGTTGCGCGATTCAGTAATATCCTCGATACCAAGGGAGGTAAGGAAGCTGAAACACAACAATCTCTGCGTGATAGAATATTCAAGGTAGTCATTGAAAATAATGGACATCTCATCAATCCAGAACGTCGATTACGAGCGGCACCTAAAAACATTCTCATGGGTGCTATATATGATGTACGTGATACCCTACGTAGTGATGTTGATCTAAATGAGTTACAGATGATGCTAATTCATTTGATGCTACAAATGTCGATGAACTCGGGAAATCTCGTAAACCTCGACGTATCGACCACTAAACGTATTATGATTGATATATCTGAATATCAGAAGATATGTGAACATCTCATCGCCAATGTTAAGTATATGATTGATCGTTTCACGGGTCTCGTTCCCGCTGCACTTATAAAAGAGGTTACATCACATAAGGTTGCTGGCATTTATAGCATTGAGGAAAGCCTATTGTTCCGCATATTCAATAAACAGAACCATGGAGAATCGACACGTGATGCATTGTGTATTGATAATCTATATAAGATTATGCCGATTGTGTCGCACGCACTATTCGATATTCCTATGGAGCCTCGACCATTAATGCAGAAAATGATTCTTCATAGTGGAGCATTCCGACCATCCCCACCGGGTGTTGTTCCATTCCCAGCACCAATGGCTAGTACTACAATTAGTGAGCTCATGCCATTCCTTCGCGATTCATTCATGCAATTCAATAAGAAATCAGGAGTATTCACAACAACAGGCGCCAATGTTACAGTATCGAATCTATTGTTCAACCCTAATCAACATGCATCGATGTTAGATACGGATCAGACACTATTCGGTCTAATTCAGGAGTTCAACATCATTATCTCACAATATCTCAATGGTCTATATGACGCGCAAAGCAAGAAGATATACACCAAGGCATACCAATCATTTGCCAGTAGTGCATTGATCGATGCGCTCAATGGTCAGAGTATTCGTGATTTCCAATTTAAAGAGAACAGTACTGATCCCGATGCGACATTCCAGTATCATTGTCCAAAGGTTCAGACTGTGCTCAGTGCGTCGCTGGCCTATGCGATGAAGACGTTGAGCAATCGCGTTCATCCTACCACTGGTGCCAAAATTCACGAGATTGCCACTATTCAAGAGATCAGTCCATATATGCTCGAGAAGTATCGCATGTTGATACCAGTATATCTGCGCATATGTAAGGCATTTGTTCGTCGCTGTCGCATGATCAGAAAACTCATTGGTCATATGATTGTCAATACTACAGCAAATCCTATCGCATCAGACGCATTCACTGAGAACTCGATGGGCAATACCAAGGTACGTGAAAACGTCGAAGATACCACATATGAATTTGCCAATGTGTATGAACGACTCGATAACTATTCAAAGGTTTCTACGATCGCTCCACTTTATATTGATGAGCTTGTAAATGGTATGTCTTCCTTAATTCAAGATATTGATGCAGTTCAGAAGGAGCTCCTCGAAAGTGATAGCACTGTAACGCTATACTTCGATATGAAGAAGGACTTCACTAAGAACTACGTAGCATCTAATAAAGATCTACCATTTGCGCCATTATCGATCCTTGCAATGGGTTATCCCAATGTGGATTCTAAGGAGGATACCATTCCGCTATATAGCGTCGGCAAGATCAGCTCCAATAAGTTCATATATGGTTTAAGAACAATGATTGTTGATGATTTCAAGATCTCATCTAGCAAGGTTCCATATCTCAAGAAACTCATCAACGATTTCAATGGATATGCCACTGGTAGCAATACTATCGATGACAAGAAATTCAATGATGTTCTACAATATGTTGGACAAGCTAACAACTTCATATACGATTTCCGATTCTATAATGGATCTGCAATATCGCATGTGGATCCACTACGTGCATTTGTACATACTGTAGATGGAGTCATTGGTGGTATCCGAGCACCTGATGATGCTCTCTTAACATATCAGGAGTCTCATGATCAGTCAAAGGCTGTATCTATCATTGAGAGTGTCAATATTCTTGATAGTGCTAATACGGTATCCGAATATATTAAAGAAGGTGTGGTACCTACCATCAATCCTATGCGTGGTGCTGATGGTTCCAATCCCAGAAATGGTGTTATCCTTGTTAATCTGTTTGATCTCAATGTTATGCCACTTAATGTGCATTCGCTTATGCGTGAGATCCCATTAGCCAATTTGTATAACTATGCGATGACCTTCGATTCAATGATCGACAATCTCGCAGTTAGTAAAGCAATATCTCCTTTCGTTAGTACTATGCTTGTCAAACCATATGCAAAGATTGTTAGTGACGCTATGCCATATGTGTTTAACGAAATCAAGGCAACTGATCTACGATTCCTTAACGATACGATTGTTCGTAAGATGCAAAAGCCTGATGGCGTTAATCAACTAACCAATGCCGCGATGAAGGCGCGTTATGATACCAAACTGACGCGCAACCTTGTGTTCCTGACATTGGTCCAATTCGCTATCAAGAAAAAGGTGAAGAGCGAGCTTGACTTCATTAACACGCGCATTGTATCGAACACGGCAACGGTTAGTAATACTATCACAAATGCGAATACCGATCTTGGCGAACCAGTCACTGATTCTATGTTCGAGTTCTAAATTGACTTCCCATAGAATAAGTATATACACAATCAATTCTTATAATGCCTTCCACAGTAACCATAACCGCGTACGTGATTTCCGTCATTGATCAAAAACGTATATGCGTTCGTCTAGATAAGCAGCACATAGATAACATATCCAGTATAATTTCAAATGCGTGTAATCATAGCATAGTCAAAGATACTATTATCATTAACATCAGCAATTGTCATATCGACATTAATATCGAATGGTCTGAGCTCACAGATTTGATTGGCATGCATATCAATATATTCTCCAATCTACGTAATTACCATTATTCCAGCACCAAGAATATCACAGACGAGAATGGGCGTAGTAATCTCACATATGTCATGCACCATGGCGTTTCATTCAACGCACGGAGGATCACCAATATTGCATAGTTGGATCCGAAAGATCCAAATTGGTACTTTTTTTGTCAATCGGTAAAATTGAGCCAATTCGTAAGTAATATACTCAACTCAATATCGAAGCATGGACTCTTATAACGGTAAGTGCGTCGATGTGCGAAAGATCGCTGATCTCAATTCACTTGGGATTGACCGATCTCAGTTCCTCGATTCTGATTTGATGGAGCACGTCAGCGCCAAGGTGGATACCAATGCAGATTTGCTATTTCTTGGTAATGATGTTACGGAGACTACCAAGAAGACGGATTATTGTTTGTTCATACATGGAATCCTTCCTTGTGGTAGCAAAACTACAGTATCGATTACTGGGATATTCCCATACATTGATATCAAACTGAAACCAAAGGACGTCGAAACGCAGATGCGTAGTCGCATATTTCAATATGCGGAAAAGGTGGCTAATGATACTTCCAACAGATCACGAAATCCGATAACGCTTGATGATGTCTACAAAGATATCAAATTCATTAATGGTAAGGATTTCATGTTTTACTCACATGAAGAAAGTCGCTATGCGCGTGTTTCGTTTCCGTCGATGCAGCTACGTGAGGATTTCATGGCGGCAGCATTCTCCGAGCATTTGTTCAGTAATGATCATGGATCGTATTATCGAGTGGTAGCACGTAACTATGATCTAAATCTATCAGGATGGAACATATTGCGAAACTACACCATCGACAATTCCAGCAAGTCGAAAGCAAAGTATTGTTTGACAATGGACATTGCTGATATAGAGGGTATTCATGATGATGAGCAATTGTCCCGTATCGCAATGGCGCATGATTATAACCCATCATTGGTGAAATACGAGAACTTGATTCTCTCCAGTTTTGATATTGAAATGATTCCAGAGAAGGATGGCTATTTCCCAGATGCATACAAAAATCCAAAAGATGAGATATTCATGATTTCCATGACTTATCATTTCGTGAAGCGCAAAGAATCACTTCTGAGCATCGTGCTGACACTAAAGAAAGCTGATCCACTTGATAATGCATTGATTGTATATTGCGCAAATGAAGGACTCTTGTTGTTGGCATTTGCGCGTTTCATGAAATTCATGCAACCAGATTTGATTACCGAATTCAATGGTGGTGGCTTCGATTGGCGCAACATTATCAAAAAAGCAGAAATCAAACACGTATTGCCCGATTTCCTTCGTGATATGTCGATCACCAAATTGGAAAATTGGGAGACGAGTCCATCAATGCTGAAGCGATTTCACACAGAGCGCCGTATCAAGATCAATGGATCGACACCTGATGCAATTTGCATGGGATTGAAATTGTCTGGATTCATTGGATTTGATACTTTGATCGTGTTTAAGCAATTAGAGCCGGGTGCGGATTCGCATAAACTAAATGAGTGTTTGCGTCGATGCAATCTCGGTAGTAAGGACGATATGGATATCAGAGAGATGTTCCGTATTTACAAAAAAGGTACATCATCCGAGATGCGTCTTGTGGCGCATTACTGCTTCATTGATACATTCAAGTTGCAGCAATTACTCATAAAGAAGAATGTTGTTCAAGATCATCGAGAGGTTGCCAATCTTTCGTATACATCACTGTTCGACACATTCTACTTTGCCGGTGGCAGTCGTATGCGTAATCTATTGATGAACCGTGCGCAAAAGCTTGGATATCTATTTGATACCACATATACGCCAGATGTTGCAGATCCAGAAGCCAAGTTCCCTGGTGCATATGTTGTTCCACCGATTAAGGGTATCGTCAGACCACCATTACGATTAGATGAGTTCAACGAAAAGCATCAACTGGGATTATCAGAAAACCAAGTCAAAGATGGATATCAATATATTGATGAGCACTTCGATGAGATCTACACTAATCCGAAAACAATAAAGATTCCAGAGCCAATTCATAAATATGTAGAATACGTAGCAACCAACGAAACGCAATATCCGGTTGCTGGTTTGGATTATGCATCACTGTATCCATCCATTATCATAACTTACAATATCTCACCAGAGAAGCTCATCGTAGATGAATCATATGCCAATCAAATGCAGGCAATTGGGAAGACGCTTCAGTTCGTCACATTCCCGTTCTGTGGTGAGATGATCAAGGCATGGTTCGTTCGTCATAACAACATACCAGAAGATTACAGCGTATGTGGTCAGCTATTGATTGAGTTGTTCGAGCGCCGTACCATGCTGAAGAAGACGCTCAAGCATTATGATGAGCTCATATACGAGATGGAACAAGAAATGAAATCATATACATCTGAGAATGAGTATCCACGATTGGATGAGTATAATGAGACATGTTTTGATTACGCAGGATGCGATTCAAAGCAGCGTGCCGTCAAGATATTCATGAATACCTTGTATGGCGCTATGGGCGAAACCAGATCATTCATTTGTGCGATTCAGGTTGCCGCAAGTGTTACGACGATGGGCAGATACAATCTCAAACTCGCACGAAGTGTCGTGGTTGATGATCTCGGTATGAAGGTTTATTACGGTGACACGGATTCTCTATATGTGTCGTGCAATAAGAAGCATTTCGCTGATCATGATAAAGCGTATTTCACCGGAATGATAGACAAGATTGAATATGGAACCAAACTGGTGGAGACAACATTTAAGAATATCGAAATCGCTAAGCAGCATGTTAATGCGCGACTCATTGAGGATAATGGATCGAAGCATCTGAAAATGGCTTACGAGGAGGTACTATATCCAGTAGCATTCTTGAGCAAGAAGAAATATTATGGAGTGCCCCATGTGAAGAATGTGGATTTCTATCCAAAACGATTATTCTTGCGTGGATTAGAAATCGTGAAACGTGGTGCATCTGATGTATTGAAGGATATCGTGAATGATGTTGTGCGCAAAGCAATGGATATCAGATCAACTGATGATATCATCGAAATCATCAAACGAGCGATCAGACGATTCTTCACTACAGATTGGGAAATAAGTGCTTTCGCCAAGGCAAAGGTTTATCGACCAGATAAGAATAATGTATCTGTTAAGACAATGATGAGACGATACAAGGATATGGGCTATGCGAATATCCCCGAGCCGAATGTGCGGTTCAAGGCAGTTATCTGCAAATACTATCCATGGGAGTTTGCTCTTAATGGATGCATCAGTCGAAAACTGGCTATTGGTGATCGTATGGAATTGGTTGAACGAGTAATCAATGAAGGACTCGAGATCGATCTGGAATACTACTTTGAGAATGAACTCACGGGACAGTTCGCACGATTGATAACATTCTGTGATCAGTTCGTTCAAGAAGATGTTATCATAAACAACGAAGCCAGAGCAGAGATGAATGAAATCGAGCGAGATGCATTTGATAAGGAGCAATATCAACGCGCGGAAGATGCGGTATTCAAGGCAGCCAAGCGGTTCATCATTGGACTCGCAAAAAAATATAGCAGAGCATTTATCAATAAGGGATCGCTATATAAAGATACATGGAAGACCATCAATGGGTGGATCGACAAGCGCCATCATGTTCTACCGCTCGTGATAAGATTCGAAGCAAGTAATCTTGATCAGTGGTTGCTCGAATGGGCGAAGCATATCATTATAACGAAATACAAGACCACGCATAATGAATTGACACTTGTTGAGTATACACATGATCTGAGCAAATTCATATCGAGTGAATCATTGGAGCAAGCGGTAATGAACTTCCACAAAGAATGGAAGGAGAAAGCCGTGATGCGTATCAGAGACGATTATGACTTTGCGTATATCTGTCGAAGTGATGTATCATTTGATAAACTGGATGAGTTGGTAGATACCGATGAGATTGATCTGATCATCGATCAAACGATTCCAATATCGAATGAGCAAGCGATTGCGATAATCGATAAGATGGCATATGCGATTGGTCGGAGTATGCAAGATTGATATCTCTTGATGCATGGAGTTTGTCTTTTTTATAATTGATATTGATAAGTATGATATAGAGCAATTATGCGAGGGCTGCTGGTTGTGGTCGAAGGAATTAATGGATCTGGTAAGAGCAGCATCATTAAAGAGGTTGCTAATCATTTTGAACGAACTGGTCGCCCCATCGTTGTTTACAAATTCCCCGACCGCAAAGGACTGTACGGAAGCCATATTGATCGATATCTCAAGGGAGAGCTGACCATTTCATCTAAATATGATATATTGCATATGTTTGCGGCTAATCGCAAACCAATCCAGCCGCAAATCATTAACGACCTAGAGGATAACAAAATTGTGATTTGCGATAGATACATCTTTAGCGCTATTGCATACCATATTCCTAATACAGTCAATGACATGAGCGTAGTACATAATTATTGCAACGTGATTGGATATTTCGACAAACATATGCCAATTCCTAACATCATCTACATGATTGAGGGTGATCATCTTAGTAAGCGGTCATCAATAATGGAGATCTTCCACCACACTGGAACCAAGGCACAGAAACTACGCAATATGATTTACAATGTGATCCGTAATTACACTACTCGATTCACTTTATTGAGTAATGAAACTGGTCACATGCATGAAGTGGTAAATTACATTATCACTGATATAGAAAACTGCATCATCTAAAAAAAGGAATCACTCCACATCATCTAAAATGCCATCCCGAAGCGACAGCTCTTATTATTGATAGTGTCGAATCTCTTATTTACATCGATGCTACACTTGATATTCTTTGGATCGGGAATGATGGCATCCTTGATCTTGATATAATCCAAATCCACCATAACAACATCGGGAAAGTACTTTTTTATGTGCCATACGCAGAAACGCCCCGAAGCATCAATGAATGGTCGCAGTTTCAGTCCGTGCATTGCTACATGCGATTGGTCTGACATAACAAAACAAAGGCGCAATACAAAGATATCAAACGAATCCAATTCATCATCGCTGTTATCTGGCAATTGATGAATACGCATGATCGGATCACCAAACAAATACGATGGAAGCCACAGTATCATCATCTTGTAGTAGAAATCAATTATATCAGCCAAACATAGCGTCGAATATGTGATCATCGCAAATATGTATTGAATCGTATCTAATTGCGCCATGTTATACAATATACGGATATGTATTAGAATGCAAAATTGACAGATAACTACAATTATATATACGATAGCATTATCGAAATTGCTGATTGTGTTCGCTTTAATATAAATGAGTGTTAAGGATAAACGAGAACGATCGGATTCACAGATTTCTGATGATGACATTGGATCCAATTATGACGCCGATGATGTCGAAGACGATGTAGAAATCGATGATCTTCCTAATGCAAAAGTGGATATTGATGACGAGGATGACGAACTAGAAGATGATTATCCAGTTGTCCCAAAACTGTTGCATACATATCACCAAGTCCCAGAAAGTACCGAAATCATAATCGTGCCAGTCAATCAACGCATAACGTCTGAATATATGACGATTTATGAATATTCCATGGTGGTGGGAACTCGGGCGACACATATCGCCAATGGATCCACGATATATGTCGATCCGCATGGATTATCGGATGCACGCGATATCGCAAAAAAAGAGATCAACCAAAACAAATGCCCTCTGTCAGTTACGCGAAAGATCAGTCCAACCAAATTAGAAATCTGGGAGGTCAATGAAATGATCAAACCGCAGATGTAGAACATTTAATTCAAATTGAACCACTTAGTTCAGTTGAATCTATTTTAGTTGAATTGATTCTTGCAGGTTGGACAAACATACAATGATTGCCCATTTTGAGCGATTTTGATTACGTGCATAATCGTCTCCTTGCAGCTTTTGTTGGTGCACTTTTTTTCTGCCAGCTCAACAATGGAATCGGCATATGCATTCTGGATATAGTTATGATATCTATGAATATTGTTGCTCTCTTGTAGCAATTCGTCAATCATGAGCGTATCGGTATCAGATAATGCATACTCCTCAAAGCAAACCAAACAGCGATAAATCACAGTCCCATCCTTAATCACGCTCGTAAGAATATTGTTGCATTGTCGCTTAGTACAGAACCGCATTTTCAGTCTCGTATATAATATACAGTATATATTCAATTTTGGGATCTTCAATGGCAAAGCGATTTGCTATGTCCTGCTCGTTGATGTTCGTATCGTTTCAATACGCTTTCAAATGATGGAGATGGCTTGGTTACCAGTATTTTAGCTTTGAGTGTTCTCAGTTTGGTGGCTAGTTGATCATTTGATAGATGTTTCTTTAGTAGAGTTGCTTTATGTCGAGCGTAGCAGGATCGCTGTTGGTCGATTAGTTTTTTGTTGACCATATCGTGGATCAGATATAGCCATTCCATTAGGCGTTTTCTCGATCCCATGAATTGATCAATTGGGAGTGCCTTCATATGCTTCTTATGCGATTCGCGACACCATATACATGGTAGCGTATATTGCAGTGAGACGAACATTGATTTGAAAGCCTTCATGGTCTTGACGTGGTCCTTGTTGTTTGGGTCTATTCTTATGGGGTATCCCCCCGCGATGGTGCTAAACAGAAAGTCCCATGCTGGTCTTCCCCAAAATATCGTTTTAAGTCCATTTGATGACATTATATTATTTGAGTTTATTACTGACAGGGTTACTCAATTAATATACACTAATATACATCATGACTGACTATGAAAGTGAACTATTGGACAAATCGTTTGACGACTTCGATTCGTATAACCTCGATGGAGAGCGACTAATCGCAAAGATAATCAAAGTTCATGACCCTGATACAGTCACTATTGGATGGAAGCAGGACTCGCGATGGGTGCGTACCAATGTGCGTCTTCTTGGCATTGATGCACCTGAGCTACATTCCAAGGTTGCGAAGGAATCCCAATTATGTCGATTTGGTCGTGAATGGCTCAAGGCTAATTATCTGAATAAGTTGGTTTTTGTTGAGTGTCAAGAGATGGATAAGTATGGTCGCTTGCTTGGTAATATATTGGATTATACTGATCCTACGATCAATGTAAATAACAAATTGATTAGTTTACAATTCGTGCGTGCATATGGTGGAGATTTGCACAAAGATGCGTGGTCGGATACTGAATTGGATGCTGGCATTGCATCAGCAATTGAACTTGGCATTCCTGATGTTCCTAAGTGAGTATAGTGTATATAGCGTATAGTTAATCCAAATGCCACTTTCAAATGTTCCATGTCCGCGCATTACGCCACATATGCTAATAGATCTATGTGATTATGAATGGGCATTGCCACTTATTGAGAGACATCTCGAAATGCTGACACCACCAGCAATCAAAAAAATGCAACAGCACGAATGGGCAGATTCATTGTTAAGGCAACTACCTACTAAACATATAAAACGTACCGAAATACACCATAGCAAGAACGCTTGATAATGTGTATCCAAAGCAGAATGGCAGCAAGGGAGTCATCTTCTTATAAGAGAAGTATGTCACCAGAAAGCTGATAAGCAATATTATCAATATTGGGATCCAGATAAACATCTTAGAAACCTTACGTTTAGGCTTAGGGGAACGAATCTCATGGGTGTAATGGGGCATATTTGCGTATGTTATCACATTCTCATTGGGATTATGAGTAGTTCCAATCGTAACGGTTGGTCCATCTTGTTCGGATTTAAAAGTAGCCTTGGGTTTCGTATTGGAGGAATACTCGTAAGTCTCATATGGCGTATATTTATATGTAATCGTTGGATCCATGTTATATTATACAATAGACAAGCTTATTCATTTTTTATATATCTAGTGCCAGTAGTATGGATTTATAGCGTATATAATGGACCAGAACACAATGCTTGGACCAACGAAATATAGCACATCTAAAACAGCATCCAACGCTGCCGCGAATAGAACGCATGTCGTTAAGCTCCATTGATTATGACCATGACCATATATTATAATCAGTGCTACGATGATTACATTTATCAGTAAAACTGCAAATAGTGTCGATTTTGCTAAACTCTTGGCGCCTTTATTTATTGAGAATATTGAAGGCATATTTGTGGCTATTGGTGTATATATATAAAAGCAAAAAAAGCTACCATCTACAAATAGCAACCATTTACGAATAGCTACCATTTACGAATATCGACTGGTATAGAGTCGTTCGAATGCATCCGCACGCGCCTTGTTGGATTCACCCTTGATACATTTGATGTATAAGATGGACGCTGCTTTGTTGCTTGCATCAGTTGGCTTTTTCTTTGCCTTGACATCCTTATCATCGAGTGCTGCATCGACATCTTCTTGTTCGTATAGGGTGCCGAGATGTTGATCACGCTCTTCAGCAAAGATAGCCTTAAAGAATGCTGGACGAGTAGGTTTTGCGCTACGGCTGGTAGTATTCTGAACTGCCTCACGTGATGTGGTTTCGAGATTCTTGAGCATATCAAATTTAACATTGAGTGCCTTGAATAGACCCTCTGTATTGACTGCTGCTGAGTTATTCTCTGCCTGTAGATCCGCAATTGCCTGTTTCATAGTAGCAACATCGCGGGCAATCCCCTTGACCAATTCAATCAATTCTTGGTTGGCTTTGCTCATGATGTTCTATATTACTTAGGATTTCGTTCAATTTTACGATGATACGTATTTGGATGCTGTGTTTATAATGGTCTTATGTATTTCGATAAGTGCTTCCTTATTCTCTTTAATGAATTTGTCCAATATGCTAAGATTGGATTTGATGGATGTTGTATATGCCTTTAGATCATTTGATGATGGCATAGATATTTTGATATTATTGTTTGGCTTTGTTATTGATAGCATCTTTGGGATGCTGAACTCGATCATGATATGCTCATCTTGCTTGGCGCTTGCTTCTTCTATCGCGTAAATCATAGAATCCAAATGAAGTAGCTCGGCAATCATTTTCAGATCAGCAGATTGTAAAAGCATGCGTACATATCCATCAATCAGCCATGCGTTATACTGATATTGAAATGGCTGTTCTCCTTCTATGATTTCTATATGCGCCCATTCCATTAGTATCTTTGCCTGATCGATACAGAATTTGTCATTGGACTCTTTTGCTATGCTGCTGATCATTGTGCTAAATCGGTTTATCGCCAGAGTGACTTCTTCAGTGTATATTCGTTTGTAGCTTCGTCCGCCTTTGATGTTGATTGAGAGCTCGACTTGATTATCAGACGAAATGATCCCACCCTTGATAGGCATCTCGTCGTATATAACTATCTATAAAAAATGGTATCCATCAATATTGTGTGATGTAGTCATTATGGTGTAGTATCTTACACGAATGACAAACGCGGCGTCTTCGTGCGCATCATATCCGACGGATTGTCTGATGGGATCGACTTTAATGGTTGGCTACCAGTATCAGCAGAGCTACCATCAGTGTGGCGATATGTGGGACGTCCAAATATGCCTACCCATGGATTTAGGTCATTCTCGTCATCACGAATCGATGGAACACCACCACCCGAATCGAATGATGCGCGTTCACTGGCGAACTTCAGATGGTTACTTACGATTTCTGGTTCGAGTGCCGTCTTAATGAGCGCTGTGCTGTAATCACCATCATCGATTAGTGTATCAATATCAGAGCTACCAAGTTTATTGGGCAACGAATTGTTGAATCCTTCGATCTTACGGTTGATATGATTATACGCATCAGAGATAATCGTATATTTAGCTACGATGTGCTGACCGATATCACGGAATTTCTCAGCCATGTTGAAGCAGTCGGACATGGCAGCAATAATGCGTTCAGAGTTTGATGTTGCATCTTGGATCATCATTGCGTTATTGCGATAAGCATCACTATTGATAACAGCAAATAGCTGGGATTGGACAACATCACCAATACTGAGAAGATTGCTGCGTACCTCATGTAGCTTACTATCGAAGTTGTTTATCTTGATCTGATCCATATTGGGAATCGCTTCTACGATACATACCTTAGCATATGCATCCATTTGCATCATGACTGATACGAATGCAACGGCATTAACTGAAGCAAGAGAATCGAATGCACTGACGCGATTCTTGGCATCAATCAACTCCTTGGTAACCATTTCTGCTGCACTAAACTTGTCGCTCAGTGCCTTTGCGCTTGTGTAGTATGCGGCTACATTATTTAGGCAATTGGTTTTGACCGTGATTAAACCATTGAGTGTGGTTTTGATTTCGGTTACCTTATCATTTTTGCTAAATTTAGCAGTTATCTCATCTATGGTCTCAGCATCTTGGTTAGTGCCATCGCGCATGCTGGTATATATCGAATGAATTGAGTCTGTTTGTAGCTTCATTATCAATCGTGGATCATCACTTGTGATGAACGGACAAGATGCTGAACAGCCGCCACGTTTTTTGCACGAATGGTGTCGGATAGCCTCGAAGGTAGATACATTTTCATTTTCGTTGGACGCTATCGCATATATTACATAAATAACGAATATGACAATTGCAGCGATGATCAAATTGGTAACCAATGAACGCTTATGGTGGCACCACCAATGACGTATTCCGGTGCCTAATCTCATACCATATGATGGAGCATGGATAGACGCAGATACCGCCGGAGTCTCTTGTGTAATTGGGATCTCTGTTGGTTCCGGATCGATGTTCTGGTTCATAGGGACTATACGGGTTCCCATAATATTGAGACTTGCTATATTAAGCAAATCGAAACTATGCTGTGCTTCAAAAAAATGCATAAATCCATTATATGCCATTACATGAGATTACATATTTGGAACAATCTTGCAGTATCCGATCGATTCTATGGTTATTTCCGATGGATAGACAAACTTGACAACATCACCGACTCTGGCTCCAAGCCAAATCATTTGCGGATCGTTTTCGAATACGCTAGGAAGCATATCTGGGTTGATGAGACAATCCTTTAGTTGATCTATCTGCGACTTGTTTAAGATCTCATATTTGGGAACCAATTCATGTTCTGGAAGAATAGAATTGAACAGAGTATATGTAAATGATCGGAAACTGCGCTTGCTTGTCGACATGCTATAAAGACTCTTTGAGATACCAGTGGATACCTTAATCGACGTAATGATGAGAACATCCACAATATCATAGTTAATGCGATTAAGCATCTTAACCATGATGGCACGCTTGCTTTCGCATTCCGTGTTAGGATATACCAACAATACAACGGTTACCACAGGCATAGGAGTATCTTCTTCATTGGTGCTTTGGATACTGTTGAAGTTGTCTTTTACTGTTTGCAATAGCGTTGGATCAATCGTGTCCGAGTCTCCAGCAACATCGAGTTTATTGACCGAGGGGAGAATGAGATATTTATCTTTTTGGATAGTCGATATGAACTTGTCCTGACTGAGCGTTTCGGTGAGAGGAACCAATCCACGATAATCATAGAAGCTATTGATATTCTGATAGATAGCGTACAAATGCTGATTGATGTTGTTCATGATTGTTCAACAGATGCAGTGATTTGACTTGTATATCTATTATTGTTTGTTCCTATATTAATAGATATACAAGTCAATTTTATGAAGGAACGATTTGTAGCCAAAGTTGGTCATACATGGACCGCCATCAAGGCACATCCAATTATCACTATTATAGTCGTAGTTGCCATTTTAACTATTATAGCCATAATTGTAGTATATACCAAGAAGGGGCGAAGTGAGCACTTCCCAGATTACCAAAAGGAATTACAACTATTCAAGTCATTGTCATCAACCAATAAATCTAAATATCTCGAAATGGATAAAGCCGAGAAAATGACCACGTATGGTGCACACTTTATATAAATGAACGGCTGATAATGCGTAATATTAATTAAAAAATCACGAACGAACTATATCGAGCCGTATATAGAATATCTCAGTATATCACCAAACATGGAGTCCGAATCTTTTACTGATGGTGGTATGTGGCATTGGCGTACGCCCCTAAATGACGTGACTGCTGCTAATATTAAGCCCACAGACCGTGATTTCGCCGTATATAAATGTGCCCATGCTGTTAAGTGGTTCTGCCGATTTGCCATCGTATTGATGGTAATGTATATCATCGTCAGTATTCCAGCTGTTATTTCCAAGGTTGTTGATACGTTCTACGACATCATCCATCCGCATCGTAGCTTCACGCAGAAAGAAGGTCTTCAATGGCTTGGCGCAAGTAGCGATGTAATCCGTGGTGATTACGAAAACAACCAAGACTCGTTGGCTGAAAAGGCTGCCAAGGCTGATACATCCCTTACGGATTTGACGACGACAGCTGCTACCACTACGACAAGACCCGCGGCCACTACATCCGCTTTCACTAGTCGCGAACGTCTATCAACGCCCGAAGAAGCTGAGATGAAGAAGATGACGAAGCAATAGATGATTAATAAGATGGCTGCGTCATTCATAAAATATAAGAAGAGCGCATTCACTCATTTTTTATAAAATGACTCACCCCTATCGAACTATTCATAAGAGAATATAATAGCATGGTCAACCTTAAGCTTGTGTTAATAATTATTACCGTCCTTGTGGCATGTGCGATATTCATAATATCCACCCGTAAGAGAAAAACGGTTGCTATCGATATATCTGACGACTCAAGCGAAATGGATGAGTTCTTATGCGATGATTCATACGACCTATATGGAGAGATAAAAGCATTCATGGCTAAACAGACGCAATACGTGATGAACGGGGAATAGTAAAATTGATCGAAAACATACATAATATACAAATCCATTCCAAATGACGGAACTCGTTTATACCGATGGTGCGTGCAGCAAAAATGGCACAAAAAACTCAACTGGGGGATTTGGCATATTCATTGCCAAGTCAAATATCTTTAGCGCCCCCGTTTATATTAACAAAAAGGGATCTACCACGCACTTCAAAAATGAGACATTCTACGTAACCAACATTCGCATGGAAGGATTGGCGCTCGTATCGACATTCTCGCTATATACCAGAGTGTTATGCAGTCCATCATTGAATTCGGCTACTATTCTTAATGAATATGACCCATTTGCTGAAGATGTTGATCTTTCGATGGTTCCAATGCGCAAACCCATTATTGAGATCGTCACAGATTCACAATTTTGGATTAACGTAATCAATCTATGGTTGCCCAACTGGATACGCAAGGATATCTACATGGAGAAGAAGAATCCAGATATCATTATGATGTTGATCCGTTATCTTAACTGGTTTAAGGATAATGGAATCATGATCAAATATACATTTGTGAGATCGCACCAGAAGGGAAAACGATCAGCACATGCTGATGGTAATGATATGGCAGATAAGCTTGCCACCAGTGCGGTGCAAAATCCAACTAATAAGTTCAACATCCATGAATAAGTGTATTGTAGGCTCGAACTGTTGATACCATTTTTTTATAATTGTATCGATTTGTTGCTATGCCTCAGTTTCGTCTGATCGCGGGCGATAATCCCAAATGTATCGTCATATATATCATAGTATCGATCGAGTCCTATTATTGTATTGATGAGCTCCCCCATGTTTTTGCTATCACTGGCTTCGGGCATTAGCGCATTGATGCGTGCCTTGTAGTAGTGGATGCTGTATTTCTTTATGTGCTTGAACTTCTTGATACCGTCTATAAACCAACGCGACATTATTGGTGGAATCAATAATGATTTGTATATGTCTTGGTGTTGTTCGAGTATGTCTTTGTATTGCTGCAGTATCTCTTTACGATATTGCATGATCTTGGTCTTCAGATCTTCAAATTCTGTGCCATACTCGTGCAACTGGGAAAAGTATCCCAATAGTAATATTGCCTGTTTGTATGTATTCATAGATTCATGTAAATACTTAACACGCGCCTGTTCTACGGCTTCGTAATTGATTAGCGTATCTCCAAGTTCGTCAAAATCCATATTATACAATGGCACTTATATACTAACTATATACTATCAAACCAACTTGGCATATACCCAAAATTGATCCATTTGTGTATATAATATAGTAAGCACCCAAATCGCTCAACAATGGCTTCAATCAACGATCACGTTAGTGAGATAACCTCGTTGGTTCTGCCTGGCGATCGGAATGAATTACTAGCATCTCATGATATTGTTCTTTCAACTATGACTTTGGATGGTATGATCACGAATGTCAAGTTTGACAAGGTAACTGCAATTGAGTATCTCGAATTGACCAAACGCATCGTTGAGATTGGTTGCAACTTCGGATACAAGATATTGGAGGAATACAAAACGTGGCCGTGCTACAAGGATCGTATGACGAAGAAGCAACATCGCATTGAGCAAAACTCTGGGCGCCGACAAGGATTCGGAACTCATTTCAATTCTCAGATTACATTCACGATAGTATCTGATAAGGATTTGGTAAATTCGTACCAAGTGAAGCTATTCACTAATGGGAGAATCCAGATACCCGGCATCGGAAAGCTATCGAAGAGCAATGACGAGCTACTCGAAGATATCCTCAGCGTGATATGCTCGTATGTGGAACGTTATCCTGATGTGCTAATGCTCAATAAGAAGAATCCCGTGGATGTCGATTATCTCACGCCAATCCTTCAGAATTATAAGTCACTGACCTTATTGGCTGATGATTGCATGCAAGAGACTCGTATCGTTATCGAAAATGGTAAGCGCTTTCAGTTGATTCCTAATATCGATCTTGCGGCATTAGAGATTATCATTCTTGCATATCAAGATCAATATAGAACGCCACTATGGATTGATAACATTTCGTTCAACCCAGAGCGTTATTCTGGAATGCTTATCAAGTTCAGCACACCGATTATGATCACCGGCAAATACAAGTTGGACAAGTTTATCGAGATGGTGAAAATTATGTATCATCGTCGCGCACAGAAGAGTCGTCAATTGCGCCCAATGAAGTCGTATCACGAAATCGTTCCTGATCAGTGTCAGTGCGAATGTACTTGCACCGATGATTGCTACTCGTTGCGCAAAATGGCGCGTATCGTGCTTCAGCTTCAACATTATTGGTATATCAATGCCAAATCATCGAAGCGCTTCCGCAAGAAATTGACAACGGTCAAGCTATTCCGTTCGGGACGTATCAATCTCGATCATGTGAATAATCACGAGCAGGCGATTACGATTCGCAAGTTTATAATCGATATGATAATGAACAATTGGGGCGATGTCGTCTATTACGAGGAGTAGGACTGAATTGAGTGGTTTACATGCTGATTTAGATCTTTGATTTCGTGTAGTTGAATGCTTTGAACATGAATGTATCCATTTTTTATATATATTAGTAAAATAGCACGATTTCATATCTAATATAGAGCTTGTCAGTTTTAACCCTCAATCCACTATTTGCTACCATGAAGTTCGCCAAGACTACTATTGATGATTTTGCTATTATCAAGAATGGTGTGGATGATCGTATTGAGATCATTCAACATGTGGATACTGGGTTCTACAATATCACGAAGATGTTGAAACTCGTGGATGGGCTTAAGCGTGAAGATGCTAAAACAGTGAAAGGGCACACTACTGGAATTCTGGTAGTATCCGGAAAACAGGTAAATCATTGGTTCGCCACTCAATCGACAACCGAGTTGATCAAGTTTGCGAAGAGATACACCAGACTCGATTGTGTTCGCTATGAGCTCAAATCTGGAACACCCAAACGCTTCTGGGGAACATATGTACATCGTAAACTCTATGATCATTTCATGATCTGGCTCGACAAGGAATATGCCTTCAAGGTATATGAGATTCTTGATCGCATTCACACTGAAGCCAATGCGCGTATCATTGCTGAGAAGGATGACAAGATAGCTGAGCTTCTTCGTGAAATGCGAAAGCAAAGTGCCAAGATGGATGCGCAGTCCAAACAAATGGATACCCAATCTGATGAGATTCATGAATTGAAAGAGATGAATCGCGAGGTGCTAGGTTATGCCAAAGATACCAAGGCAACCCTTAATGAGGTTCAAGAGGAACTCGGTGATACCAAAGACAAACTGGATGATGTTCAGGATGATCTCACAGAGACCAAGGAGAATGTCAAGCGCACTAAGGATATCCTCGAGGAGAAATGTAAGGTTAGCACACAAAACCCAACACATGAGCGCGATCACCACTATTTCGCCGTCACTGTGCGCGACATGGTTGGCGACGTGCGCCAATTCATATATACCACAGGATCGAAGCATTACGTTGATCGAACGATCACCCAGCTTGTTGCAGATGGATACAAAATTACCATTCCAATGTTCTACAATGCAAATGGTTTCGATCTTCGCAAGAATTGCCAAACTGCGTTCAAGAAGTTCCTTAAACAGCGTCTTGATGCTATCAACAGAGAACGTGCAATTGCGGATAGTGTATTCAATACTCCTCTAAATGTTGAGATCAGAGCTCATAATCGCAAGTATCGCAAGCAGCCTACCAAGAAGCGATCATTTCAGAATGAGAAGCGCACTACAAAGCAATTGAAGCCCAAGGATATCCCTATTCGTTATAGAGTACGCACTTGTGAGTATCATGATAATCCGTATATCTCATTTGATGATGTGCGTCAGATCGTGATTGATACCAATATGGCGACGCAGAAGAGTCCTTTGGCGGATAAGGAGTAGCATAAAAATATGCAATTGCTTACATGTTTCGTTTGCTCATGCTTGCTTTACATTTTTTATGAGAATTCATTATTGAGATCTTTGATCTTGTATATATAGAATGCGTGATTTTAAGGGATACGAACTCGTGCGCGTATCTGGTAGTATCGATGAGGATAAGCTAAAGAAGGCTGTGCGTAGTGGCAAGATTACATTCTCTGCTGATCAACTAAAAGGCAATAAGCCATTACTCATTCATCCATTCTGCGCAAAGACTATCAAAAAGGCTCAAGCCAAGAGTCGTGGTGTCGTTTCTATGCCACTAGCTGCCAGTGATATCTTATATGACATGGAGTTGCATGGTAGTAAATCAATCTGGGCATGGATGAATGACATGCGAACCAAGAAAGCATATAATTGGATCTGGGAAGAGTCGGAATAAGTCATTTACTAATAACGAGTTAATACTCAATGAGTTAATACTCACTATTTATTATTTAATATACAATACCCTAAAAATGAGTACTTGGCATAATCCACTTGTCATTACGTCAGATTGGCATCCCTATGACCATACATGCATTATGGGTAAGTTATCATATCTTACGTTGGACTCTGACAACATGAACAGCTCTTGCTTGATAAGAACCAACGAAGACTCATCGCTGTTTATTGATTCATATGGCAATGTAGGTATCAACACATTGCAGCCAAGTGCACAATTAGAAATAGTCAGTGGTAATGGAGCATGTCTACGCATGCGAAATGGGGATAATGATATGAAGTGCGATCAGTTTGTCGACATAAGCGGTAATTTGAATATTACACCCGATGGTCTTGGCGTCACTATTACAAAATCATTGAATATCGTTGCGCATAACGGGAGCACTGCAGGACTTTATCTTCGTGGTAATCTCGTGACAGCAACAGCAGTCCAAATCAATTATACCAACACAACAATAGGGACCGCGCAGGCTAACAAAGCAATCATAGTTGATGATGATTGTAATATTGGCGGCATCAATCAATTAACACTTACGACGCCATTAGACGAAACATGTGGGGGAACTGGATGTTCTACTTATACTGCTGGAGATATACTCGTTGCTACTGCTACTGATACATTAGTAAAGCTTCCAGCTTCTACAAATAAAGGAGATCTACTAACATGTGATCCATCAGCCGAAACTAAAATGAGTTGGAAGCCCAGCGTGCTTATGAATTATGTTGATATGGCATTTCCGGTATGGACCGATATTGGAATATATACAATACCATATCTATTTGCCAAAATGCCATCGGATGATATTATCATCACAGACCCAACGGATATAAGTTGTAATGACTTAGGGATTTTAAATGGTATAGCAGCATCTGAGCAACTCAATGGAATGGTCGTCATTGATGAAGAATCGACTACTATCCAAAACGCATCAGGCGCAGCAGGAGCATTTACGACAGATTTTGCTATCGGGGATATTATTACTATATATCAAATTGTACATAGAATAGGACCAAATGGAAACGATCCAACAGATTCAATAGAACCAGTAGACCAAATACAACCGATACAATCGATTGGTTCGGATGTTGAACCTACTTTTACACATTCTTTTCATGTAAATCAACAATCACGGAGAGTCGTATCAATAGAATCAGATGAATCTCTTACTGTGGATATCCCATTTAGTCCAACTGGATATTACTATCATCGCAGAGGTGGATTCTATGGAATGATGTATCTTTACGCGATAAGTGGTCCAACTTCAGGGTTTCTACTATCGAATCGTGCATCAGATCCGATATTGATTGATATCCCATGCGAATACAGTAGCTACAAGCAACTACGTTTCTTTATTTTGGCACAAGATCCAGAAATAATCACACACATGATATCTCAAAATCAGTTTCTATTAACTCCGATGTATTCAGTAGTAGAAAACGCAATCAACGTAGATCCTCAAGATTATGACTTATCTTCAGCAATTCCAAAGACATGCATGATGGTCGATCTTATGGTTTCACATTCCATAACCGATGGGATATCAGTCATTATAGCCGACTCGAATGGTAATCAGCAAACTATTTATATTGATGGGATATCAGTCATTATAGCCGACTCGAATGGTAATCAGCAAACTATTTATATTAATGGATATCAGCAAATCCCAGTAAGTATACCAATATTTAATGGACAGCGATATATCACTGCATATGCCCCTGTAGAGGATTCTCAATATTCAATTGCATTAAAGGGCTTTTATGTTTCTTAAGCGTTATTCATTTTTTTTAGAATACCATCATGCATATCATAATAACTACCATCATGATCAGCGATGATATGAATGTTCCCTTCATCGTCATGGTATTGTCCTCATTGAGTGCGCCAGATATCCGTTTGAGGAAGTTCTCGGCGAACATCTCGGTATGAAGAAACAGAAATGCTATCCATAATATAATCAACTCTCGAAGATCGAGTTTGCTTCCCATATTCACGAACATCCCGCCGAGATCATCTCGACTAGAGATCTTTTTATGTTTGTGCGTTTGGGGTTTCATCGTTAGTGATTCGCAGTCGCTCATTTTGTTGCAATGCGTTGAACGTATATTAGCTCACTTATATGAGGGTGAATATCTTCCAATGAAGACATTGTTAGCTGAAGTCCGATTATGTAATCACGCCGGAATGGATTAACCATATCAGCACTTATAAATGATATGATGTCATTATATATTGATTCATGGATGCATAGTTTCCCAGATTTGTAGAATAGGGATCGTTGATCGGTAGATGGTTCATTTATATCGAATGTTGGATATTGATTTACCTTGATGGCGACTTGCTTAACGAGTATCTTAACATAGTTTATGATATCTTGTTTGGGCCATGTTTGCAGATTCAATAAATCGAATCCGGTTAGCGCATCGAAATCCTTAACTTGCTGTATGGCATCGGGTATCGATCTATTAATCGAATTCACTGATCTGAATAAGAGCTCTATCGTGTTTCTCAGTATAGCACCATCGTAATGCCCAAATGTAATATCATTTATAATCGTATCAATAGTGGTATCCTGAACTGGCAGTTTACCTATCGATTTGAGTTTTGTGATGATGTAGCTTTCTAACGTGATGTCGCGCGTTGTCTTCCATAGAGCGATTACATCAACAGCAAATATAGTATATATGTCATTCATGTAGAATCCAATGTTAAGTGCCGATCTCAGATCTGTTTTGCATTTGTTATTCAGATTTATCTGCAATGGGTTGACAGCCCAATTTACTATTGCGTACTCCATATCAAATTCCTGACTCAATGGTGTTATCAGTATTGATTTCGCATTGGCTCTCAATGATTTATGTGTAGTGTATGCTCTTTGTATTTCTGATAACGCTTTCTTAACTGGAACGGATTGCACAAACATTAACTCTGTTGCCACTATCTTCTTGATATCGATAACATCGATGACAGCACCAATTATGGATTTATCATGCGCAACGAATTTGCGTATCTTGAGTAGAAATGATTCCGCGCCAATCAGTTCATATGAAACTGAATTCATATGTATTGCCATTTGTAGATATTGCTGATATTGGGTTAATTTTGATTTTGGTATGTTGCTAACCAAATCAGCATTATAATCAGATACCAGTGTGATCATATTTGCTATGGTTGCTGTCGCTTTTATGGTTATTTGTTGTGGTAGGGTGGTTATCTGTGCGGAGCTGATTGTAGAGATTAGTTTATTCCTGCCGATAGCAATAATGGCAAGCTTTTGATCCACCAATACATCGAGTAGTTTATACTGATTTGACTTCTTAACGAACGCTTTGATGTTGTCTGCCGTGAATTGCTTCGATAACATGATTTCGATATTCCCATATGCGATATGTTTTACTTTGGCAAGTTCTGAAGATATCGAAATTGGAGATATTGACTTGATAGTTCTAATATCAGTATCCACTATCGGAATATAAAGAGCCCGTGTGTTTTGGTGATACATAGACCATTCCAAACTCAAACGTTTAAGCACAAGAAGGACTGGTCGCTGTATATCGACATTGCGCATATTAGCAAACTTGAGATCAGAGATTCTATCATCCGATATCAGTAATATGTTCAACCCCATGCAATTGGCTAAGAAGACTATCAGATCATTCCATTCTATGTCAGATAGTCTATTGGATACTGACATTATAGTATTCTTTAAGAAGCGCTCTTGAAGAGCATGTGCCAATGCGGCTGGAGTCGGAAATCGTCTCGCCACAATGCAGCATTGCATGATATTATTGGTCAGAGTAGGATGCTTGATAACTTCAATAATATCGATAATGAGTGCCTTATATGAAGGTCGCTTGCTCAATGCGCTAAGGATTACTGCCATTTGTAAATACGATTTGGCATCATCTGTATCATCACGTATATCATCATATCCCTCTAAGATTAGCCCATTTGCTACTAAATTAGGTCTTCCTAATAGTTTTGATATGTAGTCGGGCATTTTGATGACACGGTTCATAATCTTATGATTGGAAATTGCATATATCGGATAGTCGATCTTGTATGCTGTAGATTTACTGACTTCGGTGGATTCATTTGCAATGCACTGTTTATGCACTTTATCAAAATCAATTGCTTTGGTTTTGCGACAACATGGGAGGCAATATCCGTATTCATGTTTGCCTTGGATAAAGCCCAATACAGGAGCATTCTTGGTTGGGCATTTATAATACGCTGGCTTGTTGAATGTGAAATTGACATATTCTACTGCCTTCTTATCATCCTTGGTGGTTAGAATTGGCTGATACTTCTTCTGACAGATTCGACTATATCCATCACTGGCGATTCGTGGTCGGAATAATACTGGATCGACTAATCCGAGTTCCGTCTTTTTTGTAATAGTTAGTGCTATGCTATCTTTAGCCGATAGGATTAGTCTTCCAATGATATCGATATATAGATCGCTCTCACGAATATCCAAGTTTAATAAATTGATAACAACCATTCCATTCACATCCTTTATCTCGATTTCTGATAACTCGGAATGGTTCAATTGCGAGATGCCATATTTGATTTCAAATGCTGTACTTGTGCGGTGCGTGCGAAGTTGCTCATTTGGTGCTATTGTGATAAATCCGGTATTCATCAATTGACTGATCATGATATCGATCAGTTTTGCATACCCAACGGAAATCTTAAAAGTCAGACTCACCGATGAATTCAAGATCTGATAATCTGTTATGGATAGTAATGGCAAACGACTCTGTGTCATAAACGCATCGTCATATTTATTAAGTTGCTTGATGATAGTATTAATAATAGGAGATATCACTTCTACGAATGCGGTTTTTGAGAATACCGATGCCGCATTGGGTCGCGCATGTATCCAAACGAAACCCTTTTGATTGATGATTATAGACAAATCAGTATATCTCAAATCTGGAAGGATAGAAATGACAATCGCCTTATTGAATAATAGCTCTCTCCAGTTATTGATGGTATTCGAATTGTTGGAATCTTTGTGATATTGATCATGTTGCTGAACCTTTCTAAGTCGAATAGCTATCTTATTACTATCGAAGCTATACATATCGATAAATGCCACATTGCTCATGTTTGCAATATTCATTGTTTTGAATAATTGTAAGGTATCTATGGTGATCTTCGAACTCGATGCGAAGTACGCCAACGATATATTGGTTGTTGATGCTGTTAGCAACTTGGACGATTCGATACAGACGCGCGGTTGCTTATTCAAAATGGGCAATATGCGCATCTGAGAATGGTAAAGATTGCGCATCTCGTTTCGATTAAAGGCACATTCCTTATATTTTGTGTCTATTTCGTTTTCGTCTGCTAAGTATTGTCCGAACACATTCATGGTCATCATCGGGAAGAAACGCTGGATGGAATTCTCTTGGATGAGACTAAACAGTTCAGCATCGCTCCTCGCAATGAATCGTAGTTTGTCTTTGTCTTGGATTAGAGAATCCACGCTAATACACATTATTGTGATTGCGTTATTAATGGTTAGTTCCTTTATCGTATCATCCATTAATGGTGCTGGTTCTGGGTGCTCATCAATTGGAAATCCTTCTATATCGCGCGTGGAACGTAGGTAGTGATCCATCAAACTGATATTATCGCCACTCATCGATTTATGAAATTTAGGAATCCATAGGTATTGCTTATATGGTTTAATATTGGTGGCGACAGCTATCTTGTTGCAAACATCACCGATCTTATCGCGGGAGTAGAATACCAATTCACTGATATCGTCTTTAGTTATGGATACCTTTGGCTTTTTACTATTATCGCTTATAGTGGGCGTCTCGGTGTTAAGAAGTTCCTCCATGTCTAATTCGTCAAGCTCATCCCATTCGTCTCCTCCGATGATTGTAGTTGGATTGATGGTTGTATTTGGATTGATGGTTGTCAATTCCTTTATGGTAGATATCCCAATCGCAGATACCAATGGTTTGTTTGTTGTATTGATATCAGCAATCGTTTTGACATATTTACTCGCATCGCCAAGTAGATATACTGTTGCCGTTTGTATGAATTTGTTATTTGTAAAGTCGATCACCTCTATGCGCGCATACACGTAATCAAAAATTGTATCGAGCGGGGTTGCTTTGATTGAGTTCTTCATACATAAACTATATCTTATCTCATATAAACTACTAAGCCTCTAAATGGAGACTATCATGACATATATACGACTATTCGTAGTCCCACTACTGGTGATATCAACAATTATAATAATAACGATAATTGTAACCATTCGACGAAAGCGAAAGGACCATGAATGCAGCCGATTGTGCTTTGTTGGCAGTAGAGTGGAAGGATTTGCTAAGATACGTGGTGGTGACAATTACTACAAGGTACATGAGGATCTTGAGAATCCAGAAAAAGCAGCCGAGACAATGGACGCCCTCAACAAAATAGCAATGGCGTTAATGAATCATCTTGAAAGCAAATATAGTAGTGGCTTTGATTCTATAGATCCCAAGTATCGCAAACGAGTAAAAAACAGCATAACCCAATTACGAAAGAACTACAGAGCATCCAACCTTGAGGAGAATATACCAGAACGATCGGGTGGAGATACATCCTACGTGATTGACAAAGGAGATGTATTTGCAATGTGCCTTCGCGATCCGAAGAACGGGAACAAACTGGACAACCAAATGAACGATCTTACATTCGTAATGCTACATGAGATGACGCATTTATTCACAAATACATTTGGGCATGATCAACTGTTCTGGAATAACTTCAAATTCATTCTGGAGGAGGCAGTTGATGCTCATTTATACGTACCGATCGATTACAAACACAATGGATCGCCATACTGTGGCATTGTCATTACCTACTCTCCGCTTTTTGATAGTTCGCTGTTAAAATATAAAGCTATCACTTAAGAGAAGATGCTTTCATTTGATCCCATTCCAAAATTGGTCGTTGATGGCGAGGTGTTTCGTGGCATCAACATTCTTGAAAAGCTTCACGAGATTGGAGATGTCGAAAGGTTCAAACAAGCAGCTACAGCATGGCAGCTACCATATATTCCACGTATTGGATTTCGTTTGGAAGCACCAAATGCGATTATGCCGACCAAGCGTATCATCGATGTTGGATATGATATCACGATTGTGGATGTTAGTAAGCAGCTAACTCCAATGACTATCATGTACGAAACCAATGTATCGCTGGACATTCCACTTGGATTTTACGTAGAATTGGTTCCACGGAGTAGCTTATCCAAGACTGGATATATGTTTGCGCACAGTATTGGCATAATCGATCCGAGTTATACTGGAACTATCAAAGTAGCTCTTATTAAGGTTGATACATCGATGCCAGATCTTACGCTTCCGTGTAAGATCGCGCAACTCATTCTGAAATCGTATGTAGTTAGCACAACATATGAAGCTACTACCAAATTGGATACCAGACGTGGAGGAGGTGGATTTGGATCTACAAATTTGGGTACGAGTGTTTCACTTGATCATAGTGCAAATTAAACAAGAGTAGCTTTTTTTGATTTCGAGTAATATAGCCAGACTTCTCAATGTCGAACTTAGAATCGCCACTAATTCTGAATAAGCCGGAGGCCCCAACCAGAAAGTTCGCACGCTCATTCGAACATATGGGAGAACGAGCCGATTACGCAGCAGAAAGAGCTCAGCAACTCAAGGAGATTTCTTGGCGACGTAGGAAGGTGATTATGCTGATATTTGGGTTTCTTGTTGCTGCCGTTTGTACATACTTGGTGCTGATATACATACCCATAAAAACAAAAGTCCAAGCAGGCGGGATTGCCACTTTGATTACAGTATTCTGGGCGATCGAAGCTAGCATCACGGGATGGTATATCATCTACAAACAAAATAAGAGCACTACTCATGAAATGGAAAGAGATGAATGGAAGCGCAAGTATCTTGAACGAGAAGAACAATACGAACCACAAGAGCAAATACATGTGCCACGATATCGACCTAAAGTAGAACCCCCAAAAGTAGAAGAACCAGTAATCGAAGAAGTGGAAGAACCGATAATCGAAGAGGTAGAAGAAGAGCCAACTGAGTCGGCTATTACTGAATTCATCTAAATAGTCATAAATGAGTCTTTTTATGGCATTGTGTAAAATAGCACTATATCCTATATAAATATAGAGACGACGAAAATGACTCTCATCAGAAGCACCATTGGAGATATCACGACTTTTACGCGTAGTGAGTACTCTAAGATTGTTCGCCACGATTTGATGAAGATCCATTTTGAAGGATTGGATGAAATGGCTCTTTTTATGCATTTGAGTAAAATTGAACGAAATGTAGTTAAGATATATCAGACGTGTCGAACACTCAGATTACCCCATTTCCAGCAGCCATGGTTTTCACCACTTTTGCCCAACTTCGTTCGTTCCTCAACACCCAGTTCGAGGAGGATGCCGATTATTCGCTCAGCGTTGAGGAATTGATCGAGTATTCCAAGAATATCTTGGATACGGCTGGTTTGGATGCTGAGTTGCTGCGTCGTTTGGAACTGATCTTGGCTAATGATGAAATGGTCTGTTTCAATACAGAGGCTGTTGTATTTGGGATTTTGGCTGGACGTAGGACAGCGAAAACTGATAATTCTGTAACCGGCCCAAATCTGTGTCGGTTAGCCAAAGCTTGTAATATTGCTCGATTCTTCACCGAATATGGCTTTAATGATGGGTTTGATTATGAGACACGCAAAGAACCCAAGAATACGTACATTGAAGCATCGTATTCATTATTCTCGCGTGTTAAGCAATCACTTGGACTCGAATCTGTTGAACCATCATTTGGTAGAAATAGTAAGTGCTCAATGTATTTCATTGCACCGCATAAGTTCCTTGAAGCATTGTATGTATCGCAGAATACGAGAGCTTTTGCGAAATATGGTTCAATGATCCATACTGTGGTTACTCTTTATGATAAGATTCATTCGAAGTATCTTACTCAGCGTAAAGATGAGTTGCTTAAGGATAATATGGAGAAACAGGAAACTATCGCTGATGTCATGAAATCAATGAAATCATTCCAACGAGAAATGCTCAAGGGACAACGCAAATTGAATGCTGAGGTTAATGCCGCTCGCCAAGAAGCCAAGGATGCACACGATCAAGCTACCAGCC
>Ga0224522_1000162_pt1 | contig 32637 bp, 25 predicted proteins | sample CFST25metaG_FD_182733 | JGI IMG/M metagenome (GOLD analysis project Ga0224522, IMG submission 182733) | Peat soil microbial communities from Stordalen Mire, Sweden - C.F.S.T25 | ecosystem: Environmental > Terrestrial > Soil > Wetlands > Peat | place: Sweden: Norrbotten County, Stordalen Mire...
TATGAGCACTTATCAAGAACAGGTTAAAAAATAAAGTCCTTTCCGGTAACAGAATATAATATTTAACAGCAGTTACCAAAAAGGACCCGGGGATAGGGATGAGAATCTGATTTATTATTTTACTAAAACCATTTTTTTTACGTCTGTAAAACTCTCCGTTTGTAATTTATAAAAATATATTCCGCTTTGTAATTGACCGATTACATTTTGGCTGCCGGGAAATTGGACTTTATGCTCTCCCGCATTTTGAAATCCGTTTACTAAAGTTGTAATTTCCTTCCCGAGCACATTATAGACTTTTAATGTAACATAGCTGTTTTTTGCCAATCGATAATTTATATTTGTCGTCGGGTTAAACGGATTCGGATAATTTTGATATAAGCAATATGCTTCAGGTGCACCCTGATTATCGGGTTGACCTAATGTGACACTACCCCATTCGTCCCTGTATGCCCTGTAACTCATCTCAGTTGCGGGAAGAGATAATTCATATGCAATATTTCCTTGCGGCGTTACTTCGGTCAGTGTCGTCGCAGCAGCACCCCAGCCGATTAATGTGTTCCCGTTGCTTAATCTTTGTGCGCTTCCCATTGCAGATGAAAAAATTTCAGGAGTATGCCTGTACTGCCATTCTAAGAATAAAGTCTTTGCTCCTTCGTCTATGCTGTATTCCACTACTCTGGAAAAAGCAGGAGTGTGATAATTTCCGTTATCAAATAACATTATATGTGCGTTTTCCAGCCTTCTTATATGATGTTGATGAGAGAAGCCGATTGAATCATTCAAAAAATTGAATTCATTATTCTTTCCGCCCAATCTCCAGATTATTTCTCCCGTAACGGAATTTATTTTTGTGATTTCATCTAAATGCCTAGATGAAAGCAATATATTTCCGTCACTTTCAACTTCTATTGCATTTCCGTGAACATAATCAATATTGTATGCTGTCAGATTTTCATGGGTTGCGTCCGTAATCTGAAAATGGTCCCAGCTGCGCCACTGAAACACAACATGTTTATTAACATCAATTTTTTGTATAATTAATCCTGTCACAATTGCATTTGGCTTCCCGCCTGAAACGATTACACTCATATCAACTGTCTCTGCATCATAACTCAAAAGCCAGGCGCTTCCGTCAGGCTGAACCCTTAATTCGTGTATGTCGGTAGTATATCCGTTGCCTGTGTAGAAAGTATCGACGACTTCATAAGATGAATTTAATCCGAGAAAACAATGAATCATTTCTTCGTAATAAGTAAGAAGATTATCGTTCTGCTTTTTAAAATCATAACCTTTTAAATTTAATGCAATTGCTTTAACCGGTACTCCGCTGTTTTGAAGTATCATCAGGTAACTGTTGATATTAACACCTGAAAAATTAGATAAAAAAAGATAACCGCTGGCAGTAGACCCTGAGTTATAAATCGTAAATACCGGCAGTGAATCGGGAGCGACAAGAAAATCCCGATGGAAAGGGTAAACTTTTTCTTTATTGGTAAATTCCAAATCGCTGTTGGCGTCAAACGTTACATTCGGTTTGCTGTTTCTTATGTAAAACGATAAATCATCATGCCCTTTTAGACCCGATACTGTTACCTTTTCTCCGAATGCAAAACGGGAATCCGGGCTGATTATAATTCTTGTCCCTTTTTCGACAATCTCCAGCTTATACGAATGATTTCCGCTCAAGGAGCCGGTCAAACTTATCGGCAGATTTCTTATATATCCGGAATTTATTTTTTCTGAAAATCCGATTATGATATTTGTGCTCTCCATATTATATACTGACCCGGAGACGGGAGATGTGTATTGAATTGTGTTTGACTGAACTATTTGTACAAAAATAAATTGACAAAAAAGAAAAACAATAAGTATATTAATCTTCTGGTTCATATTAATTTTTAAAAAATTAAAAAATACTTTGGTCATTTTGTAGGCCGTAAGTCATATGCAATTTATAAATATCTATTTATAAATTCTTCTTTATAATGTAAAGGTATGTAACAATATGTAAAATAAAAAAAACTCTATTGCTATTAATCGCAAGGTCTCTTAGTACTGTTTCCAGAGGCGTTTGAACCAATATGGTTTTTTGAATTTTATCAATACTGTAAATTATTAAGTCCGCATATTTTATTGTTGAAATTATTTTTCTCTTTAAAAACTATTTATTTATTATTGTTTATTCTGAATATTTTATCTCCGCTTTACCGCTATCGTCAATCAAAATATATGAAGAAGGTATATCCGTCCAGCATCCGGAATTATAATAAATCATATTCCTTTCCGGGTATTCGTGTTTTTCCGCCTGATGTGTATGCCCGCAAATTACAACGTCCGTTTTCCGGTGTTTGCCATATTCAACGGCTCCGTCAGCAACTTTTTTAGCAAGCCTTAGCCATCCTTTGCTTCTGCTTTTTAAGAATCTCGCAACTGTTTGCTTTTCATTCCCCCATCTTTGAATCCTGTCGTAAATAAAGGATGCAGCCGTGCTGATTATTACATTCTCGTTTAAAAATCTGTCGAACTGGTGCCCGTGAATCGCAAGAAATTTTTTGCTATTTATTTCCCACGTGTATTCTTTAAAAACATCTATGCCGATTAAATGCGACATTATTTCGGATAGTCCTTCATCGTGATTTCCTTCGACCCATATAACCTCAGTATTTCTTTTCGGATTGGACAGCTTTCTGACAACCGATAAAAGATTCCAGTGCTCTTTTTTCAAACGGGCAAAATTCAGGTTATCGAAAATATCACCAAGCAGTATTAAACGGTCAAATGTATATTGGGAAAGCATTTCACTGATTTGTTTCGGGCGGGCAACCTCAGAACCAAGATGTACATCGGATATTATTATTGTATTAACTTTATCCAGTAATCAAAATTAAATTTAACATATTTAAACTTACCCTAATAATATTATGTAAAGGTCATTATATTGTAAACAAATTGTTAATTATTATATTTAATTTTTATTTATCAATTTTCCATGCAACCTTTTCCATCCGGATTCTGTCTAATTGATAGATCCTGTATTAAGTAATAAAAGCAGGAAAAGAGTTTTATTCTCTCACTACCTCCGATAGAATAAATGACGGGCTTATTGTGTTAACGATAAGCCTTTTTATTTTGGGACAAAAAAAACAGGGAAGAATTATATTTCTTCCCTGTCCCCCGGACGAATTTCTTATGCCGGGGTTGTTTACAGAGGTACCTGTAAAAAACAGTTGTCACTTAATTATGCAGTCTGCTTAATACCCGATGATATCTTATTGTACCCCGGGACCCGGGCAGTGTGCATTTTGTAAATATCGATTTGCGGCATATCTTTAATCCCGAGCTTTTTTACCACTGGCATTAATCTTTTTTCTACAAAAGCGTTGAAATCACTTTCGCTTTCCCAGAGGTCTACAACGTGCATACCGTTTTTATCGAACGCTGACGTATGAAAAATTGCGCCTTTCGGCGTATTTGAATCAAACTCTGAACCTGAGTGCAATTTTTCATACTGCTCCGGCTTTACTCCTTCCCAGAACATTTGCATTAGTATTGGCATAATCTTTTTTGTTTTAATTTTTTAAATTTTTTATTTAAAATTACATTTTAGTGTCTTAATATTATCAAATGCATTCATTTTCAATATATACGTGTCACTTTGAAATAATTTATGCGCTTTAAAAATTTTTTTAATTATTGCACCGACAATAATTCTTAATATAATCCGGGGTTTAATAAAATTTCAATATTTTATTAAACCCTGAAATTATAAGGAAATTCTCAAGCAGTTTGCTTAACATTTCCGAATATCTTATTGTACCCCGGGACGTAAGTAGCGTGCACCTTGTAAATATCGATTTGCGGCAGATCTTTAATGCCGAGTTTTTTGACTTCCGGCATTAGTCTTTTATCGATAAAAGTGTTGAAATCGCTTTCACTTTCCCAGAGGTCAACAACGTGTATTCCGTTCCGGTCGAATGCTGAAGTATGAAAAATTGCCCCTCTCGGCGTGTTACCTTCCCAGTTAACGTTCGAGCGCAATTTTTCATATTCCCCGGATGTTACTCCTTCCCAGAACATTTGCATTAATATAGGCATGATATTATCCTCCTAAAGATTTTTTCAATTTATTTTATTAATATGCTTTGTAATGCAAAATTTCCCGGTATGTCCTGTTGCTGCTGTTGTGTGGTAAATAAATCTTAAATCTAAAAATATATTCAAGTGAACACTTAAAGCTTCTGTTTTCACTTATTTTTTTAAAACGATATTTTTTTAAAAAAATTCCTTATATTTGCAGAAATAATGCCGAAACATAATTATATTTAAAAATAATTTGCGCAAAGACTTTCGTTTTTGCAACTTTTTTAGTCCTAAAAACGTCTAATTTAAATAAACCATTAAATATTTGAAATTATGAAAACTAAAATAACAGTATTCGTTTTATTTGTTTTCACTTTCGCATTCCTGAATTCTTTTTCGCAGGTTAATACGAAAAAGAACAATTTCAGATTTTTCGAAAAACCTTATATTGAAATTAATAACGGCGTTTCGAAATTCAGCATCGACGGCTTTAATTCCAAATTTTCCGATGCGGGAATTTTCGAACTCAAACTCGGCTCCGCTACACAGTTCAAAAGCCATTACAGCAAAGACGTTCTGAAATATTTTAATACATATGTCTTCATAGGAAAAATTTCTTCGTCGCTGAATTACACGACAAAATCTCCCGGTTCGCTTCCTTTTGATATGTGGAGATTTGGCGCCGGTAAAAAAGAAGGTTACGGAATTAAAATGGGCTCAACATCACTTACACCTTATACATCGAATTCACTTACCTGGAATTATCTTGATATGAGAAATTTTCCCGATGCTTCATTATCCGCTGATATTTTTACGCTCGGAAAATTTAATAAAGCCGCAAGGTTCGGAACTCAGGCAGAAGGAGGATTGATTTTTAATATCACTCCGATGATTTCTCTTCAGGCTAATTATGAAAGACAGGCAATATTCCCGAAAACCATGTTCTGGAAATATCTCGGAAGCGCAGTTATAGAAGAAGGCGGAATGCAATTATTAGATGATTTTGTCGGCAGAGTTTTAAAGAATGAACCTATTGCAGGCGTTATTGTGAACTTCGTTCTTAAAAATGCATACTCGTATGGATTATATGAACTTCGCAAAACAAAGATGAACTGGCCGTTCGATACAGAAGCTCCGCTGTTTCACGAAGCAGTGAATTTTGGAGTGTCGTTTACTTTTTAAAATAAAGCGGGCTTACAATATTAAGCAAGCCCGTCCTTTTGTTTTTCTCTTAAGTATATTCACGGATAATCCAAGCTATGCCTCCTTATATTATAATTATTGCCTGTCCGGAGGCGGAGACTGTTTATCGTCACCATTTATATCGTGTTTATCTTTCCTTTTATCCTTTATTAACTGGTATTTTGCCCACTGGTCATCGGTAAACACATTTTTCAAATTTTCATCTTTTTCTGCCCTTATCCTGTCGATTTCACTCCTGTCTTTATTTCCACTTTTAAAAAGCTCTTCCATTTTTTTATAGGAATCTTCGAGGATTTTCTGTATAAATGTTTTCTGCGTTTCGGTAAGATTCAATTCCTGCTGAAACATATTCATATCACGCTTAACCATTTCTTCTGCTGTAGGCCGTTTCTTATCTCCATCTTTAGAATGCTTTGAGGGTCTGTTCTGACTAAATACAAATCCTGTAAATAACAGGCAAAATATTAGTGTAGCTAAAATTTTCTGTTTCATTTTTTCTTTAATTTATAATATTTAATAATTGATTCGAAAAATTCATTCCTTTTTTTTAAAAAACCGTAATTATTTGCTTTATGAAAGCTTTTGGGCTTTCAATGATATTAGATGCCGGTTTTTACAATTCCCTGCGATTTGATAAAAGCAAATTTTCAATTTCTTTTCCCATTTTTGAAAATATTAATTCATATATATTAATAATTATTTTTGTTAATATTACTGCGTTATGAAAAAATCACAATTATCTATTATCAGTATAAGCGGATTATTTCTAATCCTCTTTTTATCCTTTAGTTTTATTCATCGGGCAAACGATTCAAATAATATACCAGCAGAATCAAAATGGAAATGTATCGGACCGTTCGGACAGAAATTACATTATGCTCCCGGTTCCTATTACTCCGGAAGAATTAATGAAATTGAAATTACTAAAAACGGCTTGCTTATCGCATCAGCAAGCGGAGGAATTTTCCAGACTGATACTAAAAATTTTAAATACGAACCTATTAGTGATAATCTGAATTCTCTCGTTATCGGAAGCTTCGTTACGAGTCCTGAAAACGATAATATTATATTTGCCGGTACCGGTGATTATGTCTTTCCGGGAACCGGTCTATGGAAAACCGTTGATAAAGGAAAACACTGGAATCAATTAAGCATGAATCCGGTACCAACTGCATTTTATAAAATCAGGTTCACTCCCAATAATACAAAAAAAATTCATGCAGTGACTGATTCAGGCTACTATCGTTCTAATGATGGCGGGGAAACATGGGAGCGACACCTTTCCGGAGTTACCACAGATCTGGCAATAAATTTTCAAAACCCCAATATTATTTATACTGCAGTGGAAAATATTTCACAGTCAGATGAATATAACCATATACACATCTCTGGTATTTATAAATCTGAAGATGGCGGGGATAAATGGGAAAGAATAGATAAAGACGCTGTGCTTCCGAATAAAGATATCGGAAGAACTTCAATCTCAATGTATGAAAAAAATTCATCGGTAATTTATATCTCGGTTTCCGGTTACGGCTCGCCATCACTAAAAGGGGTTTATAAAACCGAGAACGACGGAAAGTCATGGAAAAAAATTAATCCCGGTTATATAAATAAAAACAGTTCTGGATTCTATCAGGGAAATTATAATAACTATATTTCCGTATCTCCGGCTGACCCTAACAGAGTCCTTCTCGGCTGGGCATCACTTTCCATCACTACCGATGGGGGAAACAGCTGGAAAATAATCGAGAATGTTAATGTTCACGCAGACCACCACGCAATTGCCTGGGAAAAAAACGGAAAAACAATTTATGAGGGAAACGACGGAGGCTTTTCAATCTCATCTGATTACGGCTCCAACTGGAGCACTGCAAAAAACACATTGCCGATTTCACAGTTCTATGGATTCGATGTAAGCCCGTCAAACGGAAATTATATTTATGGGGTTGCAATCGATAATGGTATTTGCGGGACAAGCAATATGGGCGCTCAGTGGATTAACTATTGGATTGGAGATTGTACTTCCATTTCTGTTGACCCCGTTAACCCTGCTACGATATATTATGCGCAGTACGGATGTGCTTCGCCTCACGATTGCTCGCTGTTTAAATCTACAAACGGCGGAGTAAATTATATAGATGCGAATAAAGGTATCGATACCTGCGGAAAAGACTGGAGTATATATTTTACACACATTAAAAACGATAAAGTCTCAAACTATAACCTCTTTGTAAATTGCGATAACCATTTGTTTTATTCGAATAACAAAGGTAACAAATGGTCTAAACTTAATCCCGGCGGATTCCGATTCCCGATTACAAATATTGCCGTATCTAAATTTACTTCGCCGTTCGCAGTGCTGTATGTATGCCTGCTGGATACGGTCGACAATAAAAATAAATTGAAGGTATATGAAAATGGTTCGTGGGATGAACGCTCGGCAGGTCTTCCTAAAAATATGTTCGTTAAATCCGTAACAGTAAGCGCAAAAAATAATAATGTTGCTTATGCCCTTATGTACGGGACGGACTATCCTGAACATAAAATTTATAAAACAACCGACAGGGGAAAAAGCTGGGAAAATATATCGGGTGACTTACCGAACGTCCTGCTTTCCGATTTGATTCCCAACACCGAAAACGAAAAAATTCTCTATCTCGGAACTGATTGCGGCTGCTATAAATCAGTCAACGGGGGACTGAACTGGGCAAAATGGAACGAAGGAATGCCCGAAGCAATTAAGGTAACTGAGATGCGGTTGATTGAAAAATCATCAAACGGAAAATCTTACGTTGCAATAAGTACATACGGAAGAGGGATATGGATTAAAGATATTTCGGAAGAATAAATAATTATAACAAAGAAATTATTTATTATCAGAAAATTTAAATTTTATAAAATAAATGAAATAAATAAGTATAATATTAAATATCCAAAAATAAATTTATTTTTTTATTTTGAAAGCTCTACTGCGTACATCTTTTTTCCTGTTTTGTAATCAAAACCAATAATACCGAATCTTTCAAAACCGAATAATACCAAATCACCCGACCTCGATACATGTACGCTGCTTTTTATGAAAAACATTCCCGATACTGCATCCTTGCTCGTTGCGCGGAGCTTAGGAAATAAATCATTTTCGGTCGAGGCAGTCCAGAGAATAGTTCCCGATTTATCTATGCAGGATAAAAGCCTTTCAGCGTCGCTTCCGACCTGTGTCTGGTGAAACACAAAACAGCATTCATCATCCTGGTATAAAAGCTCACCCTCTAAAAAGACTTTATCGCTTAACAGCGGTTTTGCTTCGGACTTGGTAAAAAATTTCAGTGTGGACGGGTTATCAAAATACGATTCGGAAATATTCTTTTCCCACAAATTTGATTTCGGTCCTGTTACTAAAAATAATTTCTTTCTTGCATTCTCGGAACTCTTCTCGTATCCCAGACCGAAAATTGTCATCTCGGTTTTTTCATCGCTGTATGACTTACGGAATGCCGCATAATTTTCATACATCTTGTTGCTTGTTAAATCGAATGCAGGCTTTCTGCCGTCTTTGGTTTCGAATTCAATGTAAGGGGGGTTTTCCCGCGCATATAATTTGCTTATACCACCCTGCAATTCGGAATATTTCTGCGAGAAACCCTGTGTATTTAATTTTTCTTCACCGCTTGCCGCATCGTAAATGGATACTCCTGCAGGATTGCCGCTCGACTCCGAATTCACTTTCCATACCTCTTTATCTTTCAAAAATAATTTCATTAATGAGGGGTATGAGGAATATTCGGATTCAAAACTTTTAATTACTTCTTTATCGGCAGGGTCATAAATGTATGTGTTCACATAATAGGTTTTTCCTTTTAAAGTATAAGACATAATCCAGAGATTCTTTTTTCCGTTATCACCCGGAACAATCAGAGCATCCATATAGATACCCTTTAGCGAAGATTCCGTTGATTCGTTTCTGTCGGAGTCACCCTTCCTGTTTGTTGCGGTATTTTTCTTACCGTCGGCTGTTTTGCTGAAATAAGCAGGGTACACCCAGAAATACACGAGCGCTCCCATTGCCGCAAAAAAAACAGCCGCAATAATTACTGCTATGCATCCTATGTTTCCCTTCGGGCTGTTCGGACTATGCTGATATTGCTGGGTTTGCTGCTGTGCAAGTTTTTGTAAATTGGAATAATCCTGTGCCATTATTTCTCCTTTTTAAAAACTCTGTTTGTGGTTGGTATAACTTTGTAATATAGTAAAAATGTTTCTTTTAGAATATTAACAAATTAATATTAAAAACCCTGCCGATTACCCGACAGGGTTTATTATTTTATTATCTAACTCTCGTATTATTCATTATGCGTTCTTTGCACCCGCCGTGGCGGGTTCATTCTTCATTGCTTATTTGATTAGTATCATTTTCTTTACCTGCACAAAATCTCCGGCCTGTAACCTATAAAAATAAACCCCGCTCGGATAATTTTCTGCAGACCAGATGATTTCATATTTTCCGGGATTCATATTTTCATTTAATAAAGTGGATACTTCCCTTCCTGCAATATCATATACTTTTAAAATAACAGTCCCGGAATTTTTTATGTTGAACCTGATTTTTGTTTCGGCATTAAATGGATTCGGATAATTTTGCTCCAGCAAATAATTCTCGGCTATTTTATTTTCATTTTTCTTTATCCATACTCCTCCGTCAGTCGTTTTCAATATAACACTGTTATACCCGGCAATCCATCCGGTATTTTGATTTAAAAAGAAAACGGAATTTGTTTGCAAAAAAGAAGAATCAGCAATTGATTTTAACCAGGTCTCTCCCCTGTTACTTGTAATCCAGGTAGTTCCATTATAACCTAACATCCAGCCCTTATCACCTTTAAAGGTAATTTTAATCAAGTCATCATTAATTTGAGAATTAATTGTCCAGTTATTTCCGCCATTTGTTGTTTTACATAAAATGCTTGCTGCAATGGTGAAGCCGGTATTTGCATCGAAAAAAAATGTTGAAGTAACATATTGCTGTTGATAGATAGGTAAGATTTGGTCAAACCAATTCAAACCACCATTTGTTGTTTTAACGAATTTTGTCCAGTATCCCCCAGCCCATCCTGTATTTTCGTTTATAAAATAAACACATTCAAAATCGTTTAAACTATATTGCATATTCCAGTTAATCCCGGTATTTGTTGTTTTTAGCAAGCCTTGATTGGTAGCTGTCCAGCCTGTGGCTGAATTTATAAAGTAGAAATCGTTTATGCAATCGGTAAATCCAATATAAGACGAGTCCCAGCCAATTCCGCAGTTTGTTGTTTTCCAGATTTTCCCGTTTGAACTTCCGCAAAAACCTGTATTGGCATTTGTAAAATAAATAGAATATAAAAACCCATTTAATCCGCATAACGAAGTATCCCAATTTAAACCACCATCGGTTGATTTTAAAATAATATTTTTCTGCCCTGGGATATTTGTCGTATCACAATAACCACAAGCAAAACCAGTATATGCATCTGTAAAACAGATTGAATAAAGATTTGAATTAAGTGTTTTATTTTGTTGAAAAAAATTAGTGCCTCCGTTTGTTGTTTTGTAAATATCTCCTAATTCGGAAAATATCCATCCTGTATTTTGATTGATCAAAAATCCATCATTCATATAATGCGCAATTCCTGTTGTGCTTTGAATCCAGCTCTGTCCGCAATTAGTTGTTTTCGCTACTACACCATATCTATCACCTATCGCCCAACCGTTCAGGCTATCTACAAATGATAGGGAGAGAAAATTCCATGTCAAACCTGAATTAAAAGATGTAAACCAGTTAAATCCCCCATTTGTGGTTTTATAAATCAATCCTGTATATGCTCCTGCAAAACCGGTTAATTGATTTATAAACTTTAAATCATAACAACTGTTATTAATAACCGGTGTCCAGTTGTAACCTCCATTCGTTGTATATGATAGTGCACCAACCCAACATAAAAAACCTGTATTCTCATCCCTGAAATATAACTTGTAATAAGTTGTATGAGAAACTGTAGTCCATAATGGAATCCAGTTTGTACCCCCGTCTGTTGATTTCAATAAACTATTTCCCGTAAATGCCCACCCTGTATTTGCATTAATAAAATAAATATTAAATAAAACCGATGAATCGGAATAATATTGAGAATTCCAATTTTCTCCTCCGTCAGTGGTTTTTAATATTTCCCAGCTGGCTGTTAGCCATCCTGTATTCTGGTTTAGGAAAAAAATTGTAGTTAAGGATGAGTTATCCCTGAATATTTTAGTCCAGTTAAATCCGCCGTCTGTTGTTTTAAAAAGAAAGCCTCCTGCAGCTATCAAGCCGGTACTGGCATTAAAAAAATAAGAATCATAAATTTCTGAAGCGGTTGGTTGAGGATATATTCTTTGCCATGCTGACTGGGAATATAATTCGGTTGCAAACAAAAGTATAAATAAAAAAACCGTAAAATGTTTTTTCATAATGCCTGCTTTTATTTCATTTTATTTAATAAAGCAAATATTATCAAGGCATAAAACTTCACATATTCAAATATTAGAAATCGTATAAAATTTGAAAATCAAACAAAAAAAACCCTGAGGGAAAAAATAAACCCGCAGGGTCTCTTCACATTTAATATTTAAATAAATATAAAAGGAATAAAGGAGAATCTTATTTTACAAGAATTCCCGATTCGTCCGCCGCGGCGGACTCATACGGGATTATTGATTAAGCAGCTATCGCTACTTAATCAATAACATTTTTTTGACACTCGAAAAATTTTCAGAGCTTAATTTATAATAATATACTCCCGAAGTTAATTCGGAAGCGTTGAAATCTATGCTGTACGAACTTGCTTTCTTAAATTCATTTACAAGAGTTTTTACTTCCCTGCCGACTACATCGTAAATCTTTAACGTCACAAAACCGTCCTGCGGCAATGCATAAGATATTTTTGTCATCGGGTTAAACGGATTCGGATAATTCTGCGATAAATCGTATTTTGCGGGAACACCTATCTGTACTTCACCAGATAGATTGTAATATTGAAAATTACCGTTAAAATCTGTCTGCCTTAATCTGTATTTATATTTTCCGGGCGCAAGATTGTTATCTTTAAATTCATATGAAATCGCAGATGTGCTGTTTCCTTTTCCCTTGACATATCCGGCTTCCCTCCATAAATCTTTGCTTCCCGAAATCGTCCTCTCCACATTGAATCCCGCATTGTTAATTTCCGTTGCCGTTACCCATTTTAATATTGCAGTGTTTTCCGTAACGGAAGATGTAAACGAAACAAGTTCGACGGGCATCGCACTTAATAAATTAATCGGATTATTCGTTGCCGTTGTTGTGTTATATCCTTCGAAACCCGGATTTCCGTTGTATTCCAGCACCATTGCCCTATATGTATGGGCGGATATTAGTCCGTTAACTGTTATGCTGCTTACTGTAGGTCCGTTATAAACGCAGTACCAGCCTGCACCTGCCTGTGGACCAAGTCCGAATGTTGCATTTGCTACGTACGTGCAGCCGTCTGTCATTGTAGGCGTTCCGGCGCTTCCATCCAGCATGAATACTGCTTTCTTCATACCGTTTCCGTTTGTCCAGCTAAGCGATACAGATGTCGGCGATAAGGTTGTATATGTAACATTGCTTGCCTGAATACCGGGACAGGTGTTATTTGCAATGGCATTGTTAAATGTTGTCCATAATGCTTTTGTATATGGCATGCAGTCTTCATACCAGTACCACCAGAAATATCCGCCTACATATTTCGGCGTGGTGATATTCATTTTATAGTACCTGTTAATAAAAGCAGCTTTATTGGCTGCCGTAACTGTTCCGCATTCTCCCATTCCTAATTTTGAATTCGGGAATAATACATGCAGACTGTCAAAAACCTGCTGCCAGTTCGGCTGAAGATTGTTGCAGTCATCTTCATAGTATGATACGAAAACATAATCCAGACCGTTGCGCATTCTCGCACTGATATTTTTATTAACCCAGCAAAACATTTCGTTTTTTGAATTTGACCAGCAATCCTTATTATAGTATAAAGTTAATTCGGTCTTTTTATTTGCAGCCTTAAAAATTGCATATGCCGAATCTATTTTAGCAGCAACATCTGCTGTCGTTCCGCACCATTCGCCGTTTACCTCGTTACCGACTTCCCATATATCCACCTTGCCTCCGAGTAAGTTCAAATACTCATTTGCCCTTGCAACATATTGAGTAAGATTATATGTATTCATATAGTAACTGTCAAGAAGCTCACCCATAATAAAACTGTAATTATGTATCTGGTTAACTGCAGTCTGATAATATGTTGCAGCTACCTGCTCGTCAAATACAATTCTGGTTGTTGGTTTTTTACAGAGTCTTGCAAGTGCAGTGTCAACTCCGCTTAAATTAGAAATATCATCTATGGTTAAACCCCATACATGTGTTGTATCAACTATGGCAGAGTAAGAGAGTTGCGAACTGAAGAGTATTACTAGAAAGAAGATAATTGCTTTGTACATTATTAAATCCCCCGTTTGGTAAAAATTTTTAAAACTAAATATAGGTTTGCAATTGCTATGCCTTAAAAATTTTTAATAAAATTAAAATTTTCCTTTGCTGGGAGTTGAATTTTCAGCTTTTTTTAATTCTAAAAAAAGAGAAATAAATTTAATTTCTCATTAGTTGGGAAATTAAAATTAGCAAAGACATATCTATTTCTTATAGTATTGGAATACTGATATTTAAAATAAAAAATACTTTTCTCAAATTGAGAATTAATTTTCTCATTTTGATATTATTTTCCATTTAATTTCTGAAATGTTCTATTTTCGTTTAAAATACAAACAAAATTTATTTGGCTCGTTATTTGAATATTATATTTTATAGATTTTCAATAAGTTTTCCATACTAAGTGTTTAAATTATCTACAATGGTTTTTACAATTTGTTACTTTTTTTTACAGTTTTGCGATGAATTATTAATTGGTTGTTAGTAATTTGTATGAGAGAATTTTTGTTCCATTAATTATTCAATCGGTATTCAAAAAAGGAAATAATAAATAATCATTATGAAAATTAAATACTTTGTTCTTTTGTTTTTAATATTTTTCGTGTCGCTGATATTGTTTGGTTGTGACCCGGGAAGCATCGGTTCATCAGACTATGGTACAGCCCAGGTTCGCGGGTATGTCCTGGATGTATCGACAAAAGTCGGTATTGGTGACGTTTCTGTTTTAACAACCCCTTCGTCAGACACATTAATGACTGATATAAAAGGAACATTTTTTATTATTAGCTATCATTTAAATTCAAATCCGCAGGACATAATGATTATTACGGAAAAAGAAGGTTATAAAACCGGTCAGACTAATATTACATTGAACTCTGACCAAACTACCGATGTCACCATCTTAATGGAACACAAATAAAGCAATAAATAATAATAGCTCTGGTTATAATGGGGCACTGATAATATTGTATTTCTTTTTTTTATTTAATTAATTAATACGTTTTAAATTTCTACAAATTTATCAGCTGCCCCATTTTTATATCCAAGCCAAATTAGTGTTTCTTTAATTTCACTTGTTACAAATTTCATATCAGCAAATGCAAATTTATTCCAAATGCAGCAATAGAAACAACCCCATTTATTACTGGCCCGGTTAGCCTTTTGCTTATATGAAAACACCCGCTTGTGTTAAAAAATATTATGAACTGGTTTTGAGTTTTTTATTTTAATAATTATTTCTAATATACATCAGAAAATTAAATATCAAATTGTTGAATAAGTATTTCGTAAAATTAATTTCTTTGGCTTTTCTTTTTTTGCTTTTTTATTCCTGCTCCGCTTCCAGGCAGCCGAGGGGATATTCCGATAATTTCCGGATGCCAAGAAGCGATAATTTTTATTTTGACCCGCTTGTGTTTTATGAGCCTGACAGCCTGAAAGCAAGGCTTGACTTGTACATGGAAATCCCCGCCGAAAAAGTTCTCTTTAAAAAAAACAACAACAGCGGAAAATATGAATCTTCATTCTCCATTTCTGTGCTGATTACGAATTCCCTCTCCGATAAGATAATTAATGAGAGTTATACAAAAACCCCTTCTTTCACTGAAGAGGAAATGAAAATTGTATCGAAGAAATCTCAGTTTTTCCTGTACAACTATTATCTGCCGCCCGGAACTTATAAAATACAAATTAAACTCAAGGATAATTATTCAAACAGTGAATATCCCAAATCCGGCGATTTCATCGTAAAAGATTTAAATGCTTCCGCAATCACTTTCAGTGATTTAATGCTTCTGTCTAAATTCAGCATCTCCGATAACGGTACAAAAGAAATAACACCCCTTATCAGTAAAAATATATTCGGATTAAAAGAGTTTTATATTTTTTTCGAAATCTATTCAGCAGGCAAAGAAGATGTTTCGAAGGATTATGCTTATAAAATTATTGACGAAAAAGATTATGTTTTAAAAGAAGGTCAGTTTTCATACCTGATTAACCCGGGCATTAACCAAAAGACGGAAAGATTATTCGTTTTAAACGAACTGAAAAGATATTTACCCGGTCAGAAAGATTTTGAATTTTTCCCTGCTGAAAATAAACCTGTCGAGATTTTTAAATTGGAAATATATGATAAATCAAATAACGATACAGTTGCAAATAAAAATATTTATTTCCGGTCAGGCGGACCCGTACGTGAAATGTACGACAGACCGCTAATGCATTAAAATTGAATTTATTTATTTGGTGTTTTATCTTATATTTTGACTTAAACTAAACATACTGTTATGTCCACCCATAATTCCATTATAAAATTTCACAGCATTTCTAATCTTATTGGAAACACACCTCTTCTTGCAATCGAATTTTATTACAGGAACAAAATCAGAACTATATATGCTAAAGCAGAAAATCTGAATATGACCGGAAGCATTAAAGACCGAATGGCTATTCATATTCTAAAAAAAGCTTATGAAAGAGGAATTATAAAACCGGGAGCAGAAATTCTTGAAGCTACAAGTGGAAATACGGGTATATCATTTTCTGCCATAGGAAGAGCCCTGGGACATAAAGTTGTTATCTTCATGCCTGACTGGATGAGCCGGGAAAGAATCGATTTAATAAAAAGTCTGGGAGCAAAAATTAACCTTATCAGCAAAGAAGAAGGCGGCTTTCTTGGTAGCATCAGCAAGGCAGAAGATTACGCAAAGAAAAACGAGAATACTTTTCTGCCGAGACAATTTTCAAATGAAGATAATTGCACTGCACACTATGAAACCACGGGTCCCGAAATCTGGTGGCAGTTAAGATTCCGTTCTCTCAAACCGGATGCTTTTATTGCAGGTGTAGGAACCGGCGGGACAATAATGGGAGTTGGCAAATATCTGAAAGAAATGCATACGGAAACTAAAATTCATCCTTTGGAACCTGCAAACTCTCCTACTTTAACAACAGGTCACAAAGTAGGAAAGCACAGAATACAGGGTATATCCGATGAATTCATTCCGCCTATTGTAGATTTAAATTCTCTCGACCATGTCGTCAGCGTAGATGATGGCGATGCAATAGTTATGGCTCAAAAACTCGCAGCTGAACTCGGAATCGGAGTGGGAATTTCTTCAGGTGCAAATTTTCTCGGAGCATTGAAAATTCAAAACGAACTTGGAGATGATGCTGTTGTAGTAACTGTTTTCCCCGATGATAATAAAAAATATTTAAGTACTGACTTGCTGAAAAACGAACCTCTGAAAGAAGATTTTCTTTCCGGGGATATAGAACTAATCGGATTCGGAGCTTATAAAAGAGTTTGTCATACTTGCTGCGACCCGCTTACCTGCATCGAGGGTAATTACGAAGGACTTGAAGAAATCCAGTTACCCCCATGCCCGAGAAGAATAAGGGTAAAATAATTTAATTGGTTTTATATTAATAATATAATATCAGCAGTATCCCGCCGGTATGATTTTATATAAATAGTCCTGCTATTTAATCATCAACATTTTTTTAGTTGCCAATTGCATATTGTCAACTGATAATTGATAAAAATATATCCCGCTCGGAAAACTCTCGCCCGAAAACTGCACTTCATAAACTCCCGCATTCTGCTTTTCATTAACCAAAGTCGCAACTTCCCTGCCAAGAATATCTAATACTTTCAGCTTTACAAATCTTGAATCTTTAATCTGAAACCTTATAATCGTGGACGGATTAAACGGATTCGGATAGTTCTGAAACAACTCATATTTATCCGGCACAACCGATGAAATTTGTTTTACTCCAATTGTAAATCCCGAGTTAAAAAAATTAATTGCAACATCTGCAAGCTGCTTTAACTTCGTAACCGAATTTAAATTGCTCGAACCTCTTGCAATCAACTGACACAAATATACTGTCTGAGTATCACCGGCATTAAATGTGAAATTTTCTGCTCCCGAATTCATTGCAAAACGCCTATCATCGGGATCAGTTGAAAATACAGTTCCCGTATCCATTCTGCCCATATCACAATTCCATATTTTGCCTTTTGATTGCGTCCATCCCTCATTTGTTTCCGGGTCACCATAAAAACAGAATTTTGTCCTCTTGTAATGATTTCCGTTAAACGGCTGTGTTACATCAAGCCAACTGGATGAATCTGCTTTATATCCTTTCATAAACAAATACGCATCGTATGGTCCGGGATTGGGATCGTGTTCACAAAACGGTCCGGGAGAACCTGCGTTAGTGAAAAAATCGAAAGAAGTCATACCAAGATTTACATTTGGCTGTACAGAATTATTCGTAATTCCCTTTAGGAGAATAATACCAACTGCAGGAGGATTTAATCCATAAATAGGATCATCGTTCGTAGAATTGTAACATATAGCGAGCTTCCTTATAGTATCACAGGCAATATAATCATCATTCGGATCACCAATGTCGGGGTCGCATACTATTGAAAAATATGTTCCAATCCATGATTTTTTACTCTTATTAATAATCTCATATTTAATAAACTGCATATCTGAATATGATGGTTGTGTATATGCCCAGGCTGTCATATGAACTTCTGCGTAAAGCGGTGATGTACCTCCGCCAAATCCTTCAGTTGAAGTATGAGAAGAAGTAAATCCGTCCGTCAAGCAAATAAATATTGTTGTTGCTGCATTTTTTACACCCGGCGTGTCAATTGAAGGTTCGTATATTCCATTGTGATTTACATCAGTATACGGAGCACCATACGGAACCATCAATCCCCAGTTTGTCCAATCGGGATTTGTGTTTTGATTATCCCCTCGGGATACTTTGTAAAATTTAAAATTGCTGTTTGTTACAGGAATACTGTCATTGCAATTTCCGGGTCTGTATTCTCCTGAATATGAACTCATTGCCTGCCTTATCTGACCATTTACTCTCGCCGATAAATTTATCCCTGTAGAAAATATTGCGAATTTATTCGAACCCTTCGGCCATTCAAAACCAGGTGTATTGGTCGTTCTCGGATCCTGGTCGAATATGCCGGTATTCCAGAAAATTGAACTTATATTGTTAGGATTTAGAAAAATGTATTGAAGTGTTAAATCTGAATTCGATATATTAAAAGATATAACTACAAAAAACAAAACGATTAGAGAGAATAACTTTTTCATTTACTTCTCCTTGTTAAAGTGTTGGTATTTCTGTGTGTGATATTATAAACTATTGTTAAAATTTAATATATTATTATTGAAATATCAACTTCCTTATTTTTTCCAAAAAAAATTACAAAAAACAAACGATAACAGCTTTAAAATATGTGTTAAGCAGAAAGATAAACCTTTTACCTGGTTTCCTGTCATAAATTTTATCTTCAAAAATCTGCTGTTTTTTCCTTTTTCCGGTAACATTTTAGGTTTTCTTTTGTTTTCAATTATAACAAAAAACACGAATATAATTTATTCGTGTGTTTTTTCTTAAACAGGAGACAATAATGAGAAAAGAATATATGTATTTTTACATATTTACTTTGGCATTTTTGTTTTCTCTCGCACAACCCGGATTATCTCAGCAAAAATCTGCTGAAAAATGTAATTTTCCCTTATTACCATCCTCAGCGCCCGGAGGGGATTTAGTATTAACAGTAATAAAGGAGAACTTCAGTTTCTCGATGAGAGACAATGTAACTATTGACTGCTCAAGATATTTTCCAAATGCACCTAACCCGCTACTTCCAAATGGTTACCCTGCTGTTATAATGTGCCATGGATTCGGAGACAGAAAAGAAGCTCTCGATTCGCTCGCTAAACTTCAGGCGCAATTTGGATATTGTGTTTATACATATAGCATGAGGGGACAGGGACTCTCCGGAGGTCAATCAAATATGATAAGCAGAATTGAAGCAATGGACCTGGTCGAATTTACTAACTTTATAAAACAGGACGCGCATACAGGACTCGATAGCAGCAAAGTATTAATTATGGGAGGTTCACAGGGAGGCATTATTCCTTATATGGCTGCCTGCATGGGTAATCTTCACGTAAGATGTATAATTTCCGCACTTTCTTCGCCTGAATTTGCTTCAAGCTGGATTGAAAATAATTCAGTTAAAATGACTTTGCTCTGGTCCTTAAGCTATCCTCAGGATACAGTCAGATATTCTCCTTTACTTCAGAGTATGCATAACTGGGTTTTATCATCATCCCCGGACAAAATGGACAGCCTTATTTACTGGCTTCCCCTGCAAAGGGATTTTACTTCTCTCGTACCTCAAAATAATGTGCCGATTCTCCTTGAAAATTCCTGGGAAGATAAATTCTTCAATGCTTCGGGAAATATTAATTCCATACCCTTTGTGAATTCGCCGAAAAGATACTATTTCGGAGCAGTCAAAGGACACGGCGGCGATACATCTTTTACGGAAAACAACTGGCATAAAAATTTCTTTAATGAATGGTTTTCTTACTGGCTCTTTAATATAAACAACGGAATTTTAACAAGACCAAAATACCATTACGCATATACTGCCTATCCGCTTATTAATAATATGTGGACATTTGTTCACGACAGCTCGGCAGTATGGCCGGTAAATAATTTGACCAACTTGCAATTGTATTTTCATCCTTCTCATTTAAAAACTATTCCAAACCCGTTAAATAGTTCTGCTCAATTAAATAATAGTGTAACCGGTGGATTAACAATGCAGGATGCCGTTGATATGGAATTTACAGGTCAGCAGTTTAATTCTCAGTTTCAAAAGAACCAGCTGGTCTTCGATTCCGATTCGCTTCTTCAGGATACGAAATTAATGGGAGTTCCCGTAATCAATCTTGATTATTCGTCGAACTCAACAATTTGCCAGTTCAATTTCCAGGTCTATGACGTGAGAGGAACAAACTCCAAGCTTGTTACCAGAATTAATTATACTGACAGGCACAATATCGTAAACACGAGAAAAAATCTTAATATTAACGGAGAAGCGCATTCTCATTTATTTAAAAAAGGGGATGTAATAAGAATAATAATGACAAATCTCGATACTTCTCCGGAAGATACAAGTTTTCTTGGCACAAATCCTTTTGTACTGCCGGTCCTTAATAATTCTATTAACAATATTTACCTGAGCTATAATTGCTATGTAAACATGCCGGTGCAGTATCCGGGCACTCTTGGAGTCAACGGAAATTCTAACATAACCCCTTCAGACTTTTATCTATATCAGAATTATCCGAATCCTTTCAATCCTACGACAAATATCAAATATCAGATTGCAAATAGCGGATTTGTTACTCTAAAAGTTTACGATATTCTCGGAAAGGAAATTGCGACCCTGGCTAATGAGTTTAAAAAAGCAGGAATTTATGAAACACAATTTTCTGCCGATAAGATTTCCGGTAGTCAGATTTCTTCCGGAATTTATTTTTATAAACTTACAGAAGGAGATAATATGGCAGTAAAAAAACTTTTATTAATAAAATAAATATATTTTATTCTAAAAAAACAGGAGTGAATACATTTGTATTCACTCCTGTTTTATTAATTTCTCCTCCTATAATATTGCTGCAAATAGATATCTAATATCTATTTTATACCTAAATAAATCTTCAGCTCTCCCAGCCAGCTTCCTATTGTCTCTATAAACTTCCGCGATAATTTGGTTGTGCCGGCTTTATTATTTTCTGCCTGTTCCTTTAAACTGCCCGTCTTTGTAATGCACATGTTATGGTCAACACAGGGAATTGTAACAACTTTATAAAATTTATTCCCATTTGCTTTTAATCCGCTTTCGTAAGACTCCGCTCCCTGCACAGGGTCAATCTGTGTATCCTTTTCACCAAAAATTGCGAGTACCGGAATATTTGTTTTTCCTATATAATCAGCGGGATTCAAAAAAGATTCCGAACTATTTGTAATCGGTTCAAATTCTTTTTCACTGCATACTCCTCCCCAGCCCAAATCTATTATCACGGGATGTTTATCAAGATATTCTGCTGCTTCAAGATACTCTTTATATGTTTTTGCCGCAGACCGTTGTATGTAATATTTATAAAGCATCTCTGCATCTTCCTGCGATGAGCCGGCGCACAATGCCTGCTTCTTTACGAGATATGCCGATTGCTCTATGCTGTTCATTCCCGGACACGACCACGCAACCATAAACGCAATATCGTTCGACATGCTCAGTGCAAGTGACATTACATATCCGCCCTGGCTCGAACCATATAAGCCGATTTGTTTCGGATTTATTGATTTATGCTTTTTTAAAATTTCGATTTCCTTCGCAAGAATCATTGCACGCTCGTGAAATAAACTGTCATCCGAAAATTCCCCTGTCGATTCTCCCGAACCGGGTTTATCATCAATGAAAAATGCAAACCCGCATTTAATAAACTGCCGCAAAGACCTCGAATATTTTATAGACTGCATTCTGTCCGTCGGTCCGCTGCCTGCACAAAAAACCACAACAGGAAAATTATCCCCTTCTTCAGGCGTTAAAAGATTTCCTTTTATAAAAAATTTTCCCGCTTTAATACTTATTTCCTCCGAACGGAATTTAACTTCGGAACTGTCCTGAGGTATGCATTTCCCGAGAAAAATAAACAGGCAGAATAAAAGAAAAATTTTTTTCATATTAAATATCAGGTTAACTTTATAATAACTTCAGTGTAGTCTTAAATAATTATACGGCGAAATTACATCATTGTTACTTGATTTACTGAATTTAATAAAATATATTATGCTAATCTGATATAAAAGTTAAGGAACTCTATTGTTGATTTAAATTGTTATAAATTTCAATATTTAATTAACCCTTTAAAAACAAACTTATGAAAAAAAACTTATTTGTTTTAATCTTCCTTTTTACTGCTCTCTTCGTTTTTCAAAATTTTGCCAGTGCTCAAAAACTGACTTTTTGCGAAGGTGTTTCGAGTGACGGCAGTCCTATTGGTAAAAGCTCAACATTTAACATTCCTGCCGGAGGCGGATATTTCTACTTCCTCGTAAATCTGAGATCTGAAGTCAACTGCGCTTACGTGGATTATGTACTCTATAAAGAAAATAGCAGGGGCGAAATGGTTTACAATACAACAATCTCTCAGGACGATGTGAAAGCAAACTGGACCTGGTTCTGGAAAAAAGTCACTTTCTATGATGCAGGGTATTACAGAGTTGATGTCGTGGATTGCGGTTCTGAAACCATCGCATCAAGCTACCTTACCGTTAATTATCAGTAAAAAAAAATTAAATAAAAAAAAACAGTCCCGGAATAACCGGGACTGTTTTTTGGTTTTTAAATATATTTATTATTTAAAGTCCCCTATCGAGTGCGGGGATGAGCTTATCTTAATTTGCGGTTAAGTATCTTTAAATTTATTAAAAATGCTTTTTGTGATGATGCTTTTTATGCATTTTCTTCATCATCTTTTCGTACTTTTTCATCTGGTCCGCCGTCAGAGTGTTTTTTATACCGGTTTTAAATTCTTCTCTTTTTTGTTTCATTTCACTTCTGGAAATTAAATCCTTTGTCCTCAAATCCCTTCTGTATGCAATATTATCGGCAAATAGTGTTTTAATCTTGCCGTACTGTTCGGTATTAAGGTCTAACTTCTTTTTCATCTTGTCTGCCATTTTCGTAGCCTGCTGTTCGGGAGTCATTTTGTACGTTTTGACTTCCTGCTTTGAGTTGTCCTGTTTTGTGTCATCCTGAGCAAATAGCGAACCTGATATTGCAATAGCAAATACTGTAATTAATGCTATTATTAACGATTTGTTTTTCATTTTATGTTTTTTTTATTTTCGTTCTTATGTTAGACAACGTGTCAAATCATTTGGTTTAATAAAATCAATCACTGCAAATAAATAAAACTTACGGGCTCCCTCTTATAACCCTCTTTGGTATTAACGTATTTAGTAAGCCCCTCTTTTTTTGTATATAAATAAATGTTTCCTGAATTATCTGAAAATATACCGCTAAATAAATCCAGAAAATAAAGTATCTTTTTTATGTACTTATCCCTGTAAAAGAAAACCGATTCATTGGTAAGTATATAAAATTCCTCCTTATTTTTATAAAAGGAAAGTACAGGATTTTTCTGGTTCATGCTGAATTTCTTCACCGATTCAGTATCGTCAAAACTGCTTAATAATTCCGAATTACCGTTTTTGTAATACTCCAGCTTACCTTTCGGAAGACTGTCTTTCTCGCCGACTGAATACCAGAAACTATCCGGAAGTGAATCGGGAATAATTGCCGTGACTTTATCATTGCCTAAAATTGATTCCCATTTCGGATTGGCTTCCCTCAGGTCGCAGCGCAGGAAAATCCCTCCCTTTTCTCCCGGGCTGAAACTCTCAAAAATTATGCTGTCTTTGATTTCACATATTTCCGAAATCCCCGATTCATCCGCAAAATCCTTAACAGAAATTTTCACATCGGGAATCTTTTTTTCAATCCATCCCGTGCCTGATTCAAAATACAAAGCATCTTTTGTAAAAATGACAAGCGATTTATCCTTTTTCAGATATATGTTCCCTGAAATCATCTTCAGCAATTCATCTTTCTTCAGATTTACATTTGACAGCTTATCCGCAAAATATGTATTTATCTGTGCGGGGAGTGTCAATTGTTTCCAGCTGTTTTTATCGCCGGAGAAAAGTTTAATTTTGTTTTCGTTTATTCCGAGCACATAAATAATTTCTTTTAATACAGTGAAATCAACTACCGATAAATCTTCGGGAAATTTTATTCGTTCGGCAACGGTGGTATCTTCAGGTAATGAATACAATCCTTCGTTTGTGAGAGTGATTATTGTTTTATTGTTTATATCAAGCTTTTTTACTGCAGGGTTTGTGTGTTGAACTGTTCCGCTTTTATTGCCGCATCCGGAAAAAATCAAAAACAGCACAGCTAAAACTACTAAATGCTTGTACATGGTTCTTTTGTTGTTAAAATTTGATATATCTCGTCAATATTATATCAGCCTGTATAAATCTTAACAAAAGAACCTTTATTATCGTTTGTCTAATTTTTATTATTATTTACTGTTCGCTCTTTCTAATGCACTTTCTGCTTAATTAGAAGTGAAAAAAAAGTGTGTTACTTTTGTGATACTTTTGTTTCCCTTCTTCATTTTTTGATTAAAAATAATGTTTTTGGACCTATTCAAAACCCCTTTTTAGCGGGAAGGTGAAGTTTTTTTGAGTATTTTAGACTGACGGTGAACTTTTTTCTTCACCTATGTGAAGTTTTCGCAAAATAAGAAATAACAAAATACAAAAGTAAAAAAAAGTGTATCATTTTTGTATCACATTTGTATCACTTTTTTGCAAAATGAGACTGCTTATGTAAAAGAACTTATACCCTTAATAATATATGGTGTACAAAATAAAAAGTCAAGATAAAAAAAGGGTTTTGCACTTTCACTCTCTCGTTACGAAGCCCCAGCTTCGTAATGCAAAAAGCTACGTGGTAAGATCTATTAAATAATCATTTCCGAAATAATAATTATAACCGGAAAATTTCTAATTAATTTAAACAAATTCGAGGTTTGCTATTTTAGAAAAATAGTTCTTCAATACTAACAGTAAAATCACGTCGTGATTTCCTGTTAATAGGAAAATGAAATACGAGAGTTTCCAACCACGTTAGTGGTTGCCCACTAGAATAATTTTTTGTTATTATAATTTTTAATAAAGGGAAACCACTAAAGTGGTTTAATTATTGTTCTCATTCTTTACTATTAACAGGAAACCGCTGGCGCGGTTTAACAAAATCAATCATTATTTTATTAGTATCATTTTTTTTGTATCGACCTTATCATTATTGACAAAGAGAGAATAGAAATATATTCCGGAAGACAAGTTTTCTCCGTTAAATTTTACTTCATAATTACCAGATGGTTGTTTTTTATTTATAAGTGTTTCAATTTCTTTGCCTGTAATATCAAATATTATTATTTTAATATCTGAAGTTTTTTCTATTTTATATTTAATATTTGACATTGAATTAAATGGGTTTGGATAATTCTGATACAACTTATATTGATTAGAAATATTATTTGTTATTTGATTATTAATATTTGAAAGAAAAGTTGTATCACCTCCATTTATTGTATGGATTCCTTCTAATGGATTATAAGCCCATCCTATTTTTTTATTTACAAATTGAATAAAACTATATCCCATTATTGTAATTAAAGATGTGTCAGGTATTTGATATTGCCAGTTAAATCCTCCATTTGTTGTTCTGTATAATATTCCTCTATGACTAAGATTTGGAAATTCAAATGAAGCTCCAATTCCCCATATAGTATCTTTATTTAATATTGAGAAGCGATACATTCCGCCTGAGATATAATAACCAGGTGGTGAATTTGGAAGGGGCTGGTTTATCCAGTTTAATCCTCCATTTGTTGTCTTTTTCATATAAGGTGAACTTGCCTTCCATCCTGTAAGACTATCAATAAAAGTTATCTGTGAAAACCCGTTTTCTCCAGTTAAAGGTGGCCAGTTAAATCCTCCATTTGTTGTTCTAAAAAGCAGAGAGCCTGAAGAAGAACAGAAAAACCCTAAATTTCTATTCACAAAATAAATTTTATTTGGTTGATATCCAGTATTAAAATACTGCTGTATCCAGCTATTTCCTCCATTAGTTGTGCGGTATAACCCGCCATCAAACCCGTTATCATCAGCTACCCATATTGTATCGTTATTCAAAACATACATATCATCAAAGTGATTCGCAAAAACAGAGTTCGGTAGCACAGTCCAGTTGATTCCTCCATTTGTAGTTTTTGATACATAGCCTCCTGATATTCCGGGTCTCCATCCACCGCTAATAAATCCTGTCTGCGAGTTAAGAAATATAATTCTACTATAGTCTCCTTGGGAAGAATCCAATTTAATCCAATTATCACCACCGTTTGTCGTTTTAAGTATAAAATTGGTATCATAAACCGTGTTACTACCAGTAATAGCATATCCAATTAAACTATCAACAAACGTAATATCATTAATAGGTCTGCCGTTGAGATTCGGGAAATACTGGTTATACCAGTTAGTTGACTGAATATTTAAGGGAATTGCATAACTGAAAAATGCAATTGCAGAAAAGAAAAATAACAAAAATAATTTTGTAAACTTTTTCATAACCGGGTTTGGTATATTATTTCAAATTTAAGCAATTATAATTATAAATAAACAACATTTAATTTACCATTTTAATGTTTTATCTTACCCAAAAGATAATTAATTTTCACCTGCGACTTTTTAATGACTTATGCGTCATTTCATACAAAAGGAGAAATTAGAAATCAGTACCCGGGATGTAAATAAATTTCTCGAGTTTATCAAACCTTGCTACAACGATGCACTGAACTACTGCAGGGGGCTTTGCAGAAAAGGCAGCAGGATTGATGAAGCAGAGGATATTTTTCAGGACAGCCTGCTGAAAGCACTCGAAAACTTCGATAAGCTGGAAGATGAAGGCAAGTTCAGAAACTGGCTGTTCACCATTATCACGAACACGTATATTTCCCATTACAGGAAAAGACTGTTCGGAAGGCTTCTGAGTTATGATGAATATAAAGACTTCGATAAACTGCCGGAAATATTTCCGCGGGTCGAACAGGATGAAATGTGCGATGAACTTTTTCTGGCTCTTTCCAAACTGAGCGATAAGGAAAAAATTGCATTCCTGCTTTTTGAAATCGGCGGTTTCTCGATTGAAGAAATTAAAATCCTGCAGAAAGAAATAAGTTCTTCGGCAATAAAATCGAGATTGAGCCGTACAAGGGAGAAGCTAAGAAAGATAATTGAAGACCTCGGAAGAAATAAGTTCAACGGAAATGTAAACAGGTTTAATTCGATAGATAATCTTGAACTTGAAACAGCAAGAATTATTAATAAAATAAAACCCTAAATACCAAAGGAGGGTAAAATGGAAGAGCATATTAAAAAACTTAAGGATAAAAAGTATGACGAAAGTTTCGGTAAGACTTCTATGTGGCTGATTGATTCAAACAATAAACTTTTAAACAGAAAAAACCGGAGAGGTAAATATAAAATGAAAGATTTCTTTTTAAGACACAAACTTCAGTTCGCAATAGTCGCGCTAATGGCAATTTTAATTGCCGCCTGCAATATGCCCGTTACACAGAGTGATACAGTCGGACAGGTTCTTTCCTGGACTGCTCCGGGCGCTTCGAATACTGCTGTTACGGAAAGCCTGAATAAATTGAGCTGGTTCAAAAACTTCGACGGAACAGTGGACGTGAAAAATATTAACGGTACCGCAGTCACAGAATATAAAGTCGTCGTTCAGTCAACCGATGATAAACTTGTAACGAGCTATAAAAACGACCTTGAAAAAATTAAGGAACTTACTTCTATAAAAATCGTGCCTCTAAATACAAGTGTTACCAGACCGGTGTATTCGGCGGCACTGCATTCATTTTTCAAGATAGATATTAATGCAAGCAATATGACGGATGAACAGGTTCAGGCTGAAATCAGGAAGCAGCTCGATGCCGCAGGATATAATGATATGGATGTGAGCTATAAAACCATGGAAAACGGAAAAAAGAGACTCGAAGTAAAAATGAAAGACGGTATTAAGCACGAAGGAAATCAGAACCTGCAGGTCGATGTAAATGACAAAAACGGTGAGCAGGTAATCAAAATGAAAACCATGGATAAACCCGATGTGGACTTCAGTAAAATGACCGACACCGAAATCCGCACTTATATAAAAGAAAAGAACAACGAGGATAACCTGACCGACAAGGATATAATAATAAAACGCGAAGGAAACAGCGTAAGTGTAAACATTCAGAAAGAAGAACAAAAATAATCTTACTTAATCCGATAATACAGAAAGCCGGGTGCTTCAGGTGCCCGGCTTTTTTTATTTTACCCTTTTTCACTAATCCTGTTTATATAATTCAATCTTATATTTTTAATTCTCTTTTTTGAAATTGCATATTAAAAATCTTCTTGTTATATTTTAAGGAACTTTTACCCCCCTCGGGGGTATAAAAAAAGAAATTAAAAGGAGTTTGCATGAAAAAGCTGAATTACATTTTAATTATACTGGGATTTGCGTTTATCTTCGGAGGATGCGAGGAATATATTTATGTCCCGAGCAATTATTATGTCGGCATTTACAATAACGAATCGGATAAATTCATAACGGAAGCATATTTTCACGACAGTTATTCAGGGGAAGGATGGAGCGGAAATGTAATTGATTACTTTGTTTATCCTTATGACCATTATGATATTATTCTCACCGAAGGCACGTACGATTTCAGGATTATTATGGAAGATGATTATTACGAATACACACTTGACATGTATGAAATTTCAGTTTACAACGATACCAATCTCGATATTTGTCTGAATTGCGATAAAAATAAAAGCAAAATAAAAATTACAAAAACTCCAAAAACAGAAAAAGTAAAAAAATAAATTTTTATTTACTAAATATTGTGATTATCAAAATATCTAATATACTTTTATAACTTCTCCCGTTGCACAGCCCTCAATACTCTTAACATATGCAGATGTAACCCTGTACATCTCAACAGGAACGTGTCCCGGAAAAAACCCGTCAAATTTTTCCGCAGCATCCGCGACAACTCCCGGGCTTACAATATTTATTCCAGCTTTTATTTTCCTCGAGGCAGCGATTACGAAACCGTTCAGTCCGCCGTTTACAAGAGCGGCTGAGGCATCTTTCCTGACTTCGAAATATTAAAATTTACCGGTACTCGGGCAGATTATATATTGGTTGATACAAATATTCCCCCATCCCGGGTCCCGGTAAAAATTTATCAAAATTAAAACAAAAAAGTATTTCCTGTTTTACTTTCTTTCAATCATAATGCTTATCCTATAAACCTGATTCTTATGCTATTGAGTTCCTGTATCTGATTAAAAAAAAAGTTAATAAAACGATCATTTGTTCAAGGTATTAATATCTTTCCGCGAAGTGTTGATTGAGTTCTCATTTGTGAGAATCCGGGATAAATCTTAAAGTACATTATCCGGCTGTTTTTCCCGTATGCCGGCGCAACACATAATTATTTACTCATCCATCTTACAATATTGATATCCTGTATTGTCAAATTTGACTATTAACTTGTATTTTATTTTTATTTTATCAAATTTGCAATTAATAACAATTAAAATTGCACTTTTCTAAAGGATTAATAAATGGAGCCTTTAAAAGTCGGCTATAGCATTACCAACAGACCGCCCGTTCAAAAAAAATCTTCTCTCGGATGTTTAATAAAAACGTTGTTTTTTCTTTTTATATTAATTTGTTTAATAATAGCCAGTGTGTTCTATCTATATCCTAAATTTACTGCAGACTCAATTCACGGCGATTTGATTGATGCGGCAATGTATCAGGATAAAGACGGCAAACCAATGATATGGATATTAACCGACGGTTCATTCCATTATATATCGGAAACGAAAACGGCAGGCTCGCACTCAATTGAAACCAAAGGGTTCTTTTGTAAAACTTACAATTATTTATATGACCCTAATCAGGCAAAAATCCTGTCGAGCATTAAAACCGATTATGATAATCTGCCCGATACTTATACAAAAGTGTATTTTGTAAAAGGTAATATCTGGCAGATAAGCAGGGGTAATTCAAAAAACGAACACATAATTGAAATTTTCGATGCAAATACAGGCGGTATGATTATGGGCACTGAGTCTTTCATCAGTAAGCACCCTAAACTTAAAGGCGGTATAACAGACCTCAGTGTAAAGGAAGTGCCGCTGTGCCTTGAAATAAAAACAAGTGACGGTATGGAATTTAAGTATTATGTGGATGTCGATACTTTGATGAGTATGAAAAATTTTGATTACAAGGAAGAGCATAACTTTCTTAAAAATTCATACAATGCAATTACGAACTGTTTCGTGATGGGTCATGACAACAATGAGGTGGAAAGAAAATCAGTGTATTTATTAAGGGCAAATGAATTTATGCTTTTTGATTATTTTAAAAGGGAAGCAAATATTGCAAGTTACGAAATTAATAATTTTGCAAAGGATAAAGCATATAATTTCAGAGCTGATATCGAAAATGTGAATATTAAAATTGAAATTGAAAATCCAAAACTTCTGACACCGGATAAAGTTTACCTTAACGGTATTATAATCTACCAGGACCAGGATGCTGCTGTTATTTTACATCAGGATAAACTCGGAAAAAATAACGACAGAATGCTGACCTGCGTCGATGCAGACGGCAACGAAAAATGGACTGCTCTTCCTGAAAATTTTCCCGAGAAAATGAAGCAAAGGGAAAGTGATTCGTTTTCCGATTTGTTTTTTATGAAGGATAAATTCAGCGGAATGAGGTCGGGGAATATATTTGTTTTTAAATTTAAAGAATTCGGATTTATCGGCTTTGATTTTGAATCGGGGAAAAAACTCTGGACAATAAAAATATAATTTTTTACTTCTTCACAAATAAAGTGATTAATAATGTGTTGTTAAATCCCACACTACTTTTTTCTTTGTTTTGTGATATACACCCACAGACCTGATTATAGCAAAAAAGTTTATGGATGAATCTACTGCCAGTCTGAATATGCTTGCAAGTGCATATCTGAACCCGTACCAGCTGTAATGGGTACCTTGTAGAACTTATGTTTTAATTTACCGTTCCCCTTACTTTAGCAAGACAAACTTCCTGGTTAAAATAAAATTGCCTGCCTGCAGGCGGTAATAATATACACCGCTTACTAAATTGTTTGCATTGAAATTCACCGACTTACTACCCGGCTGTTCAACATTGTTTACCAGCGTTGCAACTTCCTTGCCAAGTAAATCAAAAACTTTGAGTGTAACAAGGCTTTTCGCCCGGAGCTGATAGCTGATTGTTGTGCTCGGGTTGAATGGATTAGGATAATTCTGCTTTAACACGAACATTCCAGGAAGTTCATTTTCTGATATTGTATTAACGGTAGAGGGGGTCACGCGCATGTTATCTGCCATGAAAATAACTCCATAGTCCTGGCAGGTAGGAGGAGGTAAGAAATAGTGAACCACGACACTGTCGAAACCCTGCGGGAAACTGCATTTCAGCGTATCAACCGGCCATGTACCCGGAAAGGTCGCTGTCTTTGTGCTGAATCCTACGTAGCTGCCATTCATATAGGCAGTCACCTTCATTGTGGCTGCGTCATCGCAGCCAAGTTCCTGGCACGCATACATTATTGAAAAACCGGTAAGCGTATGGTCGAACCGAATGAGAAGATCAGCAAGGTAAATGCTGTTTGGATAGATAATGCGGCCGGAAAACCCCGCCGGCGTGAAGCCAAGCACATTGGCGTTCTGAATGGAATATCCCTGACCCGTCGCAGATAAATGTGCGGTTATCCCGCCTGATGTCAGTGTCATAGGAAGAGACGTGTAAAGCGGGGCATTATCAAAGTCAAAAAGCACCGTCTGAGCGGATGCCTGAGAAACCAACAAAACAAACAGACTTAAAATAAGTACATAAAATTTCATTTGTTTTCATTTAATTTGGTTTAATAAAGAAGTACATTTTATTAACAACAATTAATGCAAATAAATTCAACCAGATTAAATAATTTAATGAGCCGATCATATTGAAAATAGAAAACTGCAGAACGCAAGTGAACTGATAATGAAAAGCGGGCAGGACCAGCTGAAAGCCAACTGCGTCTGAAATCGAACCGGGGATAAATAAAAATCCCGAATCTCTCCGTGGTTCAATTAATTTATATGTATAATTACAGAAACGGTTTTCTCAGCCGTTCGTACTGCGGTAATTTGTTCATGGAGAACCGCATATCGTACTTTCTGTTAATTTTATATCATAATTTTATCCCAGC
>Ga0224522_1000163_pt1 | contig 32631 bp, 24 predicted proteins | sample CFST25metaG_FD_182733 | JGI IMG/M metagenome (GOLD analysis project Ga0224522, IMG submission 182733) | Peat soil microbial communities from Stordalen Mire, Sweden - C.F.S.T25 | ecosystem: Environmental > Terrestrial > Soil > Wetlands > Peat | place: Sweden: Norrbotten County, Stordalen Mire...
GAGTAATAAACAAGGTGCCCGTTGAAATTCTTGCTCCGTCACCAATTTCTACCAGATATGGTTCTGTTGAAAAGGAGACAGTGAGAATCCTGCAACCCCGTCCTATCCTTACTCCCTGTTTGCGTAAATAATTATTCCTTCGTTCATAACTTGCTTTTAACATTATCAGTTTATAAACAGAATCCCAAATATTTTTAATAAAACCCATAATTTTAATAATAGAATTAATTCACTAGTTGTTAACAGATTCGATGACATCAATAATGAACTGACATAACAAAGGTGATACCCTCGAAGAAAACTTTCTGTTTGGGTGTGAATTTAATGGCCCGTCTGAAAATTTATCCAACAAGTACTTTCCTCCTTCAGTTTCATAGTTATAAAAATCCCATACAAAAATATTGTCTCCTTTTTCGTCCCATTCATCTATTATCCATTTATAAAATTGATATGTCCTTTCAGCTTCATCCTCTGTTATCTGGTTTTTATTTAATACTGACGGTGTCCAGACAATAAATTTAGTATCCGGGAACTCATGCATTTTGCTTTTCAAGGCAGTATACTGCAATTTATAATTTTCAAGCCGTTTTTCTTCCGAGTCAATATCAGGAGTACCTCTGTCTGCCAAGATGTTACTGACAGGATAACAATGTTTAAAAATTATTACGTCGTATTCCCTGGTAAGAATTTCTAATGTTGGTTCATCATTGAATGGTGCATGCCCGGCATTTTTAACCCAGATATTATAATAATCGTATGGATAGTTTTTCCAGCCATAGGGAGCTGTTTTCGGAAAAGTAAGTTCAGTTATCGAATACCTGGTTTTATTCTTTTTATTATATTTTTTAAAGAATGGCTGAATGTCATTTTTTTGGGTTAGTTTATGTATGTACCTGTTGGTACGGCCAAGCCATATTTTTTTACCAACACTATGATGAAGAAATATGATCTTTTTCATTTTATTTTGACTGTCCATCATTCAATTCAACTTATTATAAATAAAGCAGTTAAAGCATTCATTAATAAGTAGGAAAACTTTTGGTTTTGGATAAATCAGTTAATAATTATTACGGATCAATTAAATAGTTGTTTCCTTATAAACCTTATTTGTTTCTATTGCTATCGAATCCCACATAAATTTTGTGGTTAGAATATCTCCATAGTCGCGTTCCTCAAATTTTGACAATTTAGCTAAAATACTGATCTTTAGAGTATCTTCATCACCAACTTTGAAATAATCATTTTCCATTAGCCCAATCTGCAAATGTGCAGGTATATCACTTGCCAATACATTCAGCTTAAAGCTCATAGCTTCAAGCAATGCAATTGGAAGACCTTCCTCGAAAGAAGGCATAATAAACAAGCTGGCATGGGAATAAATCTGATTCAGATATTCCCCTTTTATAAACCCAGTAAGAATTACATTATTCTCCCTGGCAAATAATTTTAGTCTGTCTGAATAATTTGTTGGGTAGTCAGTATCCCCGACAAGGACTAATTTATAATCCTTAATATTTGTCTTCCTGAATGCTCTGATAAGATAATCAAAACCTTTCTCTTCCAGATATCGGCCAACGGCAAGAACGTATTTTTGTTTTTCTAAACCCAGTGATTCAATATAATCTGTTCTTGTAGATATTACAGGTAAATTGACACCATTAAAAATAAGTTTATATTTGTTAATAGAATATTTTTTAACTATTATAGATTCAACTACTTGTGAAATAAATATAATAAAATCAGCATTCTTTATGCTTATTTTCTCTGACCATTTAAGAAATTGTTTTGCAAAACCGTTCCATTTTTTTTGTGTATAACTAATATTATGATAGGTAAGGACTATTTTAGCATTGGTGAGTCTCATCAGTGGAATGAAAAATCCGGGCCCAGCATTATGAAAGTGAACAATATCATAACCCTGAAATAATGCATGAAGGGTCGAGAAGAAGGAATGTAAAAAGGTTTCAAAATATTTATTTTTTGGAACACGAAAATCGACAAACCTGACATTTTTATAAATGGCGTTTTTGTTTCCGGCATTGAGATACGGGGTTCTTCTGTATATTGTCACTTCATTATCATCCATGGATGCAATCCGTGGATATAGCTCCATACAGTGGGTTTCCAATCCACCCTGAATTTCCGGAAATCCTCTTGTCCCAATTACTCCAATTTTCATTATTTTATTTTTTGAATTTCTAAACCTTAAGATAATGATGGTTGCACTTTAGAAAATAATTCAAGATAGTTCTGCAATAGTTTTTCCTTGGAAAACTCTTTTTCTATAATGCTACGACTATTATATCCAAACTCATTCCTTGCCTCACGGGATTCCATCAGGTATTCTAATTTTGTTACTATCATATTTTTATCTCGGCAAGGAACAAGATATCCGTTAAAACCGTCTTTAACGAGGTATTTGTTATCTCCAACATCAGTAGCAATAACCGGTAATCCGGCAACCATGGCCTCCATTATTGAGTTAGACAAACCTTCAAAAAGTGAAGTACTCAAATAAATATCACATTCGTTTAGAATATCAGGAATGTTGGCCGGATTAATGAAAATTTTAATCCTGTTCATAATATTCAGATTCTCTGCCATTGATCTGATTTCCTGTTCCAGGGGACCATATCCTACTAAATAATAACTTATAGCTTTGTTATTATTCCTTTCAATTAACTTCTTAATTGAGTTTAATGCAGTTCTGAAGTCTTTTTGTTCTACAAAACGAGAGATGGTTACAATCCTGATGTCTGATAGTCGTTCACCGGTACGAGTAAATAGCTGGTTGCTTTCTATTGCATTATGTATCACAAAAATTTTATCGGGATTAAATCCTCTATCTTCAAATTTTTGTTTAGCGGAAAAATTATTGAAAACTGAAGCATTGTTCAAATTATTATGAACCCATCTTTCAAATAAAAATTTATAATAAGGCAGTCTTTCATTTCTGATACCACCGACTACTGTAACGTCCTTCAAAAAAAGCTTACTTGTTCCTGCAATAAAATTTACTAACGTCAGGTAGGAAAGAACTATGGATATTTTTTCCGCCCTAACGATTTTTAAAAAATGAAAATACTTTGTCAGCCAATTTCCTTTAAGTGCAAAATATTTTAATGAATTGTTATCAATATATGTCAAATGCTCAGGATCAACTTTATCTCTGCTCCAATTTATCAATATTACATTTTTGTTATCTTCAGACAATAATTTTAACAGGATTAATGCCTGTTTTTCAGCGCCTCCTTTTAAAAGTGTTTTACAAAATATTGCGATATTCTGCATTTGGAATTTTTATACTATTTTATATAAGAATTTATCAGGCACCCGGTTACAGCATAATAATTAAATAATTTACGTTTTTTTATCAGTGAAAATAGCATTTCTAAGATGCTACTTTTTGTCTTTCAACCCATTAACATAGTTCTTTATTCCAGTTTCAATATCCATCTTGGGCATATAATTAACCAATTTCTTCGCTTTGCTTATATCTGCAAATGTCAGAATTACATCGCCTTCCTGCATTGGCAAATAAGTAAGTTTAGCCTTTCTTTTTGAGTATTTTTCTAAAATCGATACAAGATTTATTAATGAGATTCCATTAGATTCTCCCAGATTAATAATTTCATAATCTTTCAGATTGTCAATAGCCCCTTTAATACCCAGTATAATATCATCAATATGTGTATAATCGCGGCTTGTTGAACCATCCCCGTATAAAAAAATATCTTCCTCATTTAATAATGCCCTGGTAAATTTATTTATGGCCAGATCAGGCCTTTGTCGTGGCCCATAGACTGTAAAAAAGCGCAGGCAGAAAATATCGAATTTATAAAGATGATGGTATGTATGACAAAGTAACTCTCCTGCTTTTTTTGATGCTGCATAAGGAGAAATAGGATAATCAACATTATCTGATTCAGAAAAAGGAAATTTGGTATTGTTTCCATAAACTGACGAAGATGATGCAAAAATCATCTTTTTTATATCACTTTTCTTCATGACCTCAAGGAGGTTCAAAGTACCAATAACATTTACATCAAAATATTCCAGAGGATTCACAATGGATGGACGAACCCCGGCTTTAGCTGCCAGATGAACAATAATTTCAGGCCTGAATTTGGTTAGACAATCATCTATAAAAATAGGATCTCTGACATCACCTTCTATAAAACTAAACCTGGGATTCTTAAGAGCATCTTTTATATTATTTTCCTTTATTACTCTGTTGTAAAATGGATCAAAGTTGTCGATTCCCATTATCTGTTTCCCTGCTGTCAATAAAGAATCTACCAGATTTGAACCTATAAAACCTGCAGCACCTGTAATAAATATCCTGTCGGGCATAAATTATTGTTTTTCAGTAACCAAAATGGTATAGATTAAAACTAAACCTTCAATGTTTCTTACTTATGAATTCGTGAATAGACCTGCAAAACTCCTCTTCTAAATCTGAAACTCCATCAACTCTGATCCATTTCCCATCATGATATTCATGCCAGAATTTCGAAGACTGTAACGTATAAGGACCAATATGGGTCATTTGGAACTCAAGTAAATGATATTTATATCCATCATACCCGATATCGACTCCTAAAATTGGGAAATCTATTTCGAAAGTAACCTTCCTGGCATAATTGAGTAGTACTTCATGCTCGTTCTCCGGAACTTCAAAAAGTTTTCCGCTACCACTTGCCCGGAAATCATTATCTCTGTTTTTACGATATAAGGTATAATATTTATTCCCAAATATTAAGACTTTAAAATCGCCCTTTAAGCCGTTTATAAATGTCTGTATTACAAGTGATTTACTAAATACTGGTGTAATATTTTTCAAGTATCCGGAGTCTCCAGGGGAGAAATATTTTTTCAGATTTTTAATAACATTCTTAACATAAGAAGTAAATAATGTCACCAAATTATCAGAATAAATCAGCCCTCCTTTTTGTTTAAGACACTTATAATAATCATTTTTATTCCTGAGAAGAAACACTCCGGAACTTCCGGCTCCGGACGCCAATTTTATGACAACCGGGAAATCCGGTTCAAAAGACTGTGCGTCTTTCCATGAACCAAAACATATGCTTTTTATTGTTTTAAGCGAAACATCTGAAAAGCCCATTCTCATCATCTCCATATAAACTTTGTTATGATGAGCTTTCAGATACTCATATTTGGGTAAAACGATTGCACCCTGTTTCTCGAGAAAAAAAATAATATCCTCAATATACTTTTTATAAAATGCACCGGGTGTTTCGGATGTTTGATACAAAATAAACACGCCGGAATAATTTTTTGTCAGATCAAGTTCATAAAACTTTAAAACATTCACATCAAATTTTAATGTTTCAAAATACCTCTTGATTTTGTCAACATCCATTGATGTGTAATTTTTCAGATCTGGCATGGAAACCAGAAATCGTGAATCACTATCCGTAAGTATGATAAGTCTTTCCATTAAATAGAACTAATTCCAATCAATCGTTTTGAGCTCCTGAAATTTTAATTAAAAGATCATACAGTATCTTCCCATTTGTTTCCAGGGAAAAATACTCTTCACATTTCTTCAATCCATTAAGTCCGATTTTTCTTGCCGCTTCCGGATGTGACACTATTTCATTTAATGAACTGGTTATTTGCTGAGGACTATTTGGATCTATTAAATAAGCGTCAGCCGGAGTCAGGTAAGTTTCGACATCACTGACTTTAGTAGAAACTACAGGATTGCCGGTTGCCAGATATTCACCTAATTTAAAAGGGAATCCTGCATTAGCAAAACCCGATTCCGTTCTACACATGCACAATACATCCGCGTTTTTAAGAAGAGGGTAAAATTCCTGTTCAGGTACATAACCTTTGAAAATGACATTTTCGTGATTTTTATATTTCTCCTGATATAAGATTTGTTCTTCACTTTTACCGGTCAGAATTAGCTGTGCAGAATAATAATCTTTATTAAAATCAATAAAACCTTTAATGATATCGTTGACTCCGTCCTTATCGGCAAATGTGCCTGCATATACTATCTGTAACGGATTATTAAATCCATTTTTATCTTTATTGAAATTAATCTTTGCTGTAATTGGTATAAGAACAACTGGCTTATTTGTGCTCTTTTGATATTTATCCAGTAAATAACTCGATATAACAACAATTGCGGCTGCCCAATGATAATTAAGAAAATCCAGCTTATTTATAGTCCATAATTTGAACTTTGAAATCATCTTTATCTTACCTTCAAAGTGATTATAGTCTTCTTCGATGGCGAAAACAAGTTTGTATCTTAATAATTTAGCCAACCCGATAAAAAGAATATTTTCTATATTAATGCCACCCGCACAATAAACAATATTTACATTTTTCTTTTTTTTATAATGGAAGATTGCACGGAAAACTCTTAAATAGTAAAGGATCACCTTGTGAAAATGCAGGAACTTCATATCAGTGGCTAAACCAATATTTAAATAGTTTAGCCCCAGGTAAGTACCTTTTATTGCGGGTTGCTTGTTTTTGCTTCTGAGTGAGAGGACATTGATGTTTATTCCCTGAAGTAATAGATACTCCAACAAATGCTGAATTCTTTTGGTACAGGCGAGTCCAACAGGAAAGTCCCGTGTAAAAACAAGAATATTTAAATTATCTTTTACCATTAATGTTTTTAGTCATGCCATTTATAATGTCTGATGAATTCTTCATACAATAGGTAATTCAAATCTTTTCATTAAAAAAGACCATTTTGTAGAATTTGACCAGTTTTACACTTTCATATTCCCATGAGAGTTCATTTATTACCCTCTTGAATGCAAATTCTCCCATCTTTGTTCTAAGTTCAGTGTTATCAATCAGTTGCATAATTTTCTCAGCAAAATCTACAGTACTGCCATTTTCTGCATAAAGAGATGCTTCCTGAGCAGTAAATCTACCCTCCTTCAAATCAAATTGAACAATAGGTTTCTTCAGGGCCATATATTCCATAATCTTGTTCATAGTGGAAAGATTATTCATTTCATTTACCTTATCCGGATTAACACAGACATCAGCCGAATTTAATATGGCTGTCAATAATTCATCGGAAACCCTTCCATAAAAATCAATAAAACCATCAAGTCCCAGTTCAGTTGATAAATGTTTCATTTTATTCAGGCTTGTTCCCTCGCCGATTATTGCGAATTGAATATCCTTACGGACAGAAACAATATGTTTAGCACTTTGAAGCAGAAGATCAATACTTTCCTGTTCACCCATAACACCGACATAACCAACCAGATATTTTTTTCCTTTTAAATATTGGCTATCAGGTTGTTTAAGAGTTAACCGTGCCAGATTTGGTCCACTCCTTACCACCTGAATCCTGTCAGCAGGCACTTTCCCCCTTCGCATAGCTATTTCCTTATAAGACTCATTCGTAGAAATACAATAATCAGCATTTCTGAATGTCAGTTTTTCAAGAATAAGTACCAGCCTATAGAAGAATCCTTTTCTGTTAAATTTGGCGATAAATAGTTCAGGGTTAATATCATGATGGTCAAAGACGAATTTTACTCCCAGCAACTTGAACCATAATGCTACCAGAAAAATCAGATCAGGAGGGTTGCAGCCATGGATAACCTGAAATCGTTTTCTGAAATAGATTTTCCAGCTAAGACAAAACTCCCAGAATAGAGCAATACTATATTCCATGAAATATCCCAGCGCACCCTGCGCTTCAAAAGGATTAGGGTGGCGATAAATCTCAATTCCGTTTATAATTTCATAGGAAGCATTAAATCCCTTCATTTTAGGACAAATGATACTTACCTTAGCGCCATTATCTTTGAGAGTATTGGCTTCCTGCCAGACCCTCCTGTCAAAAGGGACAGGCAGGTTCTCAACTATTATAAGAATATGCTTATTTTGAAATGCAGCCATATCTACCAGTTTATTCCGATGTAGTTTTTCTTTGAAAGCAACGATTCATCAAGACGTACAAAATCGATTATTGTCTTATCATAAAAATTTTCGATAAGTTTAAGAAATTCAGGTTCTTTTGTATTGATTATGATCACATCACAATCTTTAATTAACTTGACAGGATCGTTAGTAAGAAGATTCGACAAGTGAGGAATTCTTGAATTTATATACTCTTTGTTTTTCCCGGTCAACACGGCCAGGTTAATATTTTTATCATATATTGCAAGATCGCATCCTTTACCTAACAGAGCCTCTATGACAGACACAGCCGGACTATTTCTCAGATCATCTGTACCTGCTTTAAAGCTCAGGCCAAGAAATCCAAGTTTTTTGTCCCAATATTTATAGATGAGTTTAATAGCCCGCTGAATCTGAAGATCATTTGCTTTATGAATGCTATCAATCACAGGAACATCGATATAAAGATCATGAGCCAGAGTCTGAAGCCCCTTCAGGTCTTTAGGCAGGCATGATCCCCCGTAAGCAAAGCCGGGCTTGAAATAATAGGTAGATATATTCAGCTGCTTATCCTTGCAGAAAATATCCATAACCTCATGGGAATCGATTCCAACTTCAGAACAAATATTACCAACTTCATTACTAAATGAAATTTTAAGTGCATGAAATGTGTTATTAATGTACTTCATAATTTCGGCAACTTTCAGACTGGTTATTATAATCTCTCCGGGAAGTTGACGATATAAGTCAGCAACTTTTTCAGCAGCGTCTTTATTGTCCGAACCTATTAGCGTAAGTGGAGGATTGAAATAATCAGATACGGCAGTACCCTCTCTTAAAAACTCAGGATTATCAACTATAGCGAAGTCCACATTACGTTTTTTACCAGATACCTTTGCTACAATACCTGCAAATTTATCACATGCCCCGGGCATTATAGTTGATCTAACTGCAATAATATGAAAAGTATTTTTTAGTTTTAATGCTTCACCAATATTGTCGGCCACCTGAAAAATATGTTGCAGATTCAAATGGCCCTTGTCAGTACTTGGTGTACCGACCGCAACAATGGAAATATCAGATCCTGTAACTGCAATATGCGTTTCAGTAGTAGCTATGATGCGGCCTGCAGCTTTTTGTTCACACATTATTCTGTCAATGTCTTTTTCGATAATAGTAGCATGCCCTGAGTTGATTTGGTCCACTTTAACCTGGCTTATATCCACACCAATTACATTATGCCCATTTTTTGCCAGACAACCCAGACTTACACAGCCTACATAACCAAGTCCGAAAATACTAATATTCATATCAAATAATTTTAATTATAAATTTAAAGGTATTTGTACAATCAATTTGTGTTCTGCAATAAATGACGTTTGTGGCTTCTTTTTTTAAAAATGATTTGGAATACCAACCTAAAATCTGAGGCTCCTGTTGTCCCTTAACAATGACCGGATTAAGTTTTGCGTCAACAAAAAAAACAATGTTCCTGACAGGATCTTTGGAGAGCTGATAATGATTACCAGATGATCGGGTGACTGTAAAATCAGGATGAATATGAAAAGGTATTTCAACCAGCACTGATTTTTTACCTACAACAATTATAGTATCTGAAATCAGAAATTCACTTTTTAGTTTGTCAAACACGATTTCACGGATATGTTGGGCATTTTCTTTTTTATACCCGTCATGCGTTGCTGTAATACGGTCAATATCTTCATCTGTTTCCAGATCAATAACACTTGTTTTATAATGTTTTATCCATAATGTTGGTCCACCGTTTACAGCCTGATCTTTCTCATTAATCCTGATCGTATTATGAGCCAGAGTACCGATAAAATAGCTACGCCATTCCGGTTCTGTATGATATGTATAAGTTCCGGAATCAATGAATACCGGTTGTCCGTCAACATGTAAGATAAAGGATAGAGCATCAGCATGTCCATGAGCAGCTATTGAAAGAAATCCAAGAGGCGCTGCATCAAAGTGCATATAGATTTCTTTCTCATTATCCTTTTTCCTGAAAATAAAGTGACCTTCATCTCTGAAGAATTTTGAATTTTCATTGCTTACTGTATCAGGGATAGTCTCAAATACCGATTTACCTGAATTACCAAATAAAAAATGATTCTTGGTATCAAACCCGTTACTTTTTGACTTAAGCAACTGATCGTTAAATATTATGGCACCGGATGTTAACAAAGATTTGAAATTGTTAAATTTTTCATTAAAATCAAGAATGAAACATTTTCCGTCATCTTCGTCTCCATATTTTGGAAAATTCCCATTGCAGTCAAGAAAACTGTAAATATAGCAGAAGATTTTATATAGTTGTTGTTTGTATCCTTTTGAAAAAGGCCTGTTTGTCTTTTCTCCTACTAGATATGATAAAAGGAAGAAATCTGTTATAAACTGAATATACTCTGCAGCTTCCTCTTTGTTTATGCCATTTCCTGAATGTTGTTTGACTATCTCTTTTTCCAGACCTTTTTGCGCGTACTTTATCCATTTTTCTGATTCTTTGAATCCCCACTTTGAAGAAGCAATGAAAAGTCCTGCATATTCAGATATCAGGTGGTTATTTGAAGATGAGTATCTTGAAGGATTTTCATAAGAATAGAGGCAGTGTTTGTTAATCAATGGCAACCAATCATTTTCAACAAAAAGTCTGAAATGGATATCTGTTGTAATTAAGTTATCTGCATCTAGAATCTCCCAACACAGAAACCATGTAATTAATCTTATATTTACTTCGATGTTACTATACCAATTTACGCCTTTTAAATAGGGATTCTGAGTTGACCATGATCTATTAATTTCAATAAACAGGTCCAAATCACTCTTGTTTTTTGTAACCGAATATCTTATACATATGTTTGTAAGAAACTGAAGACGATTGATTTCCCATACAATTTTTGCAGACAGGTTCGGATTTTCTCTGATATTTATTTTCCTGTAAAAAGCGTGGGGGAAAACTTCCCCTGATAAAATATCTTCATGCCAGTTGATCTCCTCTGGCTTGCTGTAATTAAAATCAGTACCAAACACATTCAGGGTATTTACATAATTCTTTTCAAAATCAGCTGGTATATTAAGTATATTCCCATTCGATAGGAGGCCGTTTGATATATACTCTATTGCATATCCAAATTTTTCTTCCCTGTAACCTTTAAAAAATTGCTTTATCCTGAAGAAAATTTCTGCAAATGACATTGTCTTCAGCCTGTTGATAAGCCATTTATTCATATAAAAAGTCTGAAATCGATTAATTATATTGAATTCTAGGCATTACCATGACTAATATTGGAAATGTACATCTGATATTTTCCACGAGGAGATAAATTCAGGTTTTCAACAATTTTAACCTCTATTTCAATTATCCCTTTGCACTGTTGATTAATCTTTTTTTTAATGACCTCCAATTCGGATATCTTGTAATCCTTGTTGACAATTATCAGCAGTTCAGCTTTGCCTTTTCCCCCCTGAATAAATTGATATGTGGTAATATTTTTGAAAACTGGATCTTCAAGTCCCCAGGCCGTACTTGGCAGGAACTCATCATTTTTACCATATAATCCTAAAGTTCTGTTTCGTTTCCCTGTAATTGTATCAAATTGACCATTAGATGAACATATATCATCTGTTCTATATCTTATAAATGGCATCACATGATTTAAAAATCCGGTTCCAACTATCGAAAATTGATTATCCTCCAGTTGAATCTTCTCAGTATATCCGTAATAAGGATCAAATTTGTAAATGTTTGGGGTTATTTCCTCAGCAATAACACATCTTTCACTATGGCCATAAAATGTCAAGGTTTTTGTGTTAAAGAATTGTTCAATAAATGTACGACGGGAATCGTCTAAATTTTCAGATATGAGGAATATACCATTAAATTTGATAGAAAGGTTTATTTTGTATTCCTCCAGCAATTTTGCAAAATACCAGATTGCAGACAGGTACCCATTTAAATAGAGAGGATTATAATTCTCAAATTTTTGTACAATTTTTAAAATAGTAACCTTGGATAATTTTCTAGGAAAAAAGATAATTTCGTTGTACATGGGATTGTACTTCCAGAGTCTGCTGCCGTATTCATTCGTTCTGAATGTTGCAAGTTTATCTCCAAACTTATAACCTAATTTCTTCCTGAAATAATATATAAATGCATTTTCTTTAAAAATAGAATCGTAGTCAAGCAGTAACTTCAATGGTAATCCGGTACTTCCACCGGTTATGGCAGTATAATATCCGTTTTTAATTTTCCCAGTGGAAATCAGTCTATCAAAATTATTATTAATTATCTCACGTGTAAGGAATGGGATAGTCTTTATTTGTTCAAAATCTGAAAAATTATGAGGATTAAAAGAAATTTTATTAAATAGCTCCCGATAGTATGGTACATTCTGATATGAATATATCAGAATATTTTTTAACTCGTTAAATTGATATTCTTTTATTATCTCAGTGCTCAAAAAGTCCCTGTTTTCCAGAAGGGCATAATACTTTTGGAACTCCTTATTTTTAATAAGCTTATTCCGGAATACAGGAGTTGCAATGTATTTTATAAACTCCGGCATATTATCCCTCAGGCTTTTCAGGAAGTGCTTATTCATTTTTTAAAGTTGTTTTGTAAAGATTAACAAGTAAAAGATTACTTAATTAAACTGATGTGTCTAAAAAATGGCCTTAATTATTCTTAAAATCTGAAATAAACATTTCAAATTTCCCCCTGTGTGAGAATATTAGACTATCAACTTTTTTAATATTGAAAATGATGACACCATTTGTCTTTCTATCGATTTCTCTCCTTATATTTTCAATATCCGATGATCTAAACATATCATTGACTATGATCAATAGATCTGCTTCACCTTTTTTGCTCTGAATAAACTGATAATTAGTTACATTCTTAAAAATATCACTATGGAAAATTAATGCTGCCAGCCCAAAAAATTCATTATTTTTTCCATATAATCCCTGGCTACTTCTTCGCATACTTTCAATTGAAAAAAGATGATGATCAGGTATACAGATATCATTTATTTTGTACCTGATAAGAGGCATTATCCTGTTCAAAAAACCTGTCCCGACTATTTCAAAGGTGTTGTTATCAATTAAAATCTGCTCAGTGAATCCATAATAAGGATCAAAAGCATACCTGTTCTTTTCTTTTTCTTCAGCGATTATACATCTTTCACTCTGACCATAAAAAGTGGAAGAGCCTACATTGAAGAACTGCTCTACAAACTCCCTTTGTTTAACGTCGATATTTTCAGAAATTAAGAAGATCCCTTTAAGTTTTGTTCTTATTGTCATCTTATTCTCAGATAATAATCTGGCAAAAAAATATATTGATGAAAGATAACCATTCAGATATTGAGGTCTATAATCGTTGATCTTTGTAACATATCTTTGCAGAGTTTCTTTTGATAATTTGAAAGGTGAAAGAATAATTTCATTATACATAGGATTAAGTTTCCACAACTTTCTGTCAAATTCAACTCCCCTGAAAGTCACCAGCTTATCCTTAAAGGTATATCCCAATTTGCTTCTGTAATAATAGATAAAGGCTATCTCCTTAAAAATCGAATCATAATCTAACAAGACTTTTAAAGGTTTACCTGTAGTTCCTCCGGTTGTGGCAGTATAATACCCGTTTCTTATTGTTTGTGCGGAGATTAATTTGTCAAAATTATCCCTAACAAGGTCCTTAGTAAGGAAAGGCAATTTTGACATATCCTGAAAATCGCTAAATTTATAAGGGTCAAATTGAGTAAGCCTGAATAAATCATGATAATAAGGCACGTTTTGATACGAATAGATCAGAAGACTTTTTAACTGGTCCAACTGATATTCTTTAATGCTGTCAGAGTCTAACCCTTCTCGCGTTTTCAGGAGATTATAATACTCAATGAAATATTTATTCTTTAATAATTTTCCCCGGAAAAACGGAGAAAAAATAAACTTAAGAGATTCAGGTAGATTGTCTCTGATGCTTTTCTGATAGTGCTTATTCATTCGTTAACAAGGATTTATATATATCAGACAATTTTCCAATTACCGAATCAGGCAGAAAGTCTTTTACCAATTGTTGCGAAATAGCTCCATATTCTTTAATAACTTCCGGATTTTCAAGAAAAAAGCCAAGAGACTGTTCTAATTGATCCAGATTCCCCGGTTCAATAATTAATCCATTCTCTTCATTTCTGACGATTTCAGGAATACCTCCGACATTAGTTGAGATAATTGCACTGCCATATGACATTGACTCCAGAATGGAGATTGGTAAACCCTCATTATAAGATGGTAGTATATATATGTCGGCCTTATTTAAGGCATCAATCTTTTCTTCCTTAGTTATCCAACCCAAAAACTGAACAATATCATTAATCTGTTGCTTTTCGATCAGGTCCAATAAACGATGCGTTTCGCCATTGCCTCCTATTAACAATTTGATTTTACCTCTGTACTGTTCCTTGTCCTTAACAATAACCTTAAGAAGATCGAAAATCCCTTTCTCCTCGCAAATTAAACCAAGAAAAAGAAACGTTAAATAATCTACCTTTGATGTCTCCTTAAGAATAGTTGGATAATCGATAATATTTGGTAGCACCCAAAGGGCTTTAAATTTAAAATTCTGATTATAATACTCATACCATGATTGCGATACACATATAACAATATCACTCTGGCTTAAGAACCTCTTTATCAGTCGCTTTGAAAAAGGATTAGCCTTGTCATAAAATATTTGAAATCCCCCTCCATGGATGTGATAGATAATCTTCTTCCTGAAAATATACTTTCCGATAATGAAAATAATATACTTACGATAAAAACTTCCATACGAAGCACCATGGATATGAATGATTGCTATTTTCCGATTTTTTAACAGAGTATAACTAATTTTAATCAATCCAAGAATAAAAACTGCTATCTTATATAAGCCGGGACCAGGCTTATAGCTGGGTATAAAATTAAATTTTTCGAAGTAGTGACTGTAGACTTTAATAACAGCACCCACTCCACCCCTGTGATTACGGTAATCCGGACCAACTGTAAGTATTTTTGATGTCAGCTCAGATGAAATCTTGTATTTTTGATTCATTTATTTAATACTATTGCTAAGAATAATAACTTTAATTAAACCCTTATTACCTTTCTTTATTAATTATAACTTTTGATTCATAATTATATCTAATAACATTTCATTTCTCTTGTCTAGTGTAAAATTTTCAAGAAAATGAGAAAAAGCTTTTTTGCCGAGTACTAAGTGATCAAAGTTATCTGAAAAAAGTTTACGGACAGCTTTATTCAAGGAATCAATATCTCCCATGGTATAAGGAATTCCAAAATTATTGTCAGAAAAGTAGTAGTTAATAGATGAAATATTACAGTAAATAATTGGTTTAGCCATTTTCATTGCTCCAATACAAAGCATTTGCCCGGAAGCTCCTACATCTTCCTTTAATGGGACTACGACTCCAAACGATTTGGCCATCAGGATATTAAAAGTTGCAAGATCAATGTCTTCGTATAGAATTATGTTGCCCGGCAGCTCTTCTCTTTTTAAATCTTTATTTAATTTAGAAACAACAACAACAAATTTTACAGATGAATTAAGCCGTGCACATTCAATAATCAAATCATAATCTCTATTAGTATAACCGCCAGTAAAAAGGTACCTGCTTTCTGAAATCTGAGATTCATCTAAAACAAAATCAGGAGCTTCACAATAGGGTATGAAATGCACAATATTTTTTGACAAAGAACTATAATAATTCAACTCAAAAGCTGACTGAACAACCATTGTTGAATATTTTGTGTTTAATAAAAAGTGCAATATTTTCTTAATCAACTTTTTATTACCCAGTTCGTGTAGGTAATAATTATAGATATATAAGTGATATTCATGACCTAGAAATGGCCCAAATAATCTTGTGAGTAAAAGCAAAGAATAATGTCCTCCAAAACAGATAATCTTCTTATTTCTAAAACCTCTTAATTTAATTAGTCCTAAAACGAATGACTGTAATGCTCTAAGAATTACTTCACGTTTATTGAAGAAAAGACGATCAGGTCTTCGTTTAAAGAACCAAAAAACATCATAGTCGATATTCTTATTTTTAATAAGATTTACAAATGAATTATTCCGAAAATAGATTTGATATACCTCAACAATTCTGATCCGCATTTATCCGATTAATTAATATCTTGAAAATAAACCATTATCATAGATTTAAATTGTATAATTAATTATATGAGTATAAGTTAACATACATAAAAGACAATTGATTTTCTTCGTTTATCCCGACCCCATGGTGAGCGAAGAAAATCAATAGCAAATTATACTCAGGCATTATAGGTTGATCTCAATATTATCAAAAACCTTTTGCCATATTCCCAGGATTTTTGAAATATTTTCGAAATATCCACCCTGTTCATATAACGCATTCCTAGGTAATGTGTATGGATTACCACTTTTAACATCAATTTCCCCCGGATTTATAGTAAAGGCAAGTTTGTAGCCGCATCTTTCTGCAATTTCCACAGTATTATTATCGTAATCACCATTAGGATATGCCAGATATTCAATATCCTTATCCAACCAATTACTCAGGATTTGTTTAGACTCAAGCAACTCACTTGTCTGCGTTTCAATTGAGCATTTTTTCAAGATCGGATGTGTCACTGTATGTGATCCGATAGATATTAATTCATGTTTATCTATTTTTTTTAATCCATCAAGTGTAATACAACTTCTTTTTAAATTATAATTGCTTTTAAGAATTGCTACCTTATTTCTAAAAACATCTTCCGGCAGTTTCTTAAAATCTTCAAGTTTTTCTATGCCTGAATATTTATTCTGACCTTTAATTTTTGCATATTCCCACCAATAATTGCCATTTTTAACGGCATCAGTAGGAATAAAAATCGCGACAGGAACTTTATACTTTTCGATCAGATCTATCAGTTCAAGATTCCCTATCCAACCATCGTCGAGACTTATAAAAACCGATTTTTCAGTTACCAGCTTTTGATTAATAATATTTTCAAGTTCTTTTATAGAAATAAATTTATAATTCTTATTAACCAGCCATTTCAGAATTTTTTCAAATAGCGACTTTGAAGGATTGTGTAAGTAAATGGAAATGATTCCTTCATTATTTGGTTTGTTAAAATAATATATTCGTATTAACAGATATGCTATAATTTCTCTGAAGATTTTTGCCATACAATTAATTTTGGGTTGTATTGTTTAAAAAATCAACATACTCCCCGGATGTTAATACCTTTAAAGAGTCTTTATTATTATCAAGGAATTCAAATATTCCGGGCATCACATATTGGATAAATTCTTTATCCAAAGAGGGATGAAACCAGAAAACACATACTGATCGGTTTTTTATAGCTCTTTCAATAATTTTACAATATCTGTAAACATGATAATCGGCTGACCATTGTTTCCTCCAGGTAAAATCCGTGGTGTTTTTGAGTTCCCAAATCCCTTCGGAATGGAATATCGGATAGCCCAGCAGTTTACTGTAGCTAGTTCTGTAATTTGTATAGCCAAATTTCACAAGAGTTTTCAGGTTGCCAATTGTATGTGCCGGATGAACAAAACTGCGTAAAATGATTCCTTTTTTATCTGCCAGATCCCGGCAAGCTTCGAGCTCGCTTTCGAGAACCTCAGGTGGACAAATTTCATCTCTGCAATCAATGTGAGAAAAAGTATGACAACCAATTTCATGTTTCGCCTTAGCTTGCATAATTAATTCGATCAGATCAGGACAATACCAGGCAGGACTTTTATGAACATCTGTACCCGGATCAGAGTCAAACCAATCATTTTTGCTGTATTTCCAAAATTTATTTTCAAAATATGGAAGTCGTTTTATTTCCGGATGTATAAAACCATTTGTCACTGAGCATCTTTCAAGGAAAAGATGTCCTACAGTAGCCCAAGTAACAGGGATGTTATATTTATCGCACAAATGAATGATTTGAGGAATATTATCACGTTCAAGAAGTCCTATTTTCTCGCTCTCCCCAAAAGAATCAGGAAAGTTCCGGGAAAATCTCCAGGCCCATGCCAATTCAAAATCAGCCTGTATCAGTACAACTGCCTTATAAGGTTCGGGAATAAAACGCCCGATATTATCTCTGTGTTCTACTATTGGGTTAAGACCCAGGGCAAATTTGAGTTTACTGAGTGATGATTGTAAAGAAGGGTTCATAGGTGGTAGCTTGAAAATATTCATTTACCATACATATTCATATACTTGAGTGCACACTGCTCTATACTCAGATTTTCATGATAATATTTCACAAGTAATTCCTTATTGATTGAACTTCCGAACTTTATAAATTTTCTAAGAGCATCAAGATAATCGCTTTCAGAAACAGTTAATGAAAGAAACCCTGTTACTCCCTGTTCTATCGTGTTAATAATACCACCGACTGGTGTACAAACAGGAATGCATCCACAGGCAAAGGCTTCTATTAAAGAAATTGGCATTCCTTCATAAACTGAGCTGAGACAAAATCCATCTGAAGCATATAAATAATCGTTCACATTTGACTTGAGACCTAAAAAATGAATATGATCTCCGGCCAGGGCTATTAATTCAGGTGCTTTTTCAAAACCATCACCCATTATCAATAAAATAACCTGATACCCTTCTGAAGAAAGTTTATTAAAGGCAGATACAAGCATTGTTTGATTCTTTGCGTAAGCATATGCCGCAACATGACAAAATACGAGCGTTTCGGGTGTCGGTTTCAGCTTTGATATCTCATCAACGACCGTATCATAGAATGGTGTTTTGCCACTGAATTTACGACCGTTCAATATTAATTTTGCATTTTTCAGCTTGTAATAGGCTTCATAAGAATTCTTTGTTTCATCCGATATTGCCACAGGGTTGAAAAGTGAATTTTTGAAAAAAAAACGTCTGATAAATTTCTCTACTCCTGATTTTACCTCGGCTTTGGCCGTACTGTGAATTGTATAAATAAAACGAATTTTTCTTCGAAATAGAATTGATAAGATAAAAAAATAATTTACCAGGTTTAAGTGACAATGCACTATATCGGGTTGCTCGGTTTTCAGTATTTTATAAAATTTCCAAATTATCTGAGGCTTAACACCCTTTCTTATCTTAAGATTCGTGTAGGTAACTTTCTCATCAATTTCGGGTACATAAAAACCCCAATTTCCGATTTTGCCGTCACGTAAAACATAGAGTTTAACATCGTTGGTTTTCGCCAGTTCGTTGGAAAGATCAACCACAAAACGTTCCGCTCCTCCTGGTTCCAAAGTATAAATAAACTGAAGAATTCTCATTTTTCAATAAATAAGCTGATTAGTGAATTTGAATATGTTTTATAATTAAAAACTACATATCCGGTTTCATAACTTTTTCGGGCAATAATATTTGCCTGCTCAGGCTCTGAAATTATTTTTTGCATAGCATCTGCAAATTCCTGTTCATCATAACCAGAGCATAAATATGCATTTGTATTATCAAAGTAATTATTTATCTCTCCCACCTTATTAACAATTATAGGTCTGCCGGAAGCACAATACTCACTGATTTTATGAGGAAAGCGGGCCTTATCCTCATCCGTATCTCTCATGGGAATAAGCAGTGCTTCGCTATTAATATATAAATTAACCAGATCATTATAGGGCACCCCGGAAAGAACTTTAATTGAATTTTCAATCTTACTTTTTCTGATTCTGTCCTCGAGCTTTTTACTAAACTTTGTAACTAAAATCAATATCATGTTGTTCATCCGGGCTTTTTCGAAAGATGATATCACGAATTCAATAACTTCAAAATAAACCTCAGAGCCACAGTACAAGAAGTATCGCTCATCAATCAACCGTTTAGTTGTGTTATATTCTTTAAATTTATCAAAATCTGTAATTACCGGGATTTTTATTATTTTCCCTTTCTTAAAAGCCCCGACTTTCCGGAGTAAAAAATCGCTTATGCAAATAATATTATCAGTAAATAAGAAATAAAATTTGTCGTACAAGTATTTCTCTATCCGCGTTAGTCTTTTATATCCTTTAATTGAGGTCCAATGCTCAACATTATCTACAGTTGTTGTAACCCCGAAAAACTTTCCAATAAGGAAATAAAACAGGATATTATGAAAACTATTTGTACTTATCATGATCCCGGCCAGTTGTTTGCTTTTTGCAAAGCTCCGGAAATAGTTTATTTCACCAAATAATCCCTTGATTTTTAACAGATTTCTTTTAATATATCCGTCAGGTCTGATGGAGCTTCCCGAACAGTAAATATAATTAATACCTTCAAAATTACCTTTACTAGCAATCGCATCTGACTGTTTATGAATGCCATAACGACAAAGAACTGTAACTTCATATCCTCCCAGTAATATAGCTTTTGCAAGTAGCTTTTGTCTTTGAACCTGTGCCAGTCCAAGAGGGAAAGACGGATATCCGACACTTAAAATTGTTTTTTTCACAATAACATCTCCACTTTGAAATGATCTCCGTTATTTATTATTTAATCAAAAAGAAATTAAATATTTCTGAGTTTACTGTTTTAAACTATTGATAAGCAAATGTTGAAATTCATTTCTGACATTTTCAGCATTGAACTTCTCTCTAGCGAGGTTAACAGCATTCCGGCTTATCTTTTTCCGGTATTCTTCATCGCCGATAAGGAACCAGATTGCTTTTTTTAACTCCTCACTTTTTTGATTTGTAACACATAAACCGCAGTCATGTCGGCTAAAAAATTTAGAAACAGCTGTTTGACCAGATGCATAAACTAAAACAGGGGTACCTGAAATCATATATTCTGAAGCTTTGGTTGGCATAGAGAATTTTAAATAATCAATTCCTCCTTCGTTAAAATCGTTGGCTAAAAGCAGAATATCCGCTTTTGAAGTTATCTCAGGTATTTGTGAATATTCAACATATGGATTAATTACAACACACTTGAAATTTTTAAGCAGGTCCAAAATATTTATGTGCTTTGAAGGTGTTTGAATATGCAGTTTTATATTAACATCCTCATTATTCATGGAATCGATTGCAGCCGCTGCTTCCAACAATGAATCACCAATACCAATACCTACTCTACCGGTATATAGTATGCATACATCCTTTTTATTCAAAGAAAAACTTTGCTTGGTATATTGCAGCCAGGCATTAAGTTCTATTGGATTATGAAAAGCGATAAACGATTTATTATATCTTTTCTCGTATTCCTCTGACATAGCATCGCAAATACTCAAATGAACATCAACCTTATCCAATAACTCCCTGAATTCCTTATCGATTTTTCTTCTCCAATAATTCTTAAAAAGTCCTTTGTTACTTATCGTAGTTGGCCAATCATCCATTACATGAATGGTAACCGGTATCTTTAAATAATCGCAAAGTGCTTTGGCAAACAAGAGACCATCCCGGGTTGTCACTTGTAAGTAGAGAATTTCAGGTCGAAATTCATTTAACCAGTCCTTGAATTTTTGAGACAATGATATCTTAGATAAATAATAAAAAAGTCCAATCCAGTTCATGAATGGCAAGAAAAACTGGTTTACTAATTTTCGTCTTAATCCCGGTTTTACAGAACTAAATGGCAATCCACTTTCCGGACTAATGGTTTTTAAACCGGATGGAGAATATCTCTGCATTAGATTCAATGGGAATACAAATTTATGCTCTTCTGTACCAAGCTGGTAATATTTATTGCAAACATCGAAAGAAATGTTGTCCATCATCTGTACAGTGGATACTACAGAAATACTTTCAATTGGCCATCCCTTAAAAAGGTTTGTGAGGGTTATCCCGCCTCCGGAAAAATTATTAAATGTTTGGTCAAAAATTAAAACTCTAGGAAAAGACGTTGTGATATAACTAGACATTTGTAACTAGAAATAATAGCAATTGTTAACGTTTGTTTGTGAAGAGATTAAAATAATAGATCCACTAACCTGATAAAACCTCTTTTATATTATTATCTGACATATTTCGTAATTTCCAGGAATAACATATTCCAATTGAAATCCAGACTAATAAATAGTTAAGAGAAAATGTAGTAACCGGTGCAGGATATAAATCGATCAGGTAAAATAATATCCAAATACCGGCTGCTTTTGAAAGCAGGTTCTTTGAACGAAAAAGACCCTTAAAGATAGCGGGTATTGCAATAAGTAACTTTAATCCAAGAAAAATTATACCCCCTTTTAAAATAATGGTTAAATAATCTGTCTCTATACCACTCCTATAAATAGAAACTTGACCGACTCCCTCACTTATTCCCGGGCAAAAGTATTTCCCATTTATCCCCTTTCCAATTATCCAATCGATCGGTTTTAAATCCCTGAAAAAATATTGTTCTACTTCACTTCTTGAATCCTGACCAATTCTGTCAATAAACCAGCTAGTCGCGCTGTTATCACTCAAATAACCCATTATATTTTGCCAGGATGCAACTAAAATCGTTATACTAGAAGCCAGTATCAAAAATATTAGAAATTTCAAAATATATCTTTTTGAATAGTTTAAATAGATAATATAAGTAATAATAATAGGCCACAGTACCAAATACGCTAGAGCTCTCCGAGCTCTGAATATAGCAAATATGAAAGTTAAAATGAGTACAAAAAGAGCCGTTAAGTTTTTTTTATTTGAATGATAAATATACGTCAACAGCACAAAGCCACAGGGAATGCTTAGAGTTTTGGAAAAATATTCTAAAATATCCTGGCTATTTTGAATATTATAAGGCATGAGAAGGTGCCTAATAAACAAGATAGAATAGATTGTATAAATAATTCCTAAAATCAGAATAACATTTATTGCTTTTTTTATATAGAGAAGATTTCTGGGAAATAATAATAAGATTGGCGAGAAATATATAACTGCTCCTTCATAAGAATTAAAGAGCATTTTCATTATAAAATGTATATCAAATAGAAAACCTCTGATTACAACACTTATTAACCATAAGATGTAAATTGAATAGATAACCTTCAAATATTCATTATCAAATTTCATTTTAATTAGCAAAAATGCTGTTGGCACCAAAATTATCAGTCCCAAAATCTGAATTAAATAACAAATTTTCCAAATTGTACCCAATTGTTGAGTAGTTAAAATTGTGAAAGCTGATGTGTATAGAATAAATCCAAGCCAGAAATAATTCAGAATTCGTAATTCCTCTTTACTTATGCTCTCTTGATAGTTGGGTAACAGGTCGCTCATTTGTTAAAAAATTTATTATGTCTCCAAAAGCTCTAACTTAATCATTGGTTAACATTCAAAATATCAGAAATAACTTTTTTAAAATTATTTTCAAACACCTGAATAGTGAAGTTGTTTCTGGCAAAATCAAATATTTGCCTGCTCAGTATATTAAGTTTCCCTGAATCAGAATTTGACAATTCATTCAACTTCTCTTCCAGGTAACTAATTTTAAAATCTTCAAGATAAATTGCATTATTTTCCAGCCTTGTAAATCCGGCATCCTTCATAACCACAGGTATGAGTCCATGTAACATGCCGGTTGTGATAGCTGTGGAACATGCCTCAGAGCAAGAAGGCAGTATTATAAAAGAGCACTTCTCTACTAATTGAAGAAATAGATCTGATTTAACATCAATATGTCCGTACTCAAATATATTTTCTTTTCTGGGCATAAAAAGGTTCTTTCTTTCCTTTTCCATTAGTCCGCAAATATGAAGTACTATATCATCTCTATGGTTAAAAACATCGAGTAAGAGATCCAGTCCTTTATGGACAGCCCCGCTTGATCCCATCCAGAGAAAGTGCTTTCTTGATTTAAGGTGATCTTTACTTCTAAAAATGTAATCAGGATTTATTAAACCGGTTGGGAAAATAGCGTATGGATTATTATACTGATTAAGCAGAAGCTGTGTTTCACCCATTGTTATTACATTAGAATAAACTTTCTGCAAGTGGTATACTTTATAATATTTGCCACTTCGTGTAATCTTAAGTTTTCGACCGTATCTTTCATAGTAATAATCGAGCCTTTTCTTTTCTTGCCTGTATGAAAACTCCGGATGATTTTCTGTCATATAAAGAATTGAGATTGCCGAAGGATGTAAATTTGTCAATTGATAAAAAGTCTCCCCAAATCCAAAAATAAGGTCATACCTTTTGTCTTTTATTGTCTCTAATGCTCTGGTATCTAAACAATCTATAAAGTCAATAGCATAACCAAAGTGAGAAAATGTATTAATGATTTTCAGAATCTCAAAAGGTTGGGTTCTATCAATGTTTTTTTTCCCGAGATTCATGAAATAGCACTTGGTCTCATAACAAATGATAGCTTTTTTCTGATCTGGATCACAATTGTAATTAATGTTCTGTAAGGTAGCTGGTTCGGATTCCCTCTGATAGTATAAGGAGTCTTTAAGAAATTGCCATGCCTTTTCTTTCAGTTTTGTTCTTAGCTCAGAAATTCTCATTTGTTCAAGAAATTGAAATGATTATCAATACAGATTATCTTATCCAAATACCTTTTTTCCCTTTAATGATGATCTGATGATATTGAATTGGAGCTAAAACAAAAGTGTTAAAATTTGTGATTATTGATGCCAGAAACAGAGAGTATACTCCCATTTTAAAATAATTGATTAAGAGAAGGGATATTGCAATATAAAGGAATGGACTAATTAGACATGCAATAAATTGAATCCGAAGCGCGCTAATGCCATTTAAAAAGCTTACATATTTGCCACCAAAGATAGATGTATTGAAAAACAAGAAACCGAATAACGAAAGTGAAAACTCAATATTAACTTTCCCTTCTCCAAGCCATAGACGATACACTGTTCCGGATAGTATCAACATCAGGAGACCGCCGAGAGCTAAAACCAAATTGAGTTGATTATATCTCTTTATGCTGTTTTTTATCCATGCGATGTCATTTTTATGATATGCTTCCGTTGATGCCGACCAAAATGGTGTTAAGAATATCATAAATGCCATATTTAACACCCCAAAATACTTATAAACAATATTATACGAAGTAACATCGAGCGTTGTGAAATGTCGGGCAATAATAATATTTGCCGTTTCGAACTGAATAACATTAGCTATCTGAATAATAAAAAATATCACTCCCAGGTTAAAAAGTTCCTTAGCGTATTTTAATTTGATTCTCGAGAATGAAGGACGGTATTTACGGTAGTTACCAGAATATAATAACAGATTTGCGCCTAACGTTACCACAAGAGGTGAGACACAGAATACTAATCCCAATCGTATTAAAGAACCTTCAGTAGTTTTAACCAGTATTACAATGAAGGCTAAGGCAAATATCTGTCCAAGAAGATCTATTAATGATGATTTTGCAGGTTTTTGATCAGCAATTAAGACTGTTGATATTATTTTTACCACAAAGGATATGCAAAAATAGGTAAAAACAATAACTGCAAGTTTTGATAACTCCGACTGCATTGTACCCGGTACTTTTAGAATCGAGCTCCAGTTTAAAAAAGGATTGACCGCCATGAAAATAATCCAGATGGTGAAAAAGATCATTCCAAGTATCGCATATGTTGTACTTATGTAAATCTGAGCAATTGTATCATCGCCTTTAGCTTTTGATTCAGCAAATTTATTTCGTAATCCCTGGGTTAAACCTATATCAAAAAAACTAAACCACCCAACAATAGAACTCAAAGTAAGCCATATACCATACCGGGAAGGATTAACGTAATTAATTGTTAAAGGGACCACTATCAGACTTATTGCTATACTTAAGCCTTTAATTAAAATAGAAGCCAAAATGTTTTTTTTGGCTTTCGCACTTCTTTCATGTCCTTTTAAGAGAAATGTTTCTACGATACTTTTTAACTTATGTATGTAATTTGCCATAAAAATCTGATTATTCTGAAATTAGTGTTTCAAGCAAAAGATTGTCTTCCTGTTGTTTACAGCTTCGCCTCGTCAGTCACATTATGATGACCAACTGCAACCTTTGTAACTTATATATTTTCAACTTCTTACTTTATCAAGATTCAGACTATAGGAATCCATTGAAAATATTCTGTACTTTTATTGTTGTAAAAATAACTAAAAAAAATTTACTTGATTTGGAAATTTGATGAGCACCCTGATATTATCAATGAATATGGGGTTTTAAGACAATTTTATGAAATTTAGATAGTACGCAGGATCATTGTTTTGTAAAAATAAATACTTATTGAACCGGATGTTTAGAAAAAAAATATCAATTATTCTTATAGTAGTTGTAATAGTATCAGGATACTTTGTGTATCATCCTGTTTTGAGGTCCACAGAAGCTTTCCTATCAAAAACTCAGAAAGTTAAAGCTAATATATTAGTTGTTGAGGGATGGCTGCCCCAATATGCTGTAAAGATGGCTGCTAAAGAGTTTCTCAATAATCAATATGATCTGATAATTACTACCGGAATAAATTCTGCTGATCTGGATTATTGTACAATTTCAAGTAACGGATACCTTATCTTCTATCCTCATCTTAAATCATTCATAAACAATGATTCCGGCCATCATACAATAGAAGTTGTAGCTCACAGCAAAATGAATGGAAAATATCAGGCGCATTTTAATTTTTTTGTCAACGATTCTCTGGTTAACGATTTCAACGCAGATAAAAGGGAAAGAAAGTATGGAATAAAATGGGAGAGACCTTTGAAAGATATCGACAGTGTGATGATCCAGTTTGATAATGATTTATGGGATAAAGACGGAGACCGGAATTTGTATGTAAAAGAGATAGTAATTGATAATAAGATAGTAATTCCTTATCAGCTTAATTCAGAGTTAGATATCGGACTATTGGATGGAAAGGAAAGGATAGTAAATAACTTTAACTCCAATGCTGAATTGTGCAGAAACAGACTTATTGCCTACGGTATTGATTCGAACTTAGTAATAGCAGTGCCGGCTAAAAGAGTCATAATCAACAGAACTCTCACCAGTGTACTGGCTTTTCGTAACTGGCTTAATTCAACAGATAAAAGTGTGACAGGCATTAATATTATTACTTTAGGTGATCATTCCAGAAGGAGTTGGATCATCTATAAGAAAATTATGGGAAAACCCTATGAAATAGGTGTCATTTCACTTCCCAAAGACGAAAATAACGAATTCAAAAAGCCAAAAATATTGTCAGCATTGTATGAGGTCATTGGAATAATCTATTACATAATCATTTTAAATTATATTTCTACATAATTGATATTCATTTGTTTATCTTTTCAGACAAATAAATAACACAGTCCTGCTGATAAAAAATGAAAAATAAATTTGCAGAAATGCAATAAGTTCTCTTAATTCGTCGTTTGAAACTATACTATTCGTCATTAAAAATACTACGTTTGTCAATTATATATAAACTCTCGTCATATATGGTTGTAATTAAGAAAAGCATTCTTTTGGTGCTTTTTCTAGCTATTTCTTTAATAGTTTCAGGTACCACCTATTATATCAGTTCAGCGGGGAATGATGCATCGAATGGTCTTTCGGAATCAAGCTCATGGAAAACGATAGCAAAAGTTAATTCAGCCTTTTCCACATTCAAAGCGGCCGACATGATTTTATTTAGAAGAGGTGATGTTTTTTATGGTACAATTAATGTCACAGTTTCAGGTTCAGCTGGAAATCCCATAACTATTGGTGCATATGGTACGGGCAATGGACCCGTGATCAGTGGTTTTACCATATTAACAGGATGGACAAGCTATGGGGGTGGAATTTATTATAAAGCAGTTAGTGCAGAGTCAACACCAAATGTGCTTATTCTTGATGGTGCAAATACACCGTTGGGTAGGACTCCTAATTTACCCTCTCCAAATGGTTGGCCTAGCGATATACCTACAGTCGAAAGTGGATCTTCTGCATCAATGACCGCTTCAGGCGTACAAACATCACCAAGCCTTGTAGGGGCAGATGTAGTTATAAGAACTCAACAATGGGTAACTGAACGTAGAACAATAACAGGACATTCAAATCACACCCTGTCTTATGCAAGTACAGAATACGCTGCTTCAGCAGGGTCTGGATATTTTATCGAGAATGATATTAGTTGTCTTAATGTTTACGGAGAATGGTGTTACCGAAATGGAAATGTCTATATGTATTTCGGAGGTAGTAACAATCCTGCCAATCACACTATTAAAGTAAGTGTCAGGGATTATGGAATTAATTGCTCTAAAAATTATTTAACAATTGATGGGTTAACGATTGAGGGTGCAGATCAATATTTAATTTATAGTAACGGTACAAAGAATATTATACAGAATTGCACTTTACAATTTAGTGGCAAATATGGAATATATGGTAACCAGTCATATCTATCAGCATTGAACAATATTATTACTCAATGTAATGAAACAGCTGTTTTCGTGTCAAGTGGTACAAATACAACTATTTCCGGGAATAATATTTCTTATTCTGGAATGATCTCAGGCATGGGGGGAAGTGATGATGGTGGATATTGTGGAGTAGCATGTGAAGGAGCTAATTCTTTAATAACTCATAACAATATTACATATTCTGGTTATGACGGTATAAGATGGGGGGGGCAGAACTCGGAGGTATCTTATAATTTTATTAATTGGTCATGTATGAACAAAGCTGACGGTGCAGGGGCTTATACATACAGAGGGACGGGTATTATCGGAAGGGTCATAAAGTATAATATTATTATGAATAGTCAGGCACAACCCTATGGATGGTCAGAACTTGATAATACAAGTGCTAATGGAATTTACTTTGATGGGGCAAGTGATATAAACTGTCATCATAATATACTCGCATATAATCAGGGGAAAGGGATATTTGTAAATGCTGATCAACGGGCTATTATTGAATATAATACTTGCTATGGTAATACCTATGGCATTTATGTTTTTTCAGAAGGGGTGGCTAGTGGGGCCGACGGCACGGCAAGAGATCATACAATTCGTAATAATACTCTTGTGTCAAAATTATCAACAGACCTTAGTTTATGCTTAATAACAAAACTAGCTGCAAGTGATCTTCCGTTAATTGGGATCATTGATTATAACCATTATGCTAAACCTATTTCTAATTCTCAGTATATATTTACGGAATATTCGGCATGGGGTGGGCCGAATCAGAGAATTACTATTGCAGAAATGAGTAGTCAGTTAGGTTTTGACACTCATTCAACTGCCTCAGCAATAACTTTGACTGATGTAAATAAAATCAGGTTCGAATATAATGAAACAAGTTCAAATAAAGTAGTTGCACTCGACGCCGGGTATGTTGACGCCGTGGGAACAAAATACTCAGGAAGTATCACCTTATTGCCATTCACTTCAGTTGTTCTGATGGCAGATCCCAATTCATCAGCTTCTTCAGCCAGCCCTGCATATGTTAGTTCTACGGTTGAAGATGCAACACCTACTTCACTTCAATTGGATTATGATTTGGCTCTTACCGGTATTATACCCGCAGTTTCCGCATTCACGGTGACAGTTAACTCACTTTCCATGAAAGTTCAGGCAGTGGTGGTTTCCGGAACAAGTGTTATATTAACTCTTGCATATGAAGTAGTTTATGGTGATGTTGTTACAGTCGCATATACCAAACCTTCTTCTAATCCACTCCAATCAGCTACTGGTCTAATTGTTGCAACTATGAGTAGTCAGGTAGTAAAGAATAAAGTTCTTCCAAATGGTCCTATTTACCTTAGTTCTTCAGTAGAAAATAAAGCTCCAGATATATTAGAAATTAATTTTGATGAAATTGTCGACACTTCAATACCCGGCACATCTTCATTTATTGTGATGGTTAATGGAGTCAAGGCGAGCATCACTTCAGTTGCAATATCGGGTAATACAGTTTTATTAAAACTGGCAGTTCCGGTAGTCTTTGGTGATAATGTAACAGTTTCCTATATTAAGCCTTCCAGTAACGAATTAAAGAAGGCAACAGGTGAAACAGCTGTTAGCTTTAGTTCCCCTCAGCCAGTAAAAAATAATTGCACAAATATGGCAGGTAATTCATTAAAAAAAGGGAGTATAACAATTTATCCCAACCCCGCCAGGGAATTTATTAATATATCCATCTTGGAATCATCCCTCCAACCTCAACTACTCAAAATATTTGATCTCTCAGGAAGACTCTTTTTGGAAAGCCAGATAAATTCGGGAACCACCAACAAAGTCCTGATTAATCTGAAATCAGGTATATATATTGTTCAAATTGTATCAGGTTCAATAATCAATTTTGTTCAGAAGCTGATTGTTAATTGAGAGCGATTGACACACATTCTAATCTCTTCTGGAGTTAGTTCCCGTGGTTCATTGCTTAAAGATTTTGTTATTTTTATACGGTATCCCGTATCTCAAATCTATATTAAAACTGGTTATTCATTATTTGATGATTGTGAAATCTACCCGCCTGTTTAATTTTCTGTCTGTTTCTAAAAAGTTGGGAACCAATGGTTTTGAACCACCATATCCTTTGGAGATTAACCTAAGACTATTTACCCCGTTTTTGATCAGATAATTCACCATAGACTCTGCTCTTTTCTGAGATAATAACAAACTTGCATTCTCTGAATCTGTATTATCGGTGTGTGTAGCAATCTCAAGTTTAATTCCTGGAAATTTAGCCATAAATCCAATTATCTGGTCAAGCACCTGTGTCCCTTTTGATGATAAAATGAAGCTATTGGACATGAAAAATACATCGGCAGATACACCAAATACACGTTTAAGATTATTAAGTTCTTTAGCTGCAGGATCTTCGAGAACCAAAGTTCTAATTTTAGTTTCTCCATAACCATGATTAATAATATCATTGAATGTAGAATATGCTGCCATAAGGCTCATTTCTTCATCAATTATATAATGAAACAGATTATCAGAAGGTAACTTGATTTCTTTAATTGAATATTTTTTAGGAACATCCTTATAAACAGCATTATCAAGAGCTAACCTGGTTTTGGAGGTTAATATTTCCACATCGAAAACTACATCTTGATTAAACCCCTTTTCTGCTGAATACATGTTTCCAATAAAAGCATGATCATATTCTGTAATACTAATTACAGGAATGGGCTTTAATGGCTGAGATTCAAAAGCTGTCTTTTCCTGATTATTATCAAAAACCTTTATTTGATTTGAAGTACATGCTTCAAATATCTTTCCCGTTTTTTCTTCCTGTAAAATTAATCCCAGTTTTATTTCGTATTCCCCTTTCTTCCTAAACGAATGGCTGACAATATGGCCTGTTGTTCTATCCCCATCACCAAAATACCAAGTAAAATTAAGAACCTTGGAACCTGGAAAATTTGAACCCAACCCATCAAAACTAACTGATTCCCCAACTAATGCAGAAGTTGAACATTTGATTATAGGTTGTTCAATTTCTTTAAGTTCGAGATTATATGATAATTTAGAGAAAAATATTCTTCCAGATTTTTTATCAACGACATCTAGTTTCACAGAATACTTTCCGGGACCAGGAAAACAGTGTTCAACATTTTGACCTGTCACTTGACTACCGTCTCCAAAACTCCATATATAATTAAGATATTCTTTATTAATTAAGATCTTACCTTCATCACTGAATTTGAAACAATACTGATTTGTTCTTTGATTTTCGCAATAAAAAAGCTGGTGAAAATTTGTTTTGAAATGATATATATCTGTTGTGTTGTCCCTTTTTGATGAAAAATATCCTTCGTTCATTACAGAATCTGATATAAGAGAGAAATCATCAAACTGAGAATTAATTGGCGGGTCTAAATCCACAGGAGGTAGCCAGGAAGAACCTGATGGTTTAGAATAGAAAATATCTTTACCGCCAAGACCAAGATGTCCATCGGAAGAGAAAAATATTCCGCCTTCCCGGTTAACAAAAGGATATGCTTCATTACCAGGAGTATTAATCTCTGGCCCAAGATTTACAGGATTATCCCAATGATCATTTTTCCACTGGCAGTAGTATAGATCTAAACCGCCAAAACCTCCTGGTTTATCGGAAGCAAAATATAATTTCTTACCATCAGGAGAGAGACATGGAGTCGTTACATTGTACCCTCCATTGTTAATTCTTAGATCATGAACCTTTGTCCATTCTCCATTTACCAATACTGCATAAAAAATCCCCAGCTTATTTCTTACAGTTGAAAGATCAGCTAGTTTTCCCTCAACTTCAAGATTCCTTGAGAAAAAGATGGTATCCGCTTTGGGATTAAATGTTACAGGTCCGTCATTAAGTTTTGTTTTAAGATCTTTTGAAAAAAGCTTAGCGTTCTCCCATTTAACTCCACCTGTGGTATCAATATAATAGATCTTCAGAGGGCCCTTGTCTTGTTCAGAAGAATAGTTTGAAAGTTTAAAGGATGGACGGTTTGTTGTAAATACAATACCATTTTTATAATAAACGGGTGAGAATTCATCATATTTATCTGAACTAAATAGAGCCTTGGCTACAGAATAGGTTGCAGTTTGTCCTGCTACCTTTTGTTGAATAAGCGAGGTTATTAGTAAACATGCTATCAGTTTTATCTTCATTGTACAGAAGTGCTGATTATTTAATCTGAGTTGAAAATGAGTTTAAGTGCCTTATGCTCTTATTATAATAAATGTTAATTGATCAGTAATTATCGATTTGTAGCTGGCTAAGAGCTTTTATAGTTTATGGTTACTAAAGTAGTCAAATT
>Ga0224522_1000164_pt1 | contig 32024 bp, 22 predicted proteins | sample CFST25metaG_FD_182733 | JGI IMG/M metagenome (GOLD analysis project Ga0224522, IMG submission 182733) | Peat soil microbial communities from Stordalen Mire, Sweden - C.F.S.T25 | ecosystem: Environmental > Terrestrial > Soil > Wetlands > Peat | place: Sweden: Norrbotten County, Stordalen Mire...
TTGTTGCTACTGACGTATTCGCGCTTGACCAACTGCCACTTCCTGTAACATCGGATAATTGTGTTGTCGAACCGACACAAACAGTTGGAGTTCCGGTGATCGAACCTACCGTTGGTCCAGCTGTGACCGTCACAAGCAGTGTTTCTGTGGTTGTTCCGCAGCTATTTGTTACAGCATAGCTTATTAATGATGTTCCTGATGCTTCTCCTGTTACCAAGCCGGAAGCACTTATTGTTGCTACTGACGTATTCGCGCTTGACCAACTGCCACTTCCTGTAACATCGGATAATTGTGTTGTCGAACCGACACAAACAGTTGGAGTTCCGGTGATCGAACCTACCGTTGGTCCAGCTGTGACACTTACAGTTGTGGTTGCAGTATAAGTACCATCTACCGTCAGTATATAATCTCCTGCCATCGTCAAAGTAGCATTATCCGATACAATAGGATTTTGTTCACTAGAGGTATACCCATCAGGACCTGACCATGTATATGTAGCCATTCCGTTTGGTCCTCCTGTAAGACTTAATGATGAGCCTACACAAACTGGACCGTTATTCGAAGCCGTAGCCTGTCCCCACCCCTTCGCTGATACCAACAATAAAAGAGCAACCAAAAGAAATATTTTGGTCTGTCTTAATTCAATAATATTATTGATTTTCAAATGAAAAACAGAACTCATATTAAAAGTTATAGTCAAGGTTTTCAGGCCAATTTTTAATATTATTTATAATTGCATCTAACAAATGTATAGAATTAAAGCATAGTCTTTGAGCTTGCTGATAAAATCCCATGAAAAGAATATATAATATTCAAATCAAAAAAATCCTACTGCACGGGAAGCTTCCATTTTGTCTTTCATGTAATACTCAATTGACAAATCAAAATAAATTTCCCGCGCCGTTAATATCAAAAACAAATTGCATATAAATTTTATCAAACTTTCTACAAGAAAAAGAACGATAAAATGATTCTAAAACTCCCTTTAAAAATAGTCTTTAAAAGCTAAGATAAATATAATAAAAAGAAATATAATTTTTATTTGACCAAGGTAACTAAATCGTCCATTAGAGGCAGATATTATTAAATTAATAATATTACAAAATCTCCGAAAAATCCCTTTCGGAACTGCTGACTCATGTAATAAGTTGATTTAAATTTTCAGGTAAATCATACTCATTTGACATATCAAAGAAATTTAAGTCAGGCATGCTTTCGAGAAAACCAATAAATAAATGTATTGAACATAATACGCAAAATTTTAGTACTCTCTGAAATGACTCTCGTAAAATTTGAGTACCAAACAACGGAAAAATATTAATCCTGCAACACATACCAATGAACTTATCCAGAAGATAGCTGATAAGGAGATACTCTGGGCAATTAATCCGGCCATAATCATTCCGAAGCCCATTCCAAGATCAACTGCAGTGTAAAGTGTTGAATTTGCAACACCTCGATGCACAGAATCTGCAAGATTATTCACCATAGACTGAAAAGTTGGAAATATAACACCATTGCCAAATCCTATAATTACTGCCGACAGATAGAATAGTAGTGCATTTTTAGCTAAAGCCAGCAATGGAAATCCTATAATAAGCAAAGTCAGACAGAGTGTAATAATTTTACGTGGGCCTTTCCTGTCAAACACTTTTCCGGCAGTAAGGCGTGCAGCAGCAATGCCAACCGAAAAAATCAGAAAGTAAAGAGAAGAGTTCTGAATTCCTATCTCACGTCCGTAAAGAGCAATAAAAGAAAGTAAACCACCGTAGGCAATCATAGTTATAAAAACGTTCATAGATGGGCGAATGGAACTTTTTTCGAACAAACTGTTCCATTTTAGATGAATTCGCTTCCCGACTAAAAATCTTTTGCGAAGGTGAACAGCATATGCACATGCCAGACTTGCAAAACTGATAAAACACCCCGAAACAAACATCGCGGTATATCCCCACTGATGACATACAAATAATCCGATAACTGGGCCTACAGACATTCCCAAAGTTGTTGAAAGTGCAAAATACCCAATGCCTTCGCCCCTTTTGGAGGCGGGAATATTATCGATTGCAATTGTTGATCCTGAAACGGTAGTAATTCCCCATGTAAGTCCTTGTGCAAACCGAAGAAATATTATAGATGTGATGGTCACAGCGACCAAATATCCTGCAAATAGAAGTGAATAGATTACCAAAGCCGATAAAAAAATGGTGCGACGGCCAAACTTGTCGAGTGCAAAACCCGAAAACGGGCGTACCAGTACCGAAGCTAATGTGTAAGCACCAACAACGACGCCTACCTGGATTTTCGATGCATGAAGATTGCTGACTAAATAGATCGGTAAAGCAGAAAGTATTGCATAATAAGTGATATACATTAAAAAGTTTGACAATATAAGGAAAGCAAAATCCTTATTCCAGATCTTCTCATTCATTGATGCTATACTTAGAAAACAGGAGGCAAAGTTATCAATAACACAGGAAAAATCTTGACAGGATGATTTTTTTGCAACAGCCTCACCGAAATATTACCTGTCAGTTCATAAGGTATATGGTGCTTCAGGTTTTTCAAAATATGCTTATTAATCCAATGCATTAAAATTCATATCAGGTTTTTAATACTTTTATGGCGATAAATTTTTCAGAAGGCAGGGAATGTCAGATCATTTAAACTCAGGAGTGGACCAAACTGAATTTGTTCCGGAAAAGAAGCGTATCAGATTGGCTGTGGCGCTGGTTTATTTTTGCATGGGTCTATGCTTCGCCTCATGGGCCAGCCGGATTCCTGATATCAAGACTACTTTGCATTTAAATGATGTTATGTTTGGAAGTATACTATTTGCTTTGCCAGTTGGACAATTTCTTATGATGCCCTTTTCCGGGAAGCTGGTCACACACTTTGGAAGCCGTAGGGTACTGCTTTTTGCTCTGCCGGTTTACACCATTTGCCTGAGCAATGTTGGTTTGGTGAAGGAAGGCTGGCAACTGGCCATAGCTTTGTTTTTATTCGGATTGGCAGGTAATCTTTGCAATATTTCAATCAATACGCAGGGCGTTGCTGCCGAGCATCTTTACGAACGTCCGATCATGGCATCTTTTCATGGAGGCTGGAGTTTAGCTGGATTCACCGGAGCACTCATAGGGCTTCTGATGATCAACCTTAAAATTGCTCCAATCTGGCATTTCACTATTGTTATAATTCTTGTATGGACAATATTCCGGATTAATTATCCTTTTCTGGTTAAAGGGAAATCGGGCATCAAAAAGGATGGATCCAGTACCAAATTCTTTGCCAGACCCGATGGCATACTACTTCAGCTAGGAGTCATAGGCTTTTGCAGTATGGCCAGCGAGGGAGCCATGTTCGACTGGAGCGGTGTCTATTTTAAGGATGTTGTAAAAGCTCCTGCCTCTCTTGTAATACTTGGATATACTTCATTCATGATTATGATGGCAGCAGGGCGCTTTCTTGCCGATCGCATCATTTCGAAAATCGGACGAAAAAAACTACTTCAGATTTGTGGAGTGATGATTTCAACAGGCTTATTTACTTCAGTTCTGTTTCCTTATCTGATACCATGCACAATTGCTTTTATGCTGGTCGGACTTGGGGTTTCCAGTATTGTACCCACCGTTTACAGTGCTGCAGGAAGGCATCACAAGGTACCGGCAGGCATTGCTTTGGCGACTGTATCAAGTGTTAGTTTTCTGGGCTTTTTAATGGGCCCTCCGCTAATCGGGTACATTTCTGAGATAGCCAGCCTGCGATACTCATTTGCAGTGATTGGTGTTTTTGGCATGGGAATTTCACTTTTAGTCTCCCGGATTAAGGCTTTGCAGGATATTCAACCAGTAGTTATGGAACCGGATATCGATCAACAGATTCCTTTCCCACTTTAGTCCAACAAAAAAGCCCAAATAAAAAAACTTATGGCTTCAAAACAAAAATGCCCGGTATTTGCTACCCGGGCTTTCCGTTGTAGCGAGACGGGGGAATGATCCCCGGACCTCATGATTATGAATCATGCGCTCTAACCAACTGAGCTATCTCGCCATAAAAGTTTTTCTAACTACCCTTTTTGCGGGTGCAAATATAATCAGTTTGTTACAAATTAGCAATAAGGTTTTTTAGTTTCAATATTTTTTCTATATTGCAGAAATAGTAGAGATACCAGAACAAGTCCATGTAATGAGATCAAAGTTCGAATTGGAATATAATCTTAACTGCTCACCGAAAGTGCTCTTCTCAAGGCTCAGTACTCCTGAGGGAATGGCGGAATGGTTTGCTGAACAGGTTAATGTTGATGGTGATCTCTTCACATTCTTCTGGAACAATTCTGAATCAAAAGCCCGTTTATCTGCCATTAAAGAGAATAAAATGGTGAGATTTGAATGGTTGGGAATGGAAAATGAAGAATCAAATTTCTTTGAGTTCAGGATAAATTTAGAAGAACTAACAAATGAATTGGCTCTGATAATCATAGATTTTGCTGAATCAGAAGAAAAGGAAGATTCAATTTATTTATGGGATTCGCAGATTAATGATCTCAAAAGGGCATTAGGGATCTAAGTATTCATTTCTTTTGCTTGCCAAAAAGAAATGAACAAAAGAAAAAGGCAGCCTCAAATCTTTTTTGGGTTTTATACGGCCTCAGATAATTTTGGGAAACAGCCGCCCCAAAATTATCTGCAGCCTTGAATTTTCTTTGGTTACTTTCTTTGTTTCAAGACAAAGAAAGTAATATTGAATTAATGCATTCAAGAAATGAGCAAATACTAAAGCTGATTTTTAATAAAAATCGAGTAGTTTTGCACTTCAAATGCAATTAGTAAGTGAAAAAGGTTGACAGCTTTTTATTAAAATCATTTATAGGCCCTCTGATATTCACATTTTTCATTGTGCTTATAATTCTTATTTTGCAGTTCTTGTGGATGTATGTCGACGAGCTTGCAGGTAAAGGCCTTGATTTTAAGATACTTAGCGAACTTCTTTACCATTTTGCACTTACCTTTGTACCTACCGCTCTGCCTCTTGGAATTCTTCTGGCCTCTCTTATGACATTTGGAAATATGGGAGAATTCAGTGAATTGTCGGCATTGAAATCTTCCGGAATACCACTGCAGAGAATTATGCTGCCGTTAATGATACTCATAGGTTTTATAGCTGTTGTATCATTCTTTTTCTCAAATAACGTTCTTCCTTATTCTACTGAAAAAGCACGAACCCTTCTTTGGGATATACGCCGTAAAAAACCAGATATTAATATTCAGGCCGGTACATTCTATAACGGAGTTCCGGATTTCAGCATAAAAATAACGACTAAAGATCCCGTGACCAACCGGCTCGATAATCTGATAATTTACGATCATCGTGAGAGAAGAGGAAACTATGCAGTTATTTTGGCTGACTCCGGCTATATGAAATTGACAAGTGATGAAACGGGTTTGATTATGACCCTTTATAACGGTTATGGTTATAATGAATTGGAAGAAAAAAATGTAAGTCCCTCATTAAGAAAATATCCTTCAAGGAAAGACTATTTCAAAGAGCAAAGTATAGTAATACCCCTTACCGGATTCGATCTGCAACGCAGCGAGGATGGGCTTTTCAAGTCTGGTCCAGCTATGTTGAACATTTCACAATTAACGTTTACCATCGATTCGCTCAATAAGAAATATTCTGAAAAACTTAATAATGAATTCAAAGATTTTAAGAATATAAAACTTTATGTTGTAAGAAACATAAAAGTCAACATGCCTACTCACATCGAGAAATCAGAAACAAAAAAGATAACCAGAAAATTTGATCCGAGAGTCCTTTTCGATTCGCTTCCGGTAATGGAGAAAAAGACAGTTCTGGTGAAAGCTATTTCGAGCCTTAAAGAAGGTAACAGTATTCTCGTTGAGAAAAATGAGTCACAGCATTATGAAATCAAGGCTATTAAAAGATATGAGGTTGAATGGAACAAGAAGCTTACAATGTCTTTTGCATGTCTTGTATTCTTCTTTATAGGTGCGCCTCTTGGCGCTATCATAAGGAAAGGAGGATTGGGAACACCGGCAGTTATCTCTATTTTTTTCTTTGTCGTATATTATGTTATCTCCATTTCGGGTCAGAAACTCGTGGAAGAGGATGTAGTTGGTACTTTTGCAGGAATGTGGGCAGCAACATATATTCTATTTCCAATAGGGATATTTCTTACGTATAAGGCCACGACCGATTCTGTGATTTTGAACATTGAAACTTATCTTATGTTCTTCAAAAAGATTAAGGATTTTATTTACAGATTATTTGTAAAGGATTTAGGCAGTAATGCTGTTTAAGACTAAAAAAACAACGATAATGAATGATATTATTCTGAATACAATAGAAGAGGCGATCGAGGATATAAAACTCGGGAAGTTACTGATTGTTGTGGATGATGAAGATCGCGAAAATGAGGGTGATTTTATCTGTTCCGCAGAATTAATAACGCCTGAAATAGTCAATTTTATGGCTAAACATGGCCGAGGACTGATCTGTGCTGCATTGCCTGAAGAGCGGTGTGAAGAGCTTGATCTGAATCTGATGGTAGGAAATAACACTTCTATTCATGAGACTCAGTTTACCGTAACTGTTGATTTACTGAATAAAGAAACAACAACAGGAGTTTCAGCTTTTGACCGGGCACTCACAATCAAAGCTTTAGTTGATCCCGCAACAAAACCCGGCGATCTTGGGCGACCGGGGCATATTTTCCCTTTAAAAGCTAAATCGAAGGGAGTTCTCAGAAGGGCCGGACACACAGAAGCTGTTGTTGACCTGACACGATTTGCCAATCTCCGTCCAGGAGGCGCCTTGGTAGAGATAATGAATGATGATGGTTCTATGGCAAGGTTAAATGATCTGGTTAAGATCAGGGAAAAATTCAAAATAAAGATAATCGCTATTAAGGACCTGATAACATATACTCTTGAAAGAGACTCAATTATAGAAAAAGGAGACAGGGTAAAACTCCCTACTGAAAGCGGTGATTTTGAATTTATCCCTTTCCGTCAAACAAGTAATGGACTGGAGCATGCAGCTTTGGTAAAGGGTAAATGGACAAAAGACGAACCTGTTCTGGTCAGACTTCATTCATCTTGCTTTACCGGTGATATTTTTGGTTCCCTGCGATGCGACTGCGGGCATCAGTTAAAGAAAGCTATGTCGATGGTAGAAGCTGAAGGAAAAGGAGTAGTAATTTATCTTAGTCAGGAAGGAAGAGGAATAGGCCTTATGAATAAGATAAAAGCTTACAGGCTTCAGGATGAAGGGATGGACACCGTACAGGCAAATCTGAAACTCGGTTTCGGAGAAGATGAGAGAGATTATGGTGTTGGTGCAAGTATCATGAGAGAACTTGGACTGGGAAAAGTACGGCTTATCTCTAATAATCCTGTAAAAAGGGCCGGATTAGAAGGATATGGGATCAAAATCGTTGAAACTATACCGCTGATAATCGAATCGAACCCTCATAATCAATTCTACCTTGAAACCAAGGCAACAAAAATGGGTCATAACCTTTCATGTTATAAACATATTGCCAAGGATTAAGAATTATTATTATTATTATATTTATATTATAATAAAACATTTATGAAAAATCTCAGGATAGTATTCATGGGAACTCCTGAGTTTGCAGTAGCAACACTTGGTTCGTTACTTATGAACGGATATAATGTTGTGGGGGTTGTTACAGCGCCTGACAAACCCTCCGGAAGAGGCAGGAAAATGAGCAAATCTGCAGTTAAGCAATTTGCCGAGTTCAGTAATCTCCCGCGAATAATGCAGCCATTGAATCTTAAGGACCCGGAATTTATCAACTACCTTAAAAAGTTAAATGCTGATCTTTTCATTGTTGTAGCATTCAGGATGCTACCGGCTGAAATCTGGAAAATGCCGCCTCTGGGTACAATAAATCTCCACGCATCCCTACTTCCTGATTACCGGGGGGCAGCTCCTATAAATCATGCCATCATTAACGGAGAGACAACAACCGGAGTCACAACTTTCATGATTGATGAAAAAATTGATACCGGAAATATCCTCTTAAACGAAGAGGTACCTATATTTCCCTTTGAGAATGCCGGGGATCTTCACGACAGATTAATGAAACTAGGAGCCAGACTTGTAATCAGAACAGTCTCAGATATTGCTGAAAACAAAGTTAGAGAACTACCTCAGGTTAAACTTATTAGTCAGGGAGGCTCTCAGAAACTTGCTCCGAAGATTCATCCAAATGACTGTATAATTGACTGGAACAATGATACTGCCAAAATTCACAATTTGGTAAGAGGACTTGCTCCATATCCATGTGCAAAATCTTGGTTCAAAAGTGAGTCCTTAACATATTCATTTAAGATCTTCGAGAGCCAGCCCGATGTTGAGAAGCATGCTTACAAACCCGGAACAATAATCTCTGATGAAAAGAATTTTATCCGGATAAGTTGTAAAGATGGATTCTTGAATATCCAACGCCTGCAACTTGAAGGAAAGAACAGAATGAGTACGATCGAATTTTTAAGAGGATTCAGAATATCGGACTTTACTATACAGATTACTCAGCCGGTTTAGTACTTCTCAACCATATCTTTTTCCCTGGTTCCGGTTCCGCACCATCAACCATCCTGTTCATTTCGTAAAGTTTCTTAAGCTTAATACCATATCGCTGGGAGATAAGATACATAGTATCACCTTCCAGTGTATTATAATACTCCTTCCCTGGCTCGGCCCTATCTCTTTTTGGCTGAAGATAGAGTATTTGTCCCGGGATGATCGTAAAATCATTCCTAAGTTCGTTATATTTAGGAAGTTCCCATTTCAATAGTTGAAATTCATTCTCAAGCTTTTCTCTTGTATCTCCATCTTTAACTATAATATACTGAATTCTATTATTCTCCATAATTCTCGGTGCACGAGCCAAAACCGCTATGTTTCTACCCGGTGATTTCACCGTTTTTCTACTACTGTCAACCGAATGACTTGTAAGCGGTTCTTTTAAAGAATCGTTCATCTGGGGTGGCAGTATAGCTGCAACATAGCCCCTATCAAAATACCAAAGGTTATTTTCTTCAATTGTCCTGATAAGCATATTTGCATAATCAGGATTTGTAGCATAACCAGATTTCTTCAAACCATGAGCCCAAGCTTTGTAATCGGTGGATTTAAAACTGAAAAGAAAACTATAACGCGATCCAGATTTCAGAAAATCTGAATGGTCATAAAAAGACTCCTCAGCCCTTTTGTATTTTCTAAAACACTCATTTCTGCTGTTATCATTATGCCTGATTGTCGGACCGGTCCAGTCATCATGACATTTGATTCCGAAGTGATTATTTGCCTCTCTGGAGAGAGTACTATGGCCACAATCAGATTCAATAATGCCCTGTGCCAGCGTGATGCTTGCAGGGATACCAGTTCTTTTCATCTCTGCTACGGCAAGGTCTTTATAAGAATTTACATAATCCTGAACAGACTGAGCCGGAATTGAGGCAGATGCCGTGGTTGAGATTAGTGGTCTATAAGTTTTGCATGAATAAAGACCTAATAACAAAGCCAAATTAAAAACGAAGAAAAGTCTGTTGCTCATGTAAAATAATATTACTAAAAAATAGAATAAAGTGTCTTTAGTGCCTGAAGTGCCCAGAGTGCCTAAAGTTATAAGAAATATTAACTCTAAGTTCTGTACACTCTAGACACTCCAAACTTTAGGCACTCCAAACTTTTTTACTACCTTTATATTTCATACCGACAAAATTGTTATGATTAGAACGAACAATATATCATTTTCATATACGGAGTATGAAAAAACTGATGAACTCGATACCGAAGACCTAAATCTTATTAAAGCCGCGAGAGAAGCGGCCGTAAATGCTTATGCTCCTTATTCAAAATTTAAAGTTGGAGCTGCAGTCAGGCTGGAAAGCGGCGTAATAGTCGTCGGTGCAAATGTAGAAAATGCTGCATTTCCGTCAGGGATATGCGCCGAAAGAAATGCTCTGTCAAACTCCGTTTCAAATCGTCCTGCAGATAAACCTATTGCTTTAGCTATTGCTGCTATTACAGAAGATTGTATAACGGAGGACTTTCCATCTCCCTGCGGAAGCTGCCGGCAGGTAATCGCAGAGGAGGAGTCGAGAACTGGCAATAAGATAAAAATAATACTATCTGGTAAAAACAAAACGGTGATTGTAGAAGGAATCGACAATCTGCTTCCTCTGCAATTTAGCAGGAAAAATCTTAAGATAATCCTTCCCTGACAATCAGCTGAAAACCAGCTCCATGGATATTTTTAATGTTCAGATCAGGATCTTCTGCTAAAAATTTTCTGAGTTTGGTAATGTATACATCCATGCTTCTGGCTGTAAAATAATCATCAGACCCCCATATCTTTTTAAGAGCCATCTCCCTGCTTATCAGTGTATTCGGATTCACGGCCAGCAATTCAAGTAATTGTGCTTCCTTTGGAGATAATTTCTTTTCATCGTTACCAAGTGTCAAAGTCCTTAGCTTTGAATTAAATACAAACTTGCCGATTTCATAAAAGTCCTTTGTCCCGGCCTGAAAATCGCGTCTGAGAATGATCGCACGTATTTTTGCGAGCAGTATATCTGTATCAAATGGTTTGGTGACATAATCGTCCCCTCCCACTCCATAACCCTTAAGTACATCCTCTTTCAGTTTTTTAGCGGTAAGAAAGATAATAGGGACTTCATTGTTTATCTGGCGTATCTCATTGGCTATGGTAAATCCGTCAACATGAGGCAACATAATATCAAGGATACAGACATTAAAGACACCTTTCCTGAAATGATCAATAGCATATTTTCCATCATCGACCCACTCAACTGAGTAGTCATTAATTTCAAGATATGATTTAAGAACTGATCCAAAGCTTAAATCATCTTCAACAAGAAAAATCTTAATGGGTTTGTTACTCATTTCTATTACTCCCAGTTAAATGGTAAAAATATTTCGAACCGGCTTCCTTTTCCAGGTTCACTGAAAACAGTTATATGGCCCTTATGGGCTTCAATTATAGACCGTGCATAATTCAAGCCAAGTCCAAATCCCTTGACATCATGCACGTTACCAGAGCTTTGACGGTAAAACCTTTCAAATATCTTGCTTTGTACCGTTTTGGTCATACCAATACCTTTATCTTCAACAGATAAAATTATACCTTTTTCACAATTTTTTGTAGAGATAGTAATTTCAAGCAAGTCGGGTGAATACTTTATAGCATTATCAAGAAGATTATTTACAAGATTCGTGAGATGCTCGCTATCGCCGTATATATGTTGTTCTTCAGCATTCAGGTTAAGTATGATCTTCCCGTTACGCTGATGAACCTGAATTTCAATCGTTTCCAGAACATGCTGAATAATAGTATGAATAGAAACGTTCTCGTATCTGAATTCTATCTCCTTTTTGTCCAGCGATGCAATCTGCAGGATAGTCTCCACCTTTTTATTCATCCTGCTGTTTTCTTTCTTGATCATACCGATGAAATGTCTGATACTTGTCTCATCATTAATGACTTTTGAATTAGTTATAGTATCGGCGGCGAGAGAAATAGTGGCAATCGGTGTTTTAAACTCATGAGTCATATTGTTTATGAAATCTGATTTCATCTCTGAGATCTTTTTCTGCCTGATTATGAAATAAAGACTCAATGCAAATGTTGCGAGTATAAAAAGCGAAAATAACATCGATCCTCCAAGTATCCAAACCATTGATCCGAGAACGTAATTTGTGCGTTCAGGAAAAATAATTGATAGAACCAGGTCCTGTTTGATGATATTATCGGGAAAGAGTTGGATCATATACTTGCTTTTCAGAAAGTCATTTTTTTGAGATTTCTTAAATGTCCCGTTCTGAACAACCCCATTTTTGATTATTGCATATTCATAAGGAGTCTGTATATTTGAATATGCCAGTGCCTGATTGAGAGTATATTCAATCTCCTTGTTATCAAGTTCGAGCGTCTTTTCCCACTGATATATTTCATTGATCATCTGTTCGCTCATGTTTTGGAACTTATTTGATCTTTTTTTTACCCAATCGAGAAACTCGCTCTGCTTTATAAATACAGATCTGGAATTTGTATTAAAATCGTCACCTTTTCTGAGGATGCTTATTTTACCTGATTTATCCGGAGCAGAGACAACAAACGTACCAGAGTCAGAAATAATCGAAGTATCATTTGTAATTGTGTAAGATTTGTTCACCGTCGTAACTTTGCCTTTATCAGAACCGCCTGTAACAGACTTATTGGTAATTTTGAAACTGAATTTGCTACCCGGGGCTGAAGAATAACTTCCAATATTCAGATATCCTGTCACATCGGCCTGCGAGTCACCGACCGTACCAGGATCAACAGGCATAAAGTTATTAAAAAAGTTCATCTTTCTTGAAGATTCAATGTTAATCGCAGCATTTGAAAGACTCATTCTGACTGCGTAGTTGAATCCGTCATTCTGTATAATAATTGCCCTCTTTATCCAAACAGCCTGAACCCATATAATGCCAATAATGGATAACAACATCATAATGATCAACCCTGTGAATTTCTTCCTGTTCATGCTACAAAAATAAATCATAAAGCCATTAATAAAGAAGTATTTAACTTTTCATTAACTCTTATTAACTGAATATTAACTCTGAAATACCTGCGTTGAAGTAATTTTGAACCATCAAAAACCAAATAACCCTGTTATGAAAAGAATTTTAAATATTGTCTATGCTGTCATCACTATCCTTATAATTCCATTCTCAGTCGTGATGGGACAGGATAAAAAAAGTGAAGAAAAGATAAAAATTATTGCAGATGACAGCTCGGGAACAAAGGTTATCCTTGACACAATCTTTTATAACAGCCACAAGCCCGATTCAATAAAACTCAAAGACGGTACCGTTATTTATATGAAACACTTAGTTGATGATAGCAATTTTAAGCATCATCAGGGGAAGAATCATGTTATGGTAACTGCTTCATCTGATGAAAAAGCTGACGGAAAAGAATTCAAGGAGGTAACAGTTGTCAGTTCTGATTCTTTACAGTCTAAAATGGCAGATGACAGCAATAATGTAATGTACTATAGTAATTCCGGTTCTCATGAGGGCAGAGGTGGCAGGAAATACAAAGTAATGATCAGGAAATCTAACGGACAGACTGAGAAAGATGAAATTATTTACCTTAACAAAGGTAGGAATCCTGAGAAAGAAATTGAAAATACTTTTGATGTATTCGTTTCCGAAAATGAGGGTGATTCAACTATTGAGAAAAGCAGATATGTTATTGCCAGGGATGGAATGGTTGTGACAATTGAGGGAAATGATGACGCCAGGGCAAAAGAACTGGTAAAGGTAATAGAGAGCAAGCTTGGTTTAAATAGTGACGGTACACAAGAAAAGGAAACAGTAAAAGTTGAATCAAAAAAGTCAATTAAGAAATAACAATTCCGATCAGGTTAGTTTTTTCATTTTGCTAAAAAGAGCCGATATCTCGGCTCTTTTTTTATGCAATTGAATCCATAAAAACCGACCAGATATCACCCTCAGGGAAATGGGCAATAATCGTTATATTTTCCTTTTTAACAGGATGCATAAATTCCAGTTTTCGGGCAAAGAGGCTTATCCCTCCATCTTCATTAGATCGTGCAAATCCATATTTAAGATCGCCTTTTATGGGACATCCGATTTTTGACAACTGTGCTCTTATCTGGTGGTGCCTGCCGGAATGAAGCTCAATTTCAAGCAGATAGTATTTCTCTGATCTGCCTTTTAACCTGTATGTAAGGCTTGCTTCTTTCGATCCCTTCACCTCATTATCATATACATAAGTTTTGTTTTGAGTCTCATTTTTTTTAAGAAAATGGGTAATTGTGGCTTCATCTTCGGGTGGTCGTTCTTTAACAATTGCCAGGTACACCTTTTTCACCTGTTTCGTTTTGAACATCTCATTTAGTCGTGAAAGGGCCTTGGAGGTTCTTGCAAAAAGCATTACGCCGCTTACGGGCCGGTCAAGCCTGTGAACCACACCAAGAAAAACTTCACCGGGTTTCTTGTACTTCTCAGCGAGGTATTTTTTTATTTCGCTATCGAGTGGGGCATCTCCTGTTTTGTCACCCTGTGCCAGATCAGAAGATCTTTTGTAAACAGCGATGATATGATTGTCTTCGTAAAGGATTTCAGCCATTTCAGGTTTTGTTAATACTGCTCTTTTTCATTAGGAAAGTCCTGTGACCTCACATCAGTAATGTAAGCCTGAACAGCACCTTTTATTTCTGCGTAAAGATTATGATACCTGCGCAGAAAGCGAGGAGAAAACTCCTGCGTAATGCCAAGCATGTCATGCAGAACCAGTACCTGTCCGTCGGTCTTTCCTCCTGCACCTATTCCTATCAAAGGTATTTTAAGGCTATTCGTGACTTCTTCAGCCAGCTTAGCAGGTATTTTTTCAAGCACTATGGCAAAACAACCAGTCTGTTCAAGCAACCTGGCATCTTCCATTAATCTGCGGGCCTCCTCTTCTTCTTTCGCCCTTACAACATATGTTCCGAATTTATGAATAGCCTGAGGTGTCAGTCCGAGATGCCCCATCACCGGAATACCTGCCGAAAGAATCCGTTCTATAGATTCAACGACCTGAAGTCCTCCTTCAAGCTTAACAGCATGTGCTCCAGTCTCCTTCATGATTCTTATGGATGAAACCAGGGCTTCCTTTGAATTGCCCTGATATGTTCCGAATGGCAGATCCACGACAACAAGAGCTCTTTTAACGGCTCTTACAACAGAAGCTGCATGATAAATCATATTATCAAGAGTAATAGGCAGGGTTGTGTCATAACCTGCCATTACATTGGAGGCAGAATCACCAACCAGGATTACATCTATCTCAGCTTCATCAAGAATTTTTGCTATGGAATAGTCATATGCTGTTAGCATGGCGATTTTTTCGCCTTTCAGCTTCATCTCATTTAAGACATGAGTAGTGACCCTTCTAACAGATTTATGTATTGACATAATAATAAATGTGTTAATTTATGAGAGCAAAGTTACAGATTTGGATTGGATGAAACATCTTCATATTGTCATCTTTTTAATTTGGCAGATTTGATCATATATCATGTCGTTTTGTCATAAAAAACATTAAAAACTTTAATGGCATAATCATTGCACACTCATCTTAGTATATTTTTTTAGAAGATACAATGACACAGACTCTGCTAAACCGGGGTTCTGTTCAAAATATCAAAATGAAATTTTTTAAATTATTACAAAATGGGAAAAATAATTGGAATTGATCTGGGAACAACAAATTCTTGTGTTGCAGTGATGGAAGGCAATGAACCTGTTGTAATCCCCAACAGTGAAGGAAAGAGAACCACACCTTCAATAGTTGCATTCGTTGAAAATGGGGAACGTAAAGTCGGAGATCCTGCAAAACGTCAGGCTATCACCAATGCAAAGAATACGGTCTTCTCGATCAAACGGTTTATGGGTGAAACCTACGATAAAGTTACAAAAGAGATTAAAAGAGTATCCTATACTGTTGTAAAGGGTGACAATAATACTCCAAGGGTTAAAATTGGTGACCGCCAGTATTCTCCGCAGGAGATTTCTGCAATGATCCTTCAAAAGATGAAAAAAACTGCAGAAGATTATCTCGGACAGGAAGTTACTGATGCAGTTATAACAGTCCCTGCTTATTTCAGTGATTCGCAGCGTCAGGCAACTAAAGAGGCTGGGGAAATAGCAGGGTTGAATGTAAAAAGGATTATTAATGAACCTACAGCTGCTTCACTGGCTTATGGACTCGACAAGAAGTCACAGGATCTTAAAATAGCTGTATTTGACCTTGGCGGAGGAACATTCGATATTTCAATTCTTGAACTTGGGGATGGAGTATTTGAAGTCAAATCTACAAACGGAGATACCCATCTCGGAGGCGATGATTTTGATCATCTTATTATAGATTGGATGGCTGACGAGTTTCTCAAAGAAGAAGGCGTTGACCTGCGAAAGGATCCAATGGCTTTACAGCGACTGAAAGAAGCGGCCGAGAAAGCCAAAATCGAACTTTCAAGTGCTACAACCACGGAGATTAATCTTCCTTACATTATGCCTGTTAATGGGATTCCAAAGCATCTTGTAAAAACTCTCACAAGGGCAAATTTTGAAAAGATTTGTGATAAACTGATCCAGGCCTGTATTGAGCCTTGTAAGATAGCCCTGAAAGATTCCGGTCTCTCAGTATCAGATATAAATGAGGTTCTTCTTGTAGGAGGGTCCACACGTATTCCGGCAATACAGCAGCTTGTTGAAAAATTCTTTGGCCGGGTACCATCCAAGGGTGTCAATCCCGACGAAGTTGTTGCAGTTGGTGCTGCCATTCAAGGCGGAGTTCTGACAGGAGAAGTAAAAGATGTTCTTCTGCTTGATGTTACTCCCTTGTCACTTGGCATCGAAACCATGGGTGGTGTAATGACCAAGCTGATTGAATCGAATACAACTATTCCTACAAAGAAAACAGAGGTGTTTACAACTGCCGCTGATAGTCAGCCATCTGTAGAGATTCACGTACTCCAGGGTGAAAGACCAATGGCAGCAGGTAATAAAACTATCGGTAGATTCCATCTCGATGGTCTGCCACCTGCTCCAAGAGGCGTTCCTCAGATCGAAGTAAGCTTTGACATTGATGCAAATGGGATCCTGCATGTTGCGGCCAAGGATAGAGGCACTGGTAAAGAACAGAGAATAAGAATAGAAGCATCTTCCGGATTAAATGATGATGAAATAAGAAGGATGAGAGAAGAAGCTAAAGCCAATGCCGAAGCCGACAATAAAGCAAAAGAAAAGGTAGATAAGATCAATACTGCTGACAGTATGATCTTTACAACCGAAAAACAGCTGAAAGAATTTGGTGATAAGCTACCTGCTGATAAGAAGCCTGCAATAGAAAGCGCTCTTGCCAAACTAAAGGAAGCACACAAGTCTCAGGATGTTGATGCAATCGATAAAGCTCTGGCAGAATTAAATTCAGTATGGCAGGTCGCTTCAGAAGAGATGTACAAAACAGCACAGACTTCCGGACAGCCAACAGATCAACCAGGCGCTGAGCAGCCATCAGGTAAAGAAACCAAATCCGGGAATGAAGAGGTGACAGATGTTGACTTTGAAGAGGTAAAATAATTTATAATTTACTTTATTATAAGAGGTTGAATGTTTTTTCAACCTCTTTTTTTATGTGAATTCATTGTCTAATATGCATCATCTGCGCCAATCTGAGAGATCTGCGGGAAATTAAAAGTTGCTATGTTTCCCGCAGATTCCGCTGATTTACGCAGATAGAATTCTTTAAAATAAATGCAATAATCTAACTGTTATAAATCTCCTCGGATTTTTTGTACTTTTATATGAAATATTGCGTTTCCAGTACATGAAGGTCATAGCAATTATAATAGCCTCTCTTTTAGTTATTTCAGTTGATGCTGTATGCCAGACTGAAGCGCATCTTAATATAACTGACCAGCAAGGAAGAAAACAGGGACATTGGATTAAGAAATATCCAAGTGAATCGATTATGTATGACGGTTATTTTAAGGACGATCATCCGGTTGGCGAGTTCAGAAGATATTTTGAAGACAAGTCTTTAAGGTCAGTCCTTATATATAGTGAAGATGGAAAAAAGGCGATTGCGACTATTTATCATTCAAATGGAAAAATTTCTGCCAAAGGAACCTATGTCGACCAGATGAAAGAGGGGAAATGGCAATTTTTCTCTGCTTTTACTGATGATTACCGGATCTCTGAAGAATACTATTCAAAAAATCTCAGAAACGGACTCTCTCTTAAATTCTATCCTGACAGTACAATAGCAGAGAGACTCACATTTTCAGACGGTTTGAAACAGGGGGAGTGGATTCAATATTACAAGTCTGGCTCTGTATGTCTGAAATCAAATTACCTGGATGGCAAAATCAATGGCAAGTTTGAAGTATGGTTTGAAAATGGCACTCCCGAATTTGCAGGTCAGTACAAGAATGATTCAAGGGATGGCCCGTGGATTATATATAAAGCTGATGGTACTGTCAAATACAGATTAGAATACATGGCAGGTGTTACAAAAGATCGCCAGATGGAAATAGATGAATCTGCCTTTATTGACTCCATTGAGATGAACAAGGGAAAAACTTCCGACCCTGAAAAAACAGGTTTGCTTAAATAATGAAGACTTTCAGTTTTTCGGTAAAGAAGAAAGTCAGCCTGGTATTTATTCTGCTGCTTTTATACTTTAATTGTAATTTACACGCACAAGAACCGGTATATGCATACTTTTACAGGGTATACCTGAAAGATAAAGGAGATAATGCCATAAATAAATATTCTGCAACAGATCTTATTTCTACCAGGTCTCTGGAACGAAGACAAAAAGCCGGGATACAATCACCTGATTTGACAGATCTGCCTGTTTTCAAAGGCTACCTGGATCAGATATCACTTTTAGGCTTAAAGCTTCATACTACTTCAAAATGGATGAATACGGCTCTTTTTAAATCTCAACATGCCTTTGATGTTAAAATACTTCTGGGTTTGTCATTTGTAAGTGATGTAAAAGTTGTTAAATCACCGGGGAAAAAGAGTAAATACAGTGACAAGCTTGATTTCACGACAGAAGCTTCTGATTTTCCCGCGTTCGACAGGCCCATTACAATGATTAATGGATACCCGATGCATGATTCAGGTTATGACGGCAAGAATATTCTGATTGCAATACTTGATGGAGGTTTTATAAACGGGGACAATATATCTTCATTAAATGATCTGCGGTTGAGGAACGGAATTAAGACGACTTATGATTTTGTAAAAATGAATAAATCAGTTTATAATTCAAGTGCGCATGGAACAGCTGTACTTTCTGTCCTCGCGGGTAAAGTCACGGGGCAGATTGAAGGATCAGCACCAGGAGCCGATTTTTTGCTTCTTAAAACTGAAGATGTAGAGTCTGAATTTCCATGTGAAGAAGATTTTTGGGCCGCAGGAGCCGAGTTTGCAGATAGCTCCGGCGCAGATATAATTTCATCATCACTGGGGTATTTCAATTTTGATGATTCAACTCTTAACTACAAATACTCCGATCTTGACGGTAATACAGCATTTGTGACAATGGTAGCTGATATAGCGGCTTCAAAAGGGATTCTTGTTGTAAATAGCGCCGGAAATGAAAGAAACCAGGATTGGAAGAGGATCATATTTCCTTCCGATGGTCGTAGTGTGGTGGCGGTTGGCGCAGTCGACGGGAATAATATCATTTCAAGCTTCTCTTCCGCCGGTCCCTCTGTAGATGGACGCATTAAACCTGATAATGTTGCGATGGGCGTCAGTGTCCCGGTTCAAACATCCGAAAATACAATCGGAAGATCAAACGGCACCTCCTTTTCCTGTCCGGTCTTAAGTGGAATGGCAGCGTGTCTGTTACAGGCATTTCCCCGCGCTTTAAACAGCGACATCATTCAGGTACTTCATTCATGTGCCGACAGATATTACTCACCTGATTCACTTTATGGATATGGTATTCCTAATATTTCTCTGGCCCTTACTCAGCTTCAGAATATCTATATAAAACTTCCGGATAAAGGGGTTATTGCCAGCCCAAATCCTACAACCGGAAAATTTGAAGTTATTTTTCACTCTCCGCCTGAGAAAATAACGATAGAGCTTATTTCGTTAACCGGGAAATTGATTTACAAAAAAGACTTTGCTGACTTTGCCGGAAGAACCATTGAAATAACTGAATTACAGAACATGACACAGGGATTATACTTGTTAAGAGTGAAAACAGGATCAGAAATGAATGTTCTGAAGATTATTAAACTAAAAAAATGATCATGACTGAAAAAGTTTCATTAACCGAATTACAGCTGATCATAAGAGATTCATTGTATATGGCATTGCCCGATGTATATTGGGTAATGGCTGAAATCTCTGAACTTAAAGAAAATAATGCCGGGCATTGTTACCTTGAACTGATTGAGAAACAGCCCGATGAAAAAAATGTCAGGGCCCGGGTGAAAGCAATAATATGGAGCAATCGCTACAGGTTTCTTAAAGCTTTTTTTGAAAATATAACAGGTGAGTCGCTCAGGGAAGGGCTAAAAATACTGGTAAAAACAAAAGTGGAGTACCATGAACTCTATGGCTTAAGCCTTATAATTTCAGATATCGATCCAGCATTTACCATTGGAGAAATGGCAATGAAACGCCAGCTCGTAATAAAAAAACTCGAGCAGGAAGGTATATTTTCGATGAATAAGGAACTGGCGTTTCCCATGGTCCCTCTAAGAATTGCAGTTATTTCATCGAGAAATGCAGCCGGATATTCTGACTTTATCAACCACCTTAAAAGCAATAGCTTCGGGTATGTTTTTTATACTGCATTGATTGAGACCCCATTGCAGGGAAGAGAAACTGAGCCGGGTGTTATCAGGGCTCTTGACCAGATTGCATTAAACGTTCATTTATTTGATGTAGTTGCAATAATAAGAGGCGGTGGATCACAATCTGATCTCAGCTGGTTCGACAGTTATAATATTGCATATCATGTCACTCAATTTCCCTTGCCTGTAATCACAGGTATCGGCCATGATAAAGATGAATCTGTAACCGATATGGTAGCAAACGTGTCGCTAAAAACTCCTACTGCTGTAGCGGATTTTCTAATTGATTCTGTAGCAGGTGCTGAGAATCATATTATTGAGCTAAGTTCTGCGATTATTTCAGTTTCAAGCATTATTATTGAAAAGAATAAAAACAAGATAGAAGCATCAGAAATTAAGCTTTTACCGCTTGCACGAATAATGCTGTCGGAAGTAAAGGATGAACTTTCGACCAAAATTATTAAAATCACAAATATTGGCAAGGAGTTAATCTTTAAAGCAGGTCTGATTCCTGTATCTCAAAAGTCAAAACTTTCTTCGACAGCGAAAAGTTTTTATTCAGGAATGGAGATGGTTATAAAGAGGTATGACCAAAACCTTAGATCAGGGTCACTGAATTTTATTGGCACAAATAAAGATAAATTAAGTGGAATGGTTAACACTTTACAGCTCCTTAAACCCGAGAATGTCCTTCAGCGGGGCTATACAATTACCTCAATTAATGGCACTATATTGAAAAAAAGCGACTCGGTAAAAATTGACGATATAATTGACACTCAACTACATGAAGGATGTTTCAGGAGCAGAGTGACAGAAAAGAAGGGGAGATTGGGAGAAGGGGGGAACAGGTGAGCATGGGATTCCTTTGCGAGACTTTGTGATTACCTTTGAGTACCTTTGTGGTAATTAATAATTCATTTCAATATGGCTAAGAAAGAATTTTCATTTAACAATGCAGTAGTGGAGATAGAGAACATTCTGCATAATATTGAAAGCGGAGATCTGGATATTGATAAGCTTTCTGTTGAAGTAAAGCGTGCAGCTGATCTTATAAAGGAATGTCAGAAAAAGCTAAGATCGACAGAGGAGGAGATTAATAGCATATTTAAGGAACTGATTTAAAAGAGTAAATCAGGACCGCAGTCCTGATTTACTACTTTACTACCCTAAACCTAAATCCATGAAAAAAAACCTTATAACCTAATTTACTAGCTTCTCACTTGTCAAACGTTTGTGAGACATAAAATGTTTCGTTTTTCGTGAATTATTTTATGAAAATTCATTGTTTTTTGACGAAACGATTATTTTTCTACACCAAGTACATCTTTGAATGCTTTAACAAACGTTTCTTTCGGTAATGCTCCCATAGCCATTTGTGGTTGACCCTTTGAAGGAACAAATAAAAAAGATGGAATACTTCTGATTCCAAAAACCGATGCAAGTTCCTGTTGCTCTTCAGTATCGACCTTAAATACATTAAGCTTTCCATCAAAGTCTTTGGCCAGCTCTTCCAAAACCGGCGCAACACTCTTGCATGGTCCACACCAATCTGCATAGAAATCAATTATACAAGGCCTTTCCCCTTCAAATTTCCATTCCTTGTTCTTTTCATAATTGAATATTTTATTCAAAAATGTCTCTTTTGTAAGATGCTCTATCATATCCTTTTTATTTAATAAACATAAAAAAATTGAGTTTGTTTACCAATGATCAAGCTTTATGCCAATAAAGTGCAAACACCAATATTAGCCTATAATTTGAGTATTAATTGTAACTTTGTCAGGAATAATTAACAAATTGTCATATCTATATATGAATATATGTCTAAATGACAAGATCTTCGAAACACTTTCATCTGTGGTTACATCTGAGAATGTGCAAGCATATGTTATAGGAGGCTGGGTAAGGGATTGCCTTCTTAAAAGAGATCATCCCGATAAGGATATTGATATTGTTGTAATTGGAAGCGGCATTGATATCGCACGAAAAGCAGCAAGAAAGATACATCCGGGAATAAAAGTAAGTGTTTTCAAGAATTTTGGAACAGCAATGTTCAGGAATGGGGAATATGAGATTGAGTTTGTAGGTGCAAGGAAGGAATCTTACGACAGAAATTCGAGGAAGCCAGTTGTTGAAGACGGGTCACTCGAAGATGACCAGAGAAGAAGAGACTTTACCATTAATGCGCTCGCAATTAGCCTTAACAAAGAGACCTTCGGCGAATTCATTGATCCTTTCGGAGGCACTAATGACCTGAAGCGCAAAATAATCAAAACACCGCTTGATCCGGACAAAACATTTTCAGATGATCCGTTAAGAATGATGAGGGCTATTAGGTTTGCTAGCCAGCTTAATTTCACCATAGAGGAAAAAACATTTAATTCAATAATAGAAAATGGGGCGAGAATAAAGATTGTTTCTGCTGAGAGGATCGTTACAGAACTTAATAAAATTATAATGTGTTCTCATCCATCCAAAGGTTTCATACTTCTTGAAAAAGCGGGTTTGCTCAAATTAATTTTCCCGGAGCTAGATAATCTTAAAGGAGTTGAGACAAAAGATGGGAAAGCACATAAAGACAATTTTCATCATTCAATAAAAGTACTTGATAATATCAGTAAATACACTGATAATCTTTGGTTACGATGGGCTGCACTTCTTCACGATATTGCCAAACCGGTTACAAAGAAATACCTGCCTGAGACAGGTTGGTCGTTTCATGGCCATGAATTTATAGGTTCCAAGATGGTTCCCGATATATTCAGGAAGCTCAAACTTCCGTTGAATGAGAAGATGAAATATGTTCAAAAGATAGTGGACCTTCATCTCAGACCTATAGCATTGTCGCAGGATTTAGTAACAGATTCTGCAATCCGAAGATTGCTATTCGAAGCCGGCGATGACATTGACGATCTTATGATATTATGCGAAGCTGATATTACATCTAAGAATGAAGCAAAAAAAACGAAACATCTTGAAAACTTCAGAATTGTAAGAAATAAGCTTAAAGAGATCGAAGAAAAGGATATGGTAAGGAATTTCCAGCCTCCGGTTGATGGCAGTGAGATAATAACTACTTTTGGAATTAAGCCGGGTAAAAAGGTTGGTCTTATTAAAAATGCAATCAGGGATGCAATTCTCGATGGGATAATTCCAAATGAACATGACGCCGCCAGGAAACTGATGCTTGAAAAAGGAGTAGAACTGGGTCTGACGCCTATTGACAGTGTCACCTGACTTTCAGATCGATGAGTACAGGCAGATGATCACTATACCCTCCCTGATATTTATAACCACTATATGTTGAAAACGGGCTCGACCCGGGATACTTAGGATCCTTTTTCAACAGAAAATCGGGTTTGAAAATCCTAAGAAGATTCTGTTCAGTGTAAAATCCATCTTTGCCATTTAAAAGATTCCTTGATACGATTACCTGGTCAATCATCTCCCATGTTCCCATATATTTATAAGTTCCAAGGCCTTTATCATTAAGTTTTTCAGAGAGATTTATCAACGATCTTGATGAGTCGCTGGAGCAAATTAGAGAATTTACAGCCTGATCATCAGGAGTTGAATTAAAGTCTCCTAAAATGATTATTTTCTCTTCGGAAGGGTTTATACCCATAAGGGAATCGACTTTCTCTCTTACCATTGAAGCAATCCGGAGCCTGTAGCTCTCCCCTGCCAAAACCCCACCCCTTCTTGAAGGCCAATGGTTAACAATAAGGTGTATCGTATCTGATCCGATCAAAAATTTTGTATACAAAACGCTTCTTGAGTTAAAGTCCTTTCTCTTTATTTCCGAAGGGATCCAGTATTTGTAACAAATAACCCTGGCAATTTTTTTCCTGTATATGAGGCAGACATCTATACCCCTTCTGTCGGGTGATTCCTCATGGACGATATCATAATTAAATTTCGACAAATAAGTACCATAAATCAGATCTTCAAGAACTTTCCTGTTTTCTATCTCACAAAGAGCAATAACTACAGGAGGATTCCATTCTCCTGCTGCAATAATTGTTTTATAAAGTGAATTTGTCTTTTTATAATATCGTGTAGAATTCCATCTCATCACTCCATCAGGAAGGAATCCATTATCATCAGTAAGAGAATCATCATAAATATCAAAGAAATTTTCGACGTTATAAAACATTAACCTTACAGGATTGGATATATTATCCTGGGAATAGCCTGTTTTTAACGTAAACACCAGCAGCAATAGCGAAACTGCTATGTCCGTAAAAATTCTTCGTGACATAGATTATTGTAAAAAAAGGAAGCTGATTTTACCTCAGCTTCCTTTACTATTTTTATGCATTAATAAGCGTTAATCCAGCGGTATCTTCTGGCACTCTCGCCAAATTTTACAGCGAGGGATAGTTCATGTGAGCCAAAACTTTGCTTCCTTATATCGGTTAAAGTGAAATCAAAAGCATAAGCAAAATAGAACCTATCGTACTTTAATCCCAACATTGCAATTATTGCATCATTGGTTCTGTAAGACACTCCGGCCCAATAGTCATCTTTATAATACATTCGTGCTGTCAGATCCATTTGAATTGACTTAAAAAACATATCTGATGCTTTAATGAATGTGGAAGGCTCAAAGGTCCAATCAGGTGTCAGTGGAAACTTTACACCTCCTGTAAGATAAAAATTGCCGAGTTGAGATGCTTTGGTTAAAGTATCAGCAATTATTAAGGAACCTCTGAGTAAATTAGTCATTGCAAATCCCACATAATACCTTGATGTAGTAAAGCTTGCTCCAAAGTTGAAGTCAGGAATAAAGACTGACCGGTCGTATGAATTCAATAACGGATCATCCTGACTATTTAAAATTGCACCGGTGGTATTGACAGCAAACTGATAAGCTGTCATTGCAAGACCAAAAGAAAGGTCATTTGGTATTCCACCTGTTCGTCCCAGGGAAATGTGATATGCATAAGCCAGTGATAAGCCGGTACGATGCATTATACCATTGTTATCATTAAAGATATATCCACCCAGACCAACCTTGCCTCCTTTGGTAGGCTTAATAATCTTCTTTCTGACTGCAGTGGATTTAGATATGAAGCTATTCTTAAGGATACGAGTCTGAAAACTTGCAGCATAAGTGCTTGGTGCTCCGGACATACCTACCCACTGCTCTCTAATCGTGAGATTAACAGTTGTATAGCCGTCTCTACCCGCAAATGATGGGTTTATCAGAAAGCCGTTCATTATGTACTGGCTGTACATGGGGACCTGCTGTGCAATGGATGCTCCAAAAATGAAGCTTAAAACGACTGCCGGCAATATTCTTCTTAGATACCTCATATATTTGTTATTCTAAATATGGTAATTATTATCTGATTATACTTATCACACCTGATCGTGGTTTAGATCCATCATTAAGATATAATATATAATGATATGAATCTGTGGGTAAGAGAGTCCCTTCGTAAATACCGTTCCATGGGTTTGCTGACAGGTTTTTAGAATGGAATACAAGTTTTCCCCACCTTGTGAAGATAAACACTTCAGCATTCGGGAACAGATCTATATTCTTGATCTGCCATGTATCGTTAAACCCATCATTGTTTGGTGTAATAATTGTAGGTATTTCGATGCACTTTTCAGTTGCTGTGACGCTAACAACAACATCCAGAGAAGCCGCACATCCATTCTTATCAGTAACAACAACACTGTAGGTACCACCAGTAATATCCAGACGATCCTGGGTGAGTGTTCCATCTGACCAGATCACACTATAAGGTTGAGTCCCTCCTGTAATGGTGAGAGTTATCGACCCATCCGGAACATCAGGACACGAAGCATCAACCTTTGTACTGGATATTGAGAGTGCCGCAGGTTCTGAAATAGTTACAGAAACACTTGCTGCACAAAGACTTGTATCAGTGACAGAGACGGTATACGTACCTGCCACCAGATTGTTGAATGTACCTGAAACCTGAGATGTGCCTCCATTCAGACTGTACACATAAGGAGCTGTTCCACCAGAGCCTGCAACAGTAATTGATCCATTTGTCGATCCAAAACATGAAATGTTAGTCGTTGTGGTTATATTTGCTGCAAGAGCGGCAACTGGCTGTGTAACAATTACTGCAACATCAAATGTACAGAGATTTGCATCCTGAACCGTCACAGTATATGTACCTGCAGTAAGAGAACCGAAGGTTCCGGATACCTGATATGAACCTGTTCCGAGTTTATATTGATACGGTGCAATTCCACCCGATCCGCCAACAGTCACACTTCCTGTGCTGCTGCCAAAACAGAGAACATTAGTCTGAGAAGTTATTGATCCTCCAACAGACGAAACTGGTTGCGTTATAGTAAGACTTATATTAAAAGTACTCAGAACAGCATCTCTGACTGTTATTGTATAGGTACCGGCTGCTAATGATCCGAACGTACCTGAAGTCTGATATGCTCCGGCATTAAGACTATATTCATAAGGTGCTACACCGCCTGAACCTGTAACTGTAACACTTCCTGTTGAAGTACCAAAACAGGAGACATTTGTTTGTGAGAAAATGCTTCCCGATAAGCTAAATGCTGGTTCAGTTATTGTAACAGGAACATCAAATGTGCAAAGGTTAATATCCTGTACAGTGACAGTATAAGTTCCGGCTGTGAGGGTTCCAAACGTACCTGAAACCTGGTAAACACCTGCTCCGAGCTTGTATTGATAGGGGGAAGTTCCACCCAATCCGGCAACTGTAACACTGCCATCATTGCCTCCGGGGATAGAAACATTTGATTGCAGAGAAATGCTTCCTGATAAAGCTGTTGCAGGTTCAGTAATAGTTGTGCTTGCAGTTGCAGTACAACCACTTCCATCAGAAACTGTTACAATATATGTTCCTGCAGCCAGTCCCGTGGCAGAAACAGTCGTCTGAACAGGTATAGTGTTCCATGAATATGTATAAACTCCTGATCCTCCAGCCGGGATAGCTGTAGTTGTTCCGGTAGTACCACCTAAACATGCAACATTTACCTGAGTAGTGGTTACTGTCGGCAATGAATTAACTGTCATAGTAATTATATTAGAAGTAGCCGGACTACCGCTCTGACATGTCTCATTCGATGTAAGCACTACAGTGATAACATCTCCATTTGCAGGGATATATGAATATGTAGGGCTACCTGTACCTACAGCTGTTGCACCGTTATACCACTGATAAGCCGGTGTTGTCCCTCCATTAGTTGGGGTGGCTGCGAAATTAACTGTTGTCCCTGCGCATACCGGGTTAACGTCCGCTGTTATTGAAACACTTACAGGAATAGTCATGGTAACAGTTATTGTTCCTGTTGTTGTTATTACTCCACAACCGCCTGTCAGAGTGACTGTATAGCTAAATGGTCCCGAGACTGTCGGTGTGCCACTGATAGTGATAACATTTGCAAGCCATGTGCCTGTTACTCCTGCAGGAAGACCTGTGACTGTTGCTCCCGTTGCTCCGGTAGTTGCATAAGTGACATTCGTTATTGCTGTATTGATACATACCGTTTGGGCATCCGTACCTACAGGTGAAGTGAGACTAACTGTATTATCAGCAGTTACCGTTATGGTTCCTGTTGTTGTTATTACGCCACAACCGCCTGTCAGAGTTACTGTATAGGTAAATGGTCCGGATGCTGTTGGTGTGCCACTGATTGTTACAACATTGGTGAGCCATGTGCCTGTTACTCCTGCAGGAAGACCTGTTACTGTTGCTCCGGTTGCTCCCGTAGTTGCATAGGTGATATTCGTAATTGCTGTATTGATACATGCCGTTTGGGCATCCGTACCTACAGATGAAGTGAGACTAACTGTATTATCAGCAGTTACCGTTATGGTTCCTGTTGTTGTTATTACACCACAGCCGCCTGTCAGGGTTACTGTATAGGTAAATGGTCCGGATGCTGTCGGTGTTCCGCTTATTGTCACAACGTTTGCGAGCCATGTTCCGGTTACTCCTACAGGTAGTCCTGTCACAGTTGCTCCCGTTGCTCCCGTAGTTGCATAAGCGATATTCGTTATCGCTGTATTGATACATTCCGTCTGGGCATCGGTACCTACAGGAGAAGTAAGACTAAATGTATTATCAGCAGTTACCGTTATGGTTCCTGTCGCTGTTATTACTCCACAACCGCCTATCAGAGTGACTGTATAGGTAAATGGTCCGGATGCCATCGGCGTTCCACTGATAGTCACAACATTGGCGAGCCATGTGCCTGTTACTCCTGCTGGCAGACCTGTTACTGTTGCTCCGGTTGCTCCCGTAGTTGCATAGGCGATATTCGTTATTACTGTGTTGATACATGTCGTCTGGGCATCTGTACCAACAGGTGAAGTGAGACTAACTGTATTATCAGCATTTACCGTTATGGTTCCTGTCGTTGTTATTACTCCGCAACCGCCCATCAGAGTTACTGTATACGTAAATGGTCCTAATGCTGTCGGTATACCACTGATAGTGACAATATTTGCAAGCCATGTGCCTGTTACTCCTGCCGGTAGCCCTGTGACTGTTGCTCCCGTTGCTCCCGTAGTTGTATAGGTGACATTCGTTATTGCTGTGTTGATACATGTCGTCTGTGCATCCGTACCAACTGCAGAAGTAAGAGATACTGTATTGTTTGGAGTTATTGTTATTGTTCCTGTTGTTGTTATTACTCCACAACCGCCTGTCAGAGTGACTGTATAGGTAAATGGCCCGGATGCTGTTGGTGTGCCACTAATAGTGACAACATTTGCGAGCCATGTGCCTGTTACTCCTGCCGGTAGTCCCGTTACTGTTGCTCCCGTTGCTCCCGTGGTTGCATAAGTGACATTCGTTATTGCTGTATTGATACATACCGTTTGGGCATCCGTACCTACAGGTGAAGTGAGACTAACTGTATTATCAGCAGTTACCGTTATGGTTCCTGTTGTTGTTATTACGCCACAACCGCCTGTCAGGGTGACTGTATAGGTAAATGGTCCGGATGCCGTCGGAGTGCCACTAATAGTGACAACATTGGCAAGCCATGTGCCTGTTACTCCTGCTGGCAGTCCTGTTACTGTTGCTCCCGTTGCTCCGGTAGTTGCATAAGTGACATTCGTTATTGCCGTATTGATACATACTGTCTGGGCATCGGTACTTACGGGTGAAGTGAGACTAACTGTATTATCGGCAGTTACTGTTATGGTTCCTGTTGTTGTTATTACTCCGCAACCGCCCGTCAGAGTTACTGTATAGGTAAATGGTCCCGAGACTGTCGGTGTACCGCTTATTGTCACAACATTTGCAAGCCATGTGCCTGTTACTCCTGCAGGAAGACCTGTTACTGTTGCTCCGGTTGCTCCCGTAGTTGCATAAGTGACATTCGTTATTGCCGTATTGATACATACCGTCTGGGCATCCGTACCTACAGGTGAAGTGAGACTAACTGTATTATCAGCATTTACCGTTATGGTTCCTGTTGTTGTTATTACTCCACAACCGCCTGTCAGGGTTACTGTATACGTAAATGGTCCTAATGCTGTCGGTGTACCACTGATAGTGACAACATTCGCAAGCCATGTGCCTGTTACTCCTGCCGGTAGGCCCGTTACTGTTGCTCCCGTTGCTCCCGTAGTGGCATAGGTGATATTGGTTATTGCAGTATTAATACATACTGTCTGTGCATCTGTTCCTACCGGTGATGTTCTTGCGACAGTATTATTCGGAGTGACTGTGATTGTTCCTGTTGTTGTTATTACTCCGCAACCGCCCGTCAGGGTTACTGTATAGGTAAATGGTCCGGATGCTGTCGGTGTTCCGCTGATAGTGACAACATTTGCAAGCCAGGTGCCTGTTACTCCTGCCGGTAGACCTGTTACTGTTGCTCCCGTTGCTCCTGTGGTTGCATAGGTGATACTGGTTATTGCAGTATTAATACATACTGTTTGTGCATTCGTGCCAACTGCAGAGGTAAGAGATACTGTATTGTTCGGAGTGACTGTTATTGTTCCTGTTGTTGTTATTACTCCACAACCGCCTGTCAGAGTTACTGTATAGGTAAATGGTCCGGATGCCGTTGGTGTGCCACTGATTGTTACAACATTCGCAAGCCAGGTGCCTGTTACTCCTGCCGGCAGACCTGTTACTGTTGCTCCCGTTGCTCCGGTAGTTGCATAGGTGATATTGGTTATTGCCGTATTAATACATACCGTCTGTGCATCAGTTCCTACCGGTGATGTTCTTGCGACAGTATTATTCGGAGTTACTGTTATTGTTCCTGTCGTTGTTATTACTCCACAACCGCCTGTCAGAGTTACTGTATAGGTAAATGGTCCGGATGCTGTTGGTGTGCCACTTATTGTCACAACATTTGCGAGCCAGGTGCCTGTTACTCCTGCCGGCAGTCCTGTGACTGTTGCTCCTGTTGCTCCGGTAGTTGCATAGGTGATATTGGTAATTGCAGTATTAATACATACTGTTTGTGCATTCGTGCCAACTGCAGAGGTAAGAGATACTGTATTGTTCGGAGTGACTGTTATTGTTCCTGTCGTTGTTATTACGCCACAACCGCCCGTCAGAGTTACTGTATAGGTAAATGGTCCGGATGCTATTGGTGTGCCACTGATTGTTACAACATTTGCAAGCCATGTGCCTGTTACTCCTGCCGGCAGTCCTGTTACTGTTGCTCCTGTTGCTCCGGTAGTCGCATAGGTGATATTGGTAATAGCAGTATTAATACATACTGTCTGTGCATCGGTACCAGGAGGCGAACTTAAGGTTATTATATTAACAGGTAATACCGTTATAGTACCCGTTGTAGATATAGTACCACAACCGCCTGTTAAATTTATAGTGTAATTATATATTCCTGAAGTTGTTGGAATTCCGCTTATAGTTACAGTATTAGCTGCCCAACTTACGGTCATTCCAGTAGGTAAGCCTGTAAAGTTTGCTCCTGTAGCTCCTGTAGTAGTATACGTGATTGTTGTTATTACATTATTGATACATACAATCTGGTTATCAGTACCAATAGCTGATGTCAATATGATCGAATTGATTGGCAAGACAGTTATTGTTCCTGTTGTTGTTATTACTCCACAACCGCCTGTCAGAGTTACTGTATAGGTAAATGGTCCGGATGCTGTTGGGGTGCCACTGATAGTTACAACATTTGCAAGCCAGGTACCTGTTACTCCTGCCGGTAGTCCCGTTACTGTTGCTCCCGTTGCTCCCGTAGTTGAATAGGTGATATTCGTTATAGCAGTATTAATACATACCGTCTGTGCATCGCTCCCTACCGGTGATGTTAGATTTAAAGTATTAGCCGGAGTAATAGTAATCATACCATTGGCAATTGTAAATCCACATCCCCCCGTCAGGATTATAGTGTAGTTAAAGTTACCCGAGACTGTCGGTGTACCACTTATAGTTACAATATTTCCTACCCAGTTGCCTGTTACCCCAGCTGGTAGTCCTGCAAAAATCGCACCTGTTGCACCCGTAGTTGCATAGGTGATACTGGTAATTGCAGTATTAATACATACCGTTTGTGCATTCGTGCCAACTGCAGAGGTAAGAGATACTGTATTGT
>Ga0224522_1000167_pt1:0-30000 | contig 31332 bp, 31 predicted proteins | sample CFST25metaG_FD_182733 | JGI IMG/M metagenome (GOLD analysis project Ga0224522, IMG submission 182733) | Peat soil microbial communities from Stordalen Mire, Sweden - C.F.S.T25 | ecosystem: Environmental > Terrestrial > Soil > Wetlands > Peat | place: Sweden: Norrbotten County, Stordalen...
ATCTATTACAACTCAAATATTGAAGAAATCTATAAGAAAATTGAAAACGCAAAAAAAATTACCGATTTAGAATTAAAAGTTATTAAAGAACTAATCCCAAAGTCTAATTGGGATAAGTATTTTTCAAAATATTTTAATATAGATAAACTTGAAGTAAAATGGGAAAAATTATACGAATTAAGAAATAAAGTTGCTCACAATAAATCAATCGATAGAGGAAATTATGAAGAAATTGTAAAACTTACTGGTGAGATTAAAATTGCACTGAATAAAGCAATAGATAAGTTAGATGAAATAGTTATAAAAGAAGAAGAAAAGAAAGAAATATCAATTGCTAATTATATTACAAATTTAATCAAGTTTACAAATGATTTTAGTGATAAAACAAATAATGTGAAGTATTTTTATGAACAGTTATCTGCAAAAATGACCCAATATACGGAATTTGGAAAAATTATATCAAATTATGTCGATGCTTATGTAAATAATTTGAGATTATTAAACAACAAAAATAATGAAAATATAAAAGGCGAAGATAAAAGCAAATAATATTTGTTTTTATTATTTTATATCATATGCGAATTATAATTCAAATTCACTTATAAGTAACAATGATAATCAATAAAATGTAATATTTATTATTAACTCTTTGAATACGTAGTGACTTTAACTTCATAAAATGTTTCAAAATATAAGATTAGGATAATTTGATTCAAACAAAATTAAAAGACATTGTATTAAAAATAGAATCGGGGTCTAGACCTAAAGGAGGAATAAAAAATAATACAGGTACTATACCAAGTTTAGGAGCTGAACATTTAATGGATTCAGGCGGCATTAATATATCTAAAATGAAATTTGTTGATTCAGTATTCTTTAAAAATCTGAATTCAGGTGTGATTGAACAAAAAGATATTTTAGTCGTTAAGGATGGAGCTACTACAGGAAAAGTAAGTTATCTTGACAAAAATTTTCCTTATGAAGTCGCTTCGATTAATGAGCATGTTTTTAGATTAAAGATTGATGAAAATAAAGGATGTTCAAAATATGTTTATTGGTATCTAAAAAGTTCAAAAGGTCATAAACAGATTTTATTGGATTTTAGAGGCGCAACTGTTGGGGGGATTACAAAATCTTTTCTTGATAAAATTATTTTTCCATTACCAACTTTATTTGAACAAAAAAGAATTGCGGATTTGCTCGACAAAGTAGATGTTCTTAGACGAAAAAGAAAACAATCAATCCAACTTCTCGATGATTATTTAAAATCCGTATTCTATGATATGTTCGGCGATCCTGTAAAAAATGATAAAGGATGGAAAATTAAATTATTTGGTGAAATAATTAAATCAATCAGATATGGGACTGGAAGTCCGCCTGTGTATTCCGAAATTGGTATTCCTTTTATTCGCGCTACTAATATAAAAGGAGGAACAGTAGTAGAAAATGAATTAAAATTTATTACGGAAGAAGAAGCATATAAAATTGCTAAATGTAAAATTACAAAAAATAATTTAATTATTGTAAGGAGTGGTGTTAATTCAGGTGATTGTGCAATAATTAATGATAAATATTCTGGTTCATATGCCGGTTATGATTTGATCGTTGATATTGATTATCCTTATTCTGTTTTTTACAATTATTTAATTAATTTGCCATATTGTAAATCAGTTTTGTTGCCATTATCGAGAAGAGCAGGACAACCTCATTTAAATTCTGAACAAATACAAAGGTTGATATTTTTCTTTCCGATTAAAAACTTACAAATTAAATTCGCTCAAATCGTTGAGCAAGTCGAGAAAACAAAATCCAAAATGCAAGAAAACTTGAAAGAACTTGAAAATCTATTTAATTCGTTAATGAATAATTTTCTTAATAATAATATTTATTAGCAAAATGAATACTACAAAATTAAAGATATCAGATTTAAGAGATAAATTTTCTAATGGACAAATAAATCTGGATCCACCTTATCAAAGAAGACCCGTCTGGCGCACAAAACAAAGAGAACTTCTACTTTCATCTTTATTTAACGGGATACCGGTTCCTGCGTTAATATTTCATGTAAGGTTTGATAAAAAAAAGAAAAAGGATATATATGATGTTTTAGATGGAAAACAAAGAATCGAAACAATATTACATTTTATTGAAAAGAAGATATTAAAGGATGAAGGTAAATTGAAGGTTAGTTTCAAAAATCCAAATACCAACAAACTCGATATATTAGAGTACAAGGATTTACAAAATAAAAAAATAAATGAAGTATATTCTCAATTGTTAGAAAAATTCTGGGGCTATGAAATTCCTGTCATAGAATATTCGGGAGATTTGGAAGATTTCTTTGGCAATAATGTTGCTGCAATGGAGGTATTTGTAAGAATCAATTCAACAGGTTCTCCTTTGAAGAAAAATGAAATTAGGCATGCAAAGAATTCCGGTCATTTCTTCGATCTTGGTTTGAAATTAGAAAGGAAATATAAGAAATTGTTCCACAATAAATGGAAGATAGTATCCAAAAGAGATATAGATAGATATATTCTTCATGAATTTATTTTAGAATTATGCACTTCTATATATGAGGAGAAAATTACGAATAAAAGAGAAAAACTCGAATATGTTATAAATAAAGGAATATTCAAAACAAAAGAATTAAACTTTATAAATAAAAGATTCAACGAAATAATTAACTGGATAAAATCAATATTTCCGAATGAGGAAATAAATACTACGAGATTTAAAAATAAATCTGATTTCTATTCCTTATTCAATGTATTGTATTCTTTATTAATGGATAACTATGTATCTGTTGATAAAAAAGCCAATATAATAGCAGGTAATTTTTTAAAAAGCTTTTCTTATCGGTTAAATAAACTCGATGTTAATGTAAAACCATATAATAATAACAATAATAAAATCAGAGATAATGATAAAAGCGATATTGATTATTTAATTTCGACAAAACACTCTACTGATAATATTAAACAACGGACGATTCGCCACAATTACATTTTATCATTATTAAAAGATGGTTTTTTCATTAAAAAGAAAGATAAAAAAAGAAATTTCTCTACTAATGTTAAAAATATTCTATGGTTTGAGGCAACTCAGAAAACAAGTAAACCCAAATGTCCAAGGCCGTTTAATTATAAAAATTGCAAAAATTTTTTAACGTATGATGATTCACAAATAGATCATAATTTCCCTTGGGCTAAAGGAGGTCCAACAAAATTACATAATGCACAACTTCTTTGTTCAGTATGTAATAAAAGTAAGGGACGTAAATAATTGTATAATTTTTATAACTTAAATATATGTCATTATATAATATAGACGGCAAATTGCAAAATTCTATTGGAAAAAATGATTATTGGTTGCTTTTCCGCAAATTTAGAGGTTCACCTATGCATAGTGCAATTGTTAACGAAATAATGGATTATCTTGAAATGAATAAAGATTTCATAGACTCGCAGCATTTAGGCTCTGATATATTTAAAAAATTGAAAAAGTAAATCCTGAACTATTAAATCAAGAACCCGCAGATGAAATCGGAAGTCTTTTCGGAATGACGCTTTGGAATGTTCTTGCGGATGATAGCGATGATTGGAAATATTTAAAAAAATCAATAGATTCTCTTGACGCTCTGACAGGAATGGAATATTTTAAATAATTTTACCATTAAAATGTATAAAGAACATACAACAACAGAAGAACGTTCACTTAATTTGTTTCATACAATTGACCCAGGTTTGGTGAATCGAAGGAAAATTCAAACTTTATTAGGTCAAATTGGGATGAACATAATCGATGAAGCAATTAATAAAATCCCAAAAGAGAATAATGCACTCGATGATATTAGAATCGACCATATTTACACAGATGTAATTCTTACGTTTTGTAAATTAAATAAAATTAAAACGCTATCTGAGGTATTATCTTCCGAATGCGGGACATTATTTTGTTCAACAGAAGAATTTGCTCCATGCGATAATATTTATAAAGAAGAAAGAACAGTTTCTAAAATAATACCAAGAGGAAATTATGATTATGAAATTGAAGTTCATTTTACAACCAAAAGAGTAACATCTGATACAATGCGTTATCAGTTAAATAAAGGAGACACTTTATCAGTAATAGCGGAATTAAATAAAAGAGAGGGAAATAAATTAATATATCACCCTTTTATTATTGGTGCTCCATGGTTACATACTGAAGATCCAAATTGGGTAGATAAAGTTATTTGGTGGAATAGGTATTATTATGAAAACTTTATTGAAGATTTTGATGAATTCAAAAAAGTTGAAGAAATAGAAGACCCTAAGAATTTCGATATTATGAAAGAAATATCTGAATCTGCTTTCAAATCATGTATAGCCGAAATAATAGGTGACACGACTCAAAAAGATTGGGGTGGTGAAACCTCAGATCATTATTCAACGCATATTAGACTAAACAGAAAAAGGATAAAAGCTTCGTTTATATTCAAAGGACCATCAAGATTTGCCCCAATGGACTTAAACCATCTCGGCAAAAACAACGACCAAATTTATAGGCTTACTAAAGAACCTGCGGATGTATTTTTCGTTCAACATTGTCATGACATAAATCAAGCTGTTAGAGAAACACTGCGAGCATTTGCTGTTCAGCCATCAAATCCAAGAAGATACTGTTTAATAGATGGTAGAGATAGTTTAAGACTTTTGAAGGCTTATAATCTTTTAGATAAAGCAATTGAATTAAGTAAATAATTCTTGATAAAGATTATTATATATTAATTTAAAGATGGAAGAAAAAATTACGAAAACATATTTTCGCTCTCCTGATGCAAAAGTGTTAGTCATCGGTCACGACCCGAGATTACAAACAAGTAATACACAGGCCGAATATGCTTTTTTCGCAGACTATTTCTTTAAACCTAAATCCAGTGATAGAAGAGAACATGCCAAATATGAACTGGCAGAAGCATTATATACTTACATCAACTGGCTGACCGATAATAAATACAATATCGATGATTTTATTATTACAAATTTATGCAATCATCACCTGCCAAAAGCTCCAACAGGAAAAACTGTTTTTATTCCGGAAGATAAAGCAAAAGAAGGATTGGAAAATATAAAACAAATTCTTAAAGAATTTAAAATTAAATTTATATTAGCTACATCACAACAGGTAAATTACTGGCTCCAAAAACTCGGCTTTTATAATTCCGAAAATGACTTCCTGATTAAATCAGAACCTAAAGAAAATGGTGTTAGAGATAATTATTACGAAGCTGTACAAAGCCGAGCATTTCTCGATATATGTGGAAGAGAATACCTTGCAGACGGAATTCCTTTATTTCCAGTACTACACATTAAACAATACCCTTTGAGAAGTAGGATAAAAGCTAATTACGAAAAGTTACTTCTCAATTGTATAAACGAAATTAAGAAACTTTAAAGTGAGATACAGGCCATATAAACCAAGGGTAAGTAGTTACAAATCACTAAGAATATCAAAATTCAAAGGCTTTCATATTTCTCATAAGCAGGCTGAAGCACTTGAAAAATCTTTAACTCCTAGAGGGAAAGTAATATTTTTATCAACGATGTTCGGAATTTTAATTATTTTTCTTATAATTATTTCGAATATTAATCATCCTGTAAACTATCAAATTAATGCTAACAGCTATATTGAAAACAATAAGGTTGGATATATAGACGGTTTAAGATTTACTTATTCCGAAAAAGATAGTTATACATATGTGACACTTGATAACTCAATCACAAAGAAAAATAAATACAGTTTAGTTAAATTTATGTGTGATGTAATAAACAATATAAAAGGATACAATAAGATTTCAAAAATAAAATATACTTCGACAAAAATTGAAAATAAATCTGGATATAAGGTCTGGGGTAATTATAGTACTTATTATTTGATACCCGATTTGAACGAGGCAAAACTTACGAGTTTTAAATTTTATTCAGCAGAAAAATGATTTTTACTAGTATTAAAAATCAAAGTTAAAATAAATATGAAAACATATGTTAATCCTAAAATGCTTGAATGGGCTAGAAGTAGATGTGGATTCTCTGTTGATTCATTAGCAAAAGAATTAAAGAAATCGACTTCAGAAATTACTGAATGGGAAAACGGTACCAAATCGCCATCTTATACAACATTAGAAAAACTAGCATATCAATATTTTAAAGTACCGCTTGCTATTTTCTTTTTTCCCGATCCGCCACATTTAGATGATCCTAAAACAAAAATGAGAAGACTTCCCGATTATGAATTATCAAGATTATCACCAGATACGTTTCAGAAAATTAGTCTAGGACAAGCATATCAAGAATCTGTTATTGCACTATTAGGAAAAGAGATGAGTTCGAAGGCTATTTTTAAAGATATTGAAACAATTTCAATCGATTCAATAATTAAATTGGCTAAAATCGCTAGGGATTACATTGGAATAAGTGTTCAAGAACAAATTTCATTTAATAAATTTGATGGTGCTTTTAAAAGATGGAGACATAGAATTGAAAATGCAGGTATTTTTACGTTTAAGGATTCATTTGAGGATAAATTTATATCAGGTTTTTCTTTATTTCATGAGAATTATCCAATTATCTTTATTAATAATTCAAATGCATTTTCCAGACAGATATTTACCTTAATTCATGAGCTTGGACATATACTTTTTGGGGTTAATGGAATATCTGATATCGATGATAAATATTTGGAAATGATGTATGGAGTGGAAAAAGATATAGAGATAAAATGTAATAAATTTGCGGCAGAATTTTTGATTCCAAGTGATATAATAAGAAAAGAATTATATAATCAAAATATTAATGAAATTTTTATATCTGATCTTTCCAAAAAATATTCTGTAAGTAGAGAGGTAATTTTAAGACGTTGTCTTGACAATGGGAAAATCAGTAATGCTGAGTATATATCATATACAACAAAATGGAAGAATGACTATTTACGGAATAAAAAAGAAAAAGATGGGGGCTCTTATTATTTAACAAAGTTATCATATTTGGGAGAAGGGTATACAAAAATTGCCTATTCCAACTATAAAACAGGAAAAATATCTGCCGTAGATCTAGGACAACATTTAAATATGAATTCACGATATTTAAGCAAACTAGAAGGTTATTTAAAACAGTAATATGTATTTATTTGATACAAATATTTTTTATGCATTATCACATTTTTATCCTGATAATTTCCATTCTCTTTGGATAAAAATAAATTCTCTTGTATCAAGCGGAGAACTAATTTCAGTAAAAGAGGTTTACAGAGAAATTAAAAAAAATTGCCCTGAAGAACATATCGAATTATGGGTAAAAAGTAACAAAGAAATATTTATAATTCCAACTGAGAAAGAATTAAAATTAGTTGCTAATATGATGACGATAGAAGAAAACAGGAATTTGATAAAGAAAAATAATATATTAAAAGGTTTACCGGTCGCAGATCCCTTTATTCTTGCAGTTGCTAAAATTAGAAATGCAATTGTAGTAACTCAAGAAGCTGATAAATCAGGGGCGAGGATACCTAATATTTGCAAGAAAAACGAGATTGAATGTATATCATTGCAAAAATTTTTTAACAAAGAAAATGTAAAGTATTAATTTCTTTATCAATTATGATGGAAATTAAAAAACGTTATTAAAAACGAGACTTTCAACTTATTTTAAAAATGCCTCCTTCAGTTTTTCTATTGTGTCCTCAATCTGGCTTTTAAAATGCACAGCAAGTAATTGCAGGTCTCCGTTTATTTTTTACAACTGTTTTATCCACGATTACGCTACCGTTTACTTTAAATCCTGACAATATGAATTTGAAAATACCAGTGTTGTCGGATAGGGCTTCTTCGAGGTCGCTGATTTTGTCAGAGTAAGGATAATATGATTCAGATTAAATCGTTTTATTACACTTTTTCAAATTAAAAATATTTATATTTTAAACAAACCAAAAAGTCTGAATATTTATGTCTAAGCACAAAAATAATATACATGAACTATACCCCTTACTTCAAAAAGCAGAAACGGATATTCTAGCACAATTAGATTTGCTACTTATAGGTGGAAATTACAAAAAGGTAATCGAAGAAACAGAAAAAGCTATAATTAAATATCCCGGCAATAGTTTTTTTTATATAATGAAATCAATTGCTCATTCACAGATTGGTCAAAAAGATGAAGCTTTAAAGACTTTGAAGCAGGCAGAAGAAAAATTTCCACCGGATTACGAAATCCTTTTCCAACTGGCAAAAATTTATGAAGACCTAAGGGATTATCCAAATGCAGAAAAATATTACAGGAAATCTTATGACCTAACACCTAAGAAATTTAAAGATGCGCGCTCCGATTGTCTGAATGACCTGGGAGCATTAAATTGGGGGTTTAATTTCAGAGATGTAGCACTTGTATACTGGAGACTGGCAATTAAAGAGTACCCTAAAAATATTAAAGCTAAAGAAAATCTTAAAAATTGCTCGAATAAATATGGAGAGCCAGCTTCACCTAATAAATTATTTGATGATATATACCATTTTCAAAAAATACAAACACGGAAATATTTTGAAGTTAAGGATAAAATTGAATTCTCTTCCCCGGATGAAGTCAATCAAGTAATTGGAATTATAAATGATACATGGAATAATAAAATAGCTCCTGAAAAAGATAAACTTGATACCTTATCTGTTGATGAAATCAATAAATTGTTTGAAAGCTTTGATTTGAATTTTTCTAATCTGGAATGAGAGTGCAACCTTCCGCCATCTATGTGTATATTAAAAGCTATTGTAAATCTCTAAAAACACCAACCACTGGCTACCACGTTTTATGAAATCCTGTCCTCTGAAATTTGTTTGCCCAATATTTATTAATCAGTAGTAATAATAAAGGGAGTTGTAAACACTCCCTTTATTTTAAATTTAAAATTACTTAATAAGTAACATTCGTTTTGTATCTGAAAAGTTACCCGCTTGAAGCTTGTAGAAATATACTCCACTTGAAAAGTTTCCTGCGTTCCAATTGACTTCATAAGTGCCCGGGGATTGGGTTTCGTTTACTAATGTTTGTATTTCGTGACCGAGGATATCAAAAACTTTCAAAGATACTTTACTGTTTTTTGTAATTTGATATTTAATTTTCGTTGAGGGATTAAATGGGTCGGGATAATTTTGACATAATGAATATTTATCAGGAATTTCAGTTGAGATTTTTTGAATTCCAATTATATCTAATAGAAATCTTCTCCAAACCCCAGGTGTTCCTTCCCAACAACCAGCTAAAATATAATCACCGAAAACGAATATGGATGTGATCCAAATATTGGTTAGACCTTGATTTTTTTGTAGCCAAGTCACACCTGCATTTGTACTTAAATATACTCCACCCAATTTGGTTCCGGCAAATAGATTATAACCGGAAGTGAATAAAGCATTAACATTTTTATCGCTTAATCCGACATTAATCCAGTTCTGACCGTTATCAGTTGATTTAAATACACCACCATTAGCGCTTGCAGTAGAGTCCAAACCGCAAATAAAGATATTTGATCCTGAAATTACCATTGTATTAAATCTAATATTTGTAGGTAACCCGTTATTAAATGAAGTCCAGTTAACACCATTGTTTGTAGAACGGTAAACAAGACCTTTACCACCTACATAAATATTTAGACCGCTTGAAGCAATTGAACTTATAGTATTATCAATTAAAGCAATTTTAGTCCAACTTGCACCAATATTACTTGAGCGATAAAATCCTGTATCAGTATTTACTAAAATATTAGTACTAGTAACTTCTACTGCATTAATGGAGTGATTATTAAAGCCGATTAAAGACCAATTAACACCCTCGTTTGTTGACCGGTATAAACCGCCTCCATAACCACCCATCATATAGGTGCTTGCATAAATATCATTGTTATAAGACTTTATTATGGTTGCTGAAAAAGTAAGTTGTATCCAGTTCATACCGTAATCTGTTGAACGGAAGAAACCAGCAGTCGTTCCTGGTAGAGCATATATGTTGGAATTGGTTGCCGCAAAACTTGTTGCACTACCACTAGAGAAATTTGTTGGAACCCATTGAGCAAACACTGAATTGCTAAATATTACCGATAACACTAAAATTACTTTTGTAAATGTTTTCATATGTTATGTTTTTAGTTTAATATTTATTCTTAATTTTATTATACCTGATTTTTCTTTTTTAAAACCGAGGGCTTTAACTTTCGAATATTTTGTATTATTTAATCAATAACATACTTTTTGTATCTGAATAACTTCTGGTTTCAATTCTATAGTAGTAAACTCCGCTCGAATACTTCGAAGCACTCCATTTCACTTCATAATTTCCGGGTGATTGATTTTCATTTATCAACGTTTCAATTTTCTTTCCGGTAATATCAAAAACTTTTAAAGTTACGAATTGTTCTTTAGGTATCTGATACTGAATTGTAGTACTTGGGTTAAATGGATTTGGATAATTCTGACTTAATGAATAATCACTAATTTTAGTTGACTTTTCAATTTTAGTAATTACAGTTTGTAACAGAGCTCCATATACTCCTAAATTAGTTTGTGATAATATATACAAATTACTAGAAACCATGTCATATGACCCATAAGTATTTGGAAGTCCAATAAACGTAATCCAGTTTAATCCACCATTAGTTGATTTGAAACAATTCTGACTATTATCAACTCCTGCAAATAAATTATCATTATTTACAACTATTAAGCCTGTCATGTGTCCACGATATGATGGAAAGGGTGATGGAATTGAATCCCAGCTTAAACCTGTGTTGGTTGATTTGAAAATTCTTCCAAACGATGTAGCATATATATTACTACCTAATGGTGTCATATATCTTACTTCATAGTAACCTAATTGTTGACTTATAGGCAATCCTGCATTTGAATTAATCCAATTAACACCATTATTTGTGGTTGAGAATAATCCTACCATGGTACTAGCAAATAATCTTGTACCTATGAATTTCATAAAACTAGTATGAGAATTATTAGGACGCATATAACTCCATCCGCCCCCTGTTACAACGCATCTTACAACCCCACTATCTGTTCCAGCGAATAGGTAACTGCTATTAGCTGCTAAACTTCTTATTGGATATGTTGGTAAAGTTATATCACTCCAAGTTACTCCTTGATCCGTTGAATACCAAAGACCACTTGAGTTTTTAGCATAAACATAATTTCCGTTTGATGTTAATGATGATATTGTTAAATTTGATAACCCAGAACATTGTTCCCAAAACCAACCACTATCAGTTGTACGATATAAACCAAATCCATTCGTTCCAGCAAATATATTGCTAGACGTTGTTTTGGTTAAACCCGTTATTTGATAGGGAACAGCAACTAATCCCCATTGAGCATTTCCCACACTTACTAAAAATACAAGAATTACTAAGATTAAAATTAATTTTTTCATAATGTTTTATAAATTTTATTTATACTTACTAATATTATCTCATAATTTTTTGGTATAAAATAAATATGGCGCAAATAAAGTAACACCAACGCTTAAAAGTACTGGGGTACTCGCCACGTTTGATGAAAACAATAAGTGCGCCATTAATTATAGCGCAGCTCATTGCTCCATTCACGTGACTTTTATAAACTCCCCAGTTTTTTAAGCGGAACAGTTGCAATTGCTACCTTTAAAACTTATAGTGAGAACGTAATATTCCCATGTCTGAAAAATGGGATTATTAATTTTCGATAAGATAATCAGTTGTTCGTAATAATAAAATGAAGAATATCGGTGGTATAATAGATTTGAGAGCAGAGATGTTCTCGTTTTTTTATTGAGGGAAATTGCTCCGAGTACTGAACCACGCAGTGCATCACCCGGCAGGACCGGAGTACAAATCCGCGTAATTCCGCACCTCGGAAATATCACTTTGCGTAATTCCACACCTCGGATAATATATCTCAATCACTCAGTTGCACTAAGACATCTATTCCGCTCGTAAAGCTCACCGCATTTTCCGGACAGTCGCAGTTTGAAGTTGTAAGCACATGTAGCGCAGTGCTCCCCCTTTTTACGGTTTAAAACCAACTGGAGGATTTCTTTTACGTTGTCGCAGGCTCGTGTGCGGAAATTCAGGTCTTTCGCATCAGCCTGCCCACAGTGAAGGAGTATATAGTCAATCCGGCGGAAAGACGATTGAACACACCAGCACTTGTGTGTGGTCTTCTTTGTGTCTGTACCTTAAATTCATCCACAGACCTTCGTCAGCTGTGATGCCGTCTGCGATGTCGTCTAGCTGAAGATCGTGTAGCACGTAATCTTTTGTGGTGCCGTAAGGTTCGGGTGAATCTATCAGGTGGCACTTTAGTTAGTAGCCTTGGTCCTGGTCAAGGATGAAGTCCACTGTAAAATATAATATGTTTTTCGATCTGGCTTTTTTACTTTTGATTGTCATTTTTTTGAGTTTAAATTTTTTTGATATGCATTTGGTTTCAGTTAATTGTTACGAGAGTAATTGTTCCGAGGGTGACTGCCCGAGGGTGATAGTCCGAGGGTACCGCACCACGCGGTTAAGTGCTCTTCCCACTGCGTAAATGCGCACCCTCGGATGTGTACCCTCGAAAAATGGTGTACAATTAGGTGTGATTTAATTACTACTTTTTGTACAATATCAGGTTTCAAGTCACTCCCTCGGTTTTCGGAAACGTTTATTCGTTCTGTTAATTCTAGTATTTAATTAAAGGTTTCAAGCTACTCCCGCGATTTTCAAAAACGTTATCGAGTTCTGTTAATTCAAGGAATTTGTTTTTATTCAGTTAAATAAAGATGAAGATTAATGCGCGGACACTTTAAATATTAAACTCAGAGTGAAAGAAAGTTCTTAAAAAAATCTTAAAACAACAGCGTTTCGCTAGAAACGTATATTGTTTTCTATTATCTTTATATCTATTAAGATCTATTAGGAGGGACACTAAATCGGCTAAACCTTTAACTGTATTGATGTTCAGCCGATTCAGGACTTCGTTTTCTTTAAACTGCTCCCATACTATATTTAAGCTACTCCCACAATATTGACTAATATTTTTAAGTAAGTCCCATATCATATTCAACTCAGTCCCATACTCTTCAAGCTAGACCCATACCCTTTTAGGCTGCTTTTTTAAGAGATTCGATATCCTCTGGATACAACCAATAATTTTCAGGGTTATAGTATTTAGACCTTTTCCCAATTTCAAATAATTCATTTCCGATATTATATTCCTCAAAAGTAGGACGGACACCATCACCTTTACACCACTGCCTAATTGTTATCGCTTTAATCCTTTTACTATAGAAGATAATGAATACAACTTTACCGTCATCGGATTTTCTATAACCAATGAAAGCATTAGGAACAGTTTTCGCTTCAACCTGAGCAACTGTACTTTGAACCGGTTTTTCTATAACTGAAGGAACATCATATTCTGGTTCGTATGATTCTTCTTCATTTTTCTTAAATGTGTAATTGCCCGGATCGTATGTTTCTTTATTTAGAGTAAAGATTTTCCCTTCCTCTATTTTAATATACCCTCTGCTTTTTAAAACATTCAATAGTAATTTGATTACTCTATGGTCCATGCCCAGTTCTTTTTCAAGTGACGTTTGAGTTAAACAGGATTTCAGTATTGATTCATTATCCAATAAACAATGCCTGTCCCGTGCCATCAGATAAAAATACAATTTTAAACATTTAACAATTAATCTTTTATTACTTCCAGTAGGATCAATTTCCATTTTAATACCGAATATTAAATCATCAACAGCTTTATCGTAAATTTTCATAAACTTAGGATACTTCTTACCTTCCGTAATATCAACTTTCCTGAATTTTCTCATGTATTCATTTTCGTCAAGTAATCGATATCTGCTCTTTCTTTTTTCTAACAGCCCTGCTTCCTGAAGTTCTTTTAAAGACTCATATATAGTGGCAGGTGAAGTTGCATAATAATTCGCCATTCCATCAACTTCAATTTTAAATGTTTTATTTGGTGCATGCTGAAGAAAGTAATTGTATTTAATCTTCAAAGATAAAAATACCCAAGTGCTATAATTCGAATCGAATATTTCGTATTCGTCGAACAAAAATTCGGGTTTAATTTGAACGTGGTAGTTTTCTTTATTCATATGTTTAATTGTTTTTAGGTTTTTTGTTGTAAAAATTGAATTTAATATCAGTACTGAAGATAACTCTCCCTTCTTCTTTACTGTAAGAATGTATATAGTAATCGTTATACACTAAAATTGAGCGACAGCTTTTATGGTACGGCTTGACATAATCAGTAATTTCAATCATACCAAATTTTACTAGTTCTCTGAAAGCACGCCTGATTATATTTCTGCATACTTTGGTTTCTCGGAATATCTGATTGATATTAAGGTCCTGGCTTATGCCCAGGCGATAATATTCGGGACAATCAAGCCAGTCCATGAACTTAACCTGCGACTTTAGAATCAGAAAAAGGTAAAACGAGAAATAGCATTTAAACGGAATTTCATATAGTACGGGAGAGAACTCAACCGGATATTTTTCAAAAACAGCTTTGAGCTTCTGGTTATTGTAGTGGCTTAATCGTTTTTTCTTAAATCTTTTTTGCTTTTTTTGAAGTTCTCTGTTAAGACACTCTTCAAGAATTAGTTTTTGTTCACGGGATAGCAGAGCCTTTGTCATTATTCAACTGCCCTTTCTTCCCTTTTTAATTCAGCTTTCACAATATTATATATATCACATAACTTTATGAAAAAGTTGTGCTTCATAAAATACGGTTTGTAAGCATCAATTAATTTCCTTAGCTCTTTAGCAAAGCACTCCCCAATGTAATGGATTTCATCATCGGTCAATCCGGTCAAATCTATTAGTTCGACCTGTTCTTCTATTTTCTTAATCATCTTTATAATTGTTTAATTTATAATAGTAATTTTTTCTTAATACTGAATAGCATTTGACGGAAGTGTTCACAACTGAAAAATAGGATTCAGGATTCTTATACTATTAAATATAATTTGACACGAAAGTGTGCAAGTTTTAAAGTGAAAATTTTTTAAAATTATTACTACTAACCGGTAGGTTAGAAATCTGAAGGGATTTTTTAATCTTGGATGATATTTTATACAATATCCATTAGCTTGATATTCGTAGAAATACTTGCAGGTCTTGCATAGTTCTAATGCTAAAATAATTTCATTACGTGGTTCGATAAATTTCTTAAGGAGTTCTCCTTTCCGGTCGAGTATATAGACATCCTTAAGTCGTAACAGATTCTTAATTATTTAATTGAAAAACCATTCTTCTCTGTGTAATTGAGTATTATCAATTATTTTATTTTTTATTACATTGTTGTGCCAAAATATTCCATATTTAGAAGCTTCACCTGTAATTTCGCGATATAATGTTTTGTCAATATCTTCATAATTTTTACAACTGGACAATGTCTCATTGTAATAGTAATATTTCTTAATATTTTCAAAATTGCTTTCTATAATAACATGCTGGTATACATCAAAATTGTAGCATTTTTCATTTTCGTTATAAATAATTACAAGTATGAAAAAATAATTTAAAGAGAATACTTTTACAAGCTGATTGTTATCATTGACTTCTTTTAATGACCAATAAATTTCATCATTATCATGTTTAAATCCGTCATATCTTGATTTGTGTATGCGTTTTGTATATTTGTTTTTTTCGGCATCAGCTAAATACAGTAGCTCAATTTTTTGAAACAAGTAATCGTCTTCATTACATTTTTCAAAGAATGCCAGAGCATCAGCCAATCTTTTACTGAATTTTTTACATTCCAAATAATCATCTTTTAAAGAAAATGCACCTCCTAATTTATCTTCAATACATTCTTCTGTGAAATTTAAATATAAAAAAGAATCACTCTGACAAACTTGATAACCATCTGGAGATACCCTTACGTCAAAAATACGGACAACATTTTCTGAGTTACAAACCCCAAGCAAATATGATTCTTCAGGATTTACAATTTCATCGCTATCTTTATAGTAATATAATATGAATGGAGAAAAGTTTTCAGGAATAATTTTCAATAAATCGTAATCCTTATCTATATATTTACTCCAATGTTCAGGGTCTAAATTATATTCCTCATAATTATTTGTTAAAGACATAAAATATTATTTTTTGGTTTTTTTATAAATATAGAGACATTGACGTGATAATGTGAACTGATGTTTATAAAAACAGGTATCGCAATAGAAACCCTGAATTCGATTTAATAGAAGTTCAATAATATCCTTTACATGATTACTAGTATTATCCCTAAACATTTTATTAGCATATTTTTTAATGTATTTTTCATCATTATGTTTTAGAATTATTGGGTTAATTTTAAAAAATTCATTTTTTGTAAAAGTTATCAAAAATGTCAAGACTAAATCTGTATCTTCACGGTTATAATATATAAATTCGTATACTAAAATGCCAATATCGGGGTATTCATCAAAACTAACATCACTAAAAATATAATTATTGGTATCCAAATATTTATTTTCCTGATTAAGAAGATAACATTTTATTTCATCACCATATCTTTTAAATGCATTAATTTCTTGTTCAGATAACTCAACCGTGAAACTTAGCTGATTCTCTCTTCTGACTTTTTGGCAAATAATTTCCATAAATATTTTATCATTTGTGAAAAATATTTATTTCTTTTTATATATTAAATGAAATTATTATGCTTGTTTTGAAAGTATCCTTATGATTAAAAGTGCTCCGATTTGAAAAACAAATTTAAATCAAAAAGGAATTGTTTTTGTTGATTTGTGTTACCCGATTGTTACCCGTTAATATTTATCTTATATATTTATAATGCTGTTATTATATCATCTAAGGATTAGTCCCCCAAATCTCAATATCCTTTATCATCGCTCTCTGCGGTAGATTTAAAGACATCACAATTGTATCCGCTACATCTTCTGCACGCATATATACTCCCTTTCCTCCCGTTTCCATTTCATCTTCCCTTTTAACATCGGTATCAACCATAGAAGGACTAATCATAATCACGCGTATATTATATTCCCTTACTTCCCTGAAAAGACATTCCATAAATCCGTTCAAAGCGAATTTCGAAGCCGTGTATGCCGCACTTCCTGCCGTACCCCTTTTTCCCGCTGTCGAAGAAACGCTCAAAATCGTGCCCTGATTTTGAATAATCATATATTGCAGTGCGAATTTTGTCAGCATAAATGCACCTCTGATATTTGTATTCCAGACTCTGTCGAAATCCTGCACTTTAAGGTCAATTACTTTCGCACGATTAAACTTCGCTGCATTGTTTATTAATATATCGATGGTCCCGAATTTCAAAATTGTCTCGTCAATAATGTGTTTGCAGTCTTTTTCAATCGCAATATTGGCTTCAAGTAGTAATACATTTTTTATATCGAGGTCCAGTGTTTCTCTGACCTTTTCAAGTTCGAGCAGATTGCGCGAAACCAAAACCAGTTTTGGCTTATATTCGGAAAGTTTTTGCGCCGTAATCCTTCCGATGCCTTTTGACGCACCTGTTATTATTATTACTTTGTCTTTTAAATTATTCATAATGATTTGTATTTTATATATATAACAATAAATCAATTCGTAAAATTCTTAAAATTTGTAAAATTAAAAGATTCATAATCCCGACAAGTCGGGACGCAAAGAACGCGGATTTGTAAGATTCATAAAATTTTTAAAATTTTTAAAATTCATAAAATTCCCAACTCCGGAGGAGTTGCATATTTGTAGAAACTGAATTATTAGTCTAATTCTCAACTCCGGAGGAGTTGCATATTTGTAGGTGAATATTTTCCAATGTTTCTCAACTCCGGAGGAGTTTTCCGTTTATAGATTATTTATTGTCATATCCCCAACCCCTTTAGGGGTTTTCCGTATGTTGAATATTCATAAACTTCATAAGATTCAAAAATTCATAAAATGTTTCTCAACTCCGGAGGAGTTGAACATTATTTTTTGCATAATAAATATTTAATATTTATCATTTCTCTATCGTTTTTAATTTAAAATTAAAAATTAACTTTGTTGATTATAAACTTAATTTGTAGTAAATTATTAAGAAATTTATTCCAAAATAAAATTAAATTTTGAGATAAAAATAGTCACATCAAAAATTAATTTAGTTCTCTTATTTTTTAAAGCTCCAACATCAAAAGATATAATCTTTGAATAACTGTTTGTAATATTAATTTACTAATTATTATTTTTTCATTTAAAAATCAAAATCGAAAGGAAGAAGTTTTGAAAAAAATATTTACTGTTTTTATACTTGTAATTATTTTCACATCTGCATTAATAGCTCAGGAAACATATTTCGCAAACAGTGAAAATAAATACAAAGGTAATAACACACATGATTACAATGATGTTTCGGGAATGCCGAAGGCAAAAGTAAAAACCCGGGAAATGATTAGTCTTGAACAGCAAATAAAAATGCTAAAAGAATCTAATGATGTAAACAACAGAACAAAGCTCGAAGAATTGAACAAACGTTTAAGTATTTTAAACGGTAATATTGTAAAAAAAGGTGATTACTACGGCGCCACTTATACCATTCCGCATATTAATCCCCCATTCATTCAAACCGATAACATTTATAATACGAAAATATTCAACGGTACAAATAAAGTTAGCGCAATAGCAACTTTCACTGAACAAATCGGTGCAAATGCGGGCAGGATTTGGGTTGCATATGCAACTACTTATAATTCCACAACATCCGATACTTTAAGATTTGCTTACAGCGATGATGGCGGGATACATTACGTTGGAGCAGGTGTTGTAAAACTCGGCGGTACCGACCAGTTTAATCTCGATGACCTGGATATAGAAATTATTGAGAATACTACAGGTGATAAAATTTTATGGGCTGTCTATGGATTAAGAGCAACAGGAGGAACGGGAAAATATTTTGTGGGGGGTCTCAATTATAACATAACAACTCCGTCAATGTCTTTTTGGGTTTTAAGCTGGCCCGGCAATAACGTAAATTACAGATATTATGGAATAAGAATGACCTCTGATAATGCAACCTGGCCGGACCTGGCATACGTTCATATTATTTGTTCATTCGATTCTACCGATGCTAATGGTTATCATATCAATACTCAAAAATATACATATTGCGTGAATCCTTATGTATCATCAGTTCCGACATTTAATTATCTGCCGCAAAAGTTTTACTGGTATAATATTCCTGTCAATTACGTTAGCAATATTTATTCTGACATTGCGTATTTTCATAATGGTGAAGATTCTGTCATAGTATCTTTTTCAGGAGGCAATGATAGCACAGTAATTTATTTTGCAAAATGTGATGGTGAAGGGAATGCACCTGTGGCAGGACATCATCAGACAGGCTCGGATGTCGGCGCATATAAACATCACGCTCGCCTGGCTACAAATGGTAATAATAATGGATTTGTAGTATGTCTGTTCAATACAGTTTCGAATGGTTTTGATAATGTAAGATATTTCAGAACTTCAAATTTTGGTAATTTTCTTTCATATACTCAAAGTATATTGTTCGGTACTTCAGGACAGGATAATGTCGACCCCGATATAGTCGGAAGAAGAAACTCTCAAACTTATTATTTCGCCTTTAATACTGATGACAGTTTACATTATATATTTGTAAATCCTGTCGGTACTTATACTCATTATCAGCACATGAACTTTCCTACATTTCTTTCACCCTCATTAGGACCAAAACCGGGATTCAGATTTGTCGGCGGTGACAGTTGTTATGTTTTGTTTACTGAATATGGTCCAAAAAATGTATGGTCAGCCGCAGGATGCTTGGGTCAAACAATTGGAATCGGAAATCAGAACCAGATTGCAAATTCATATGAACTGAAACAAAATTACCCAAACCCGTTTAATCCGCAGACATCGATTGAATATAGTTTAGCTAAAAGCGGTCTTGTGAAATTGATTGTTTATGATATTCTCGGAAAAGAAATTGCTGTGCTGGTAAATGAAGTGAAACAGGCTGGAAATTATATTGTTGATTTCAATGCATCATCACTTCCATCAGGAATTTATTTCTATAAAATCACATCAAGTGATTTCTCCTGTGTGAATAAAATGATGCTTCTTAAATAATAAAAAATAAATCAGTTCTTTGTAACTCAACATTTATGTTGAGGTTCTTGATCTTATTCATTAAAGGCATTCCGATTAATTCAGAATGCCTTTTTTATATAATTAAATTTCTCCTTTGCGGCTCTTGCTCGACGCTTTTTTCTATTTTTTATTTTTTATTTTTTATTTTTTGCAATGCTCTTCTTTATAAACTTTACAAACTTTATGAACTTTACAAACTTGATGAACTTGACGAACTTGATGAACTTGATGAACTTGATGAACTTTTTTTAGCCCTTATCATCTCCATCACCGGCTTAATATGCCTGATTAAAATTAACAACGAAATCAAACAACTGAATGTAAACAACATCTCGAAAGAATCATTTCCTGTTCCGTATGTGAATTTCACATAAAAACTTGCTGGAAAAATTATGACTATCGGCATTAAAATGGTTGCCGCAATATTGCCTGTGTGAATATCCTTTTTAAAAAAATTAGTTATTACATAAACCACACACCAGATTAGCAATAACCAGAAATTAATTATCACAACCATACCCGCAGATGTTGCCAGCCCCCTCCCGCCTTTTAACTTTAACCAAACGGAATAATTATGACCGATGATTATAAATATCATTGGCAAGATAATATACTGAATAGGGAATTGAAAAATATATCCAAACACAAATGCCGGAATTGCACCTTTCAAAAAATCGATTACGAATACAATAATTCCCGTTGTTTTTGAACCCGTCACATCAAAACTATTCATAGCACCAACGTTACCTGTCCCTTCGGTAGTAATATCCTTGTCATGTCTTTTTTTTAAAATAATATATGCCGTCGGAAACGAACCAACCAGGTAACATATAATTAAAATCAATATGTAATTTATATAAAACAATTCTAAGACAATGTTAAATGTTAAATGTTAAAGTAAGAACAAATTTTAAATTTCAAATCTTATAAATTTTACGAATTTTATGAATTTTATAAATTTTTAATTCTTAATTCTTAATTCTTAATTGATATCGGTCTTACAATCATAATCCCCGTTTTTTTAACATCACTTGCAAGATAAATTTTCAGTTCATCCTTTGAGATTATTACTTCTTTCGCTATAGAAGATGCATGTAGAAAATATGTTTTACCATTTTCCTTATAAATGTATCCTGTGTGCGTAACGTCAAGTCCTTTGATTTCCGTTGTTGTTGCAATTATATCACCGGTTTGCATATCATCATAATAAGCGTCCACTTCGTCCTTCGGAATATAAAACATTTTTATTTTATCAACTTCTGCTTCCATTTTTTTGATTTGTTCGAGATTTTCATCGTTATCCGCGAGCTGTTTGTAAGATTTAACGTGAGTGGACATAAAATTTATTTTTTTATGATACGGAACACCACCGATTTTTTTAGTAATGTTTCTCACTATGCCTTTGTCTTCATTGTTCGTTATCCATTCGCAGAAATAATGTAGTCTCGAAGCATATCCGTCTAAATTTCCGTCACGGTATCTGATAAACTGCAGCTCATCTTTGAACGAATTCAAATCCATTTTCCCTTTTTGTATAAGTCTCGATATGGCAAGTGTATTTTCCACAAAAGTAACACAATCAAGCCCTGACATGCATAATACAAGTTTCTCTGTATTTATATTTTTATCCAGTGTCCCCGCTACATACGGGGTACCCAAGAAACTTTTGCCTACAACAGATATAATGTCGCTAATGTTTTCATCTTTTAAATTAGCATTAAATGATGCCAGCTTTTCTTTGCATAATTTTTCTTCATAGTCATCATTTGTATTAAGGAAAACGTTCGATGGGAATAAAATTGAAAAAAATATTACAACGAAACAAATAGGTGATAATTTAATGATTTTATTTATATACATTTTAATTTTATTTTACCTGTAATTAAATAATTTATTAATAATAATCATTATATAAAATCATAAAATGAAAATCAAAATCAGACCTGCCCGGAAAGAAGATTCAAAAGAAATCATAAGATTAATAACAGAACTTGCGAAATTCGAAAAACTCACACCACCCGATTCAAAAGCCCGGCAACGACTGATTAACGATGCATTTTCGAAAAATCCGCCTTTTAAAATATTGCTCGCCGAATGTGACCAAAAAATTGCCGGCTATGCATTTTATTTTTTTACTTATTCAACTTTTTTAGCTAAAAGGTCCTTATACCTTGAAGATATTTACATAATAGAAAATTTCAGAAATCTCAACTTGGGAAAATTATTCATGAAAAAACTTTCTATGCTGGCTTATGAGAAAAATTGCGGAAGAATGGAATGGATCGTGCTCAACTGGAATAAAAATGCTATTCGCTTTTACAAAGGTCTTGGTGCTGTCGAAATGAAAGAATGGAAATTCTTCAGAATAACATTGTAAATTTTTAGAGTAGTAATATGAATACTTCAGTAGTTATAAATGGTAAGGTAACAATACCATCAATTATCCGAAAGAAATACAATATCAAAAAAGGTACAAAAGTATATTTTATTGACGAAAATAATGAAATTAAAATTGTCCCGGTTACCCGTGAACTTATTAAAGCTAACTTTGGAATATTCAAAACTAAAGGCAATCTTTTGAAAGCACTAAAAGAAGAAAAGAAGAAAGAAACTAAATGAGATGTTTTGCAGAGTGTTACTATATATTGCATAAGCAATTTAAAAAAATTATTATTTTAAATTGCTCTTAATTGTACATTGTACATTGATAATTGGAACATTGCTCTTAGAAGGCTGTCTGCTCATAATCCGGAACTTCCACAGGAATTTTCAAATCCGGTAGTTTTACTTTATTTTCAAATCTCGTGAACTCGCTGAGAAATACAAGGTCGAAATTTCCCGTCGGACCATTTCTTTGCTTACCTATAACTATTTCAGATTTTCTTTTCACTTCTTCATAGTCAGGGTCGGTCGGGTCTTTCTTTTCGATTAAAAAAGGTCTGTGAACAAAAATAACAACGTCTGCATCCTGCTCGATTGAACCCGATTCACGCAAATCCGATAACTGGGGCTTCTGCGCCTTTCCGCGCTGTTCGACTCCCCTGTTAAGCTGAGCACAGGCGACAACCGGAATTTCAAGCTCTTTTGCAAGTGCTTTTAAACTTCTCGAAACGTATGCGACTTCCAGATCTCTTCGTTCATATTTTGTATCCAGTCCCTTTAATAGCTGCAGATAATCAACGATAATCATATCGATTCCGTATTCATATTTAAATCTCCTTGCCTTGGCTCTCAATTCAAGAATTGAAAGATCACTCGAATCATCAATGTAAAGGTTTGATTTTAATTTCGGAAAATTATTTGCAATGCGATTCCATTCATCGTTTGAAGTTCGCCCGATTTTTAACCTTGTAGCATCTACCCTCGCTTCACTTGCAAGCAGACGAATCATTAATTCCCGAACGGTCATTTCAAGCGAAAATATTAAAATATTTTTATGATGGTCGACTGCGGCGTTTCTTGCTATATTAATTGCCAGGGCTGTTTTCCCGTGTGATGGTCTTCCGGCAATAATAACCAATTCTGAAGGCTGAAATCCCGAAGTCTTTTCATCGAGGTCTATATAACCCGTCGGAACTCCCGTTACTCCTTTATTGTCCTTTCCGCGTTCGGCACCAAGTTCTACATATAAGTTTTCAATTTCATCTTTCACTGCAACAATTTTCTTCTTGGAAAGTGATTCTGAAATATCAAGGATATTTTTCTCTGCATTATCGAGAATGTGAAAAGTCTCGACCGTCGGGTCGAGACACTGTGTAACAATTTTCGATGAAATGCTTATCAGGTTTCTTAGAACATATTTTTCAAAAACAATCCTTGCATAATGTTCTGCATTCGCCGAAGTAGTAATAGCCTGCGTTAGGTCAATAATATATTCTATTCCGCCAACATCCATCAGTTTATTCAACCGTTCGAGTTCTTCTTTTAATGTGTTCGCATCTATAGGCTCGTTTTTGGTTTCCAGGTTGGTCATCGCCGAATAAATGATTGCATTTTTACTGCTGTAGAAATGCGAATAATCAAGTATTTGTATGACGTCATTCAATACCTGGTTATCTATCAGTATTGCACCGAGAATTGCCGCTTCGAGCTCCAGTGCGTTCGGCGGAATTTTGTCTTTGACGATTTCTTTGTTCTCGTCAAAAATTTTTTCTTCTTTAGGATTATATTTTTTACTCTTTGTCATATTCTTTTCTGAATAGTTGAACGTCTTCCCACGTCGGTCTCTTCCAGTTTGGATTTCTCAGCAGAGCCGCAGGATGAAATGTAACCATAAGTTTTGCAACTCCCCCTTCGTATTCGAAATCATAAAATTGACCTCTTAATTTTCCAAGTGGTTCTTTTTTCTTTAATAAAGTCTGCGCTGCAAATGTTCCGACTGCAAGAATGAATTTTGGTTTTATTAATTCAAGTTGTTTAAAAAGATAAGGCTCGCAAAGATTTATTTCTTCGGGCATCGGGTTCCTGTTTCCCGGCGGTCTGCATTTTAAAATATTGCAAATGAAAACTTCATCCCGCGAAAAATTAATCGCTTTGAGAATATCGGTTAAAAGCTGACCTGCCCTGCCGACAAAGGGCTTTCCCTGCATATCTTCATCTGCTCCCGGTGCTTCTCCGACAACCACAACACCGGCATCCGGATTCCCGGTACCAAATACAAAATTTTTCCTTGTCTTCCCGAGCGGGCATTTCTGGCATTTGCATATTTTTTTATTCAATTCATCTATAGTCCCGCAGTCCATCCAGTCTTCCCTGAGTAAACTTATTTCCTTACTGACACGTTTTATTACTTTGTCTTTTACAGCCTGTGTTTTCAAATTTTCTTCAGTGTTTTGATTCTCAATCAAAGTGATATTTATTTTGATATCTTCGTCGGTTAAAATATTTCTATCTATATAATTTTCGAAAATATCGTATGAAGTGTGTTCCTGCTTGAACTTCAGGAAATTAATTGTATCGGATAATATTTCATTAATGTTCCTCTCCAATTTTATTATGAAAGATTTTTAACATAATAATCGAGGATGGAATCTGCAACATCCCGTTTGCTCATAAGAGGAAGTTCGGTAACATCTTTTTTATCAATCAAAGTTACCTTATTCGTATCCGTTCCGAATCCCGCTCCTTCTACGCTCGGATTGTTCAGAACAATCATATCAAGGTTTTTACTTTTTAATTTCTTTTTTGCGTTTGCTATCTCGTTTTCCGTTTCAAGCGCAAACCCGATTAATTTAAATCTCTTTTTGTTTTTTCCGAGATAGTGCAGGATATCCGTAGTATAAGAGAATGATAAATTAAATTCGTTTATCGATTTGATTTTTCTGCCTGAAATATTTTTCGGTTTAAAATCAGAAACAGCCGCTGCCATTACTACAAAATCTTTTCCTTTAATATTGTCTTTTACGGCAGTGAACATTTCCTGCGCGGATTGCACATCGATTCTCTTTATCTTTGAATGTGCCGATAAATTTACAGGTCCTGAAATAAGCGTAACTTCAGCTCCGCGCTCGAATGCAGCTTTCGCAATTTCAAAACCCATTTTGCCTGATGAATAATTTGAAATGAATCTGACAGGGTCTATTGATTCTACCGTTGGACCTGCGGTGACGAGGACTTTTTTATTTATTAAATCTTTTTTATCTTTTAAATATAAACGCACAAATTCAAAAATATCTTCGGGTTCAGCCATTTTACCTATACCGTTCAATCCGCTTGCGAGTTCGCCTTCTATCGGCTCGATGATTTTTATACCGCGCTCTCTTAGTTTCTTAATATTATCCTGTGTGATTTGTGCTTTGAACATATCTTCATCCATAGTAGGCGCAACAATAATCCCGCATCTTGAGGCAAGAACAGCAGACAGCAGGAAATTATCGGAAATGCCGCAGACAATTTTCGCTATCGTGTTTGCAGTTGCCGGTGCAATTAAAAATACATCAGCCCACATTCCGTATTCTATATGCCATGTGCCTGCATTCACACTTTCGGCTTTGGAGAAATCGCTTTCATTGAATATGTTGATAATGACTTCGTTTCTAGATAAGACCGATAAAGTCAGCGGTGATACGAATTTTGTGGCTGACGGAGTCATTATCACGCGTACCTCTGCCCCTGCTTTAATAAATAATCTTACAAGATTACATATTTTATACGCAGCTATCCCGCCTGATATTCCAACTAATATTTTTTTACCTTTAAGCATTGTGCGAAAAGTTTTTTTAATCGGTATCGCGATATCTGAAATTTAATTTATCGGTAGCTTTTTCAGTTATTGCCTGAATTGTAGGTTTTCTTCTTTTTTCGAAATCAAGAGAAATGTTGAGTTTATCCTGATTCATTATTGTATCGTCTTCGGTTTCCTTTGCAATTACAGGCTCCAGCCTCTGGCTTAATTCCATTTTCATTTCATCGTTTATCTGTCTTGCCCTTTTTGAGACCAGAACTACGGCTTCATAGATGTTTTCAGCGCCTTCTTCGAATTTTTCTAAGTCTATGGTTTCTATTGACATTTAATATACCTCCTATGGTTCATTTTGTTTTATATTTTAAAATTATTTTTTGAACTTCGGAAACAGCTTCATCAAGATTCTCATTAACTACAACAAAATTAAATTCATTAATCTTCTCCATTTCAAAATCAAATCGTTTTAATCTTTTTTCGATTATTTCCGGTGATTCCGTTCCTCTGTTTATCAACCTGTTTTTGACCGTGAGCTTATCAGGTGGTTTAATGAATATAAGTATTGCAAGATTATTAAACAATCGTTTTATGGATAATGCCCCGTTAACATCCAGGTCGAAAACTATATCTTTCTTCTTTTCCAGTTCAGCATCTATGAAGGATTTCAGTGTACCGTAATAATTATCATCGAAAACCTTCTCGTATTCAACTAAATCACCATCTTTTATCTTATTTTCGAATTCAGCCTCTGTTAAAAAAAAATAATCTTTTCCGTCAATTTCGCTTTCCCGTTTAATTCTCGTCGTTGCTGATATGGAAAAAATGAGTTCGGGATTCAATTCAAGAATCTTTTTGACAATTGACGTCTTTCCCGTTCCCGATGGTGCCGCAAAAACAAAAAGCATAAAAAATAATTATCGATTAAAAATTTATGATTAACTTATTTATTCCAAGTAAAAAATTATATTTTGTCATTCCCGCGAATGCGGGAATCCACATTCAGCGTTCAACGTCAGGCTACCCCTCTTTCCCAATCCCTGATTGGGAAAGAAAAATACAGAATTATTCTATGTTCTGAATCTGCTCCTTAATCTTCTCCAACTCTTCCTTCAAAATAGTTACCCTCTGCGAAATATCTGCATTCATAGCCTTCGATGCGATTGTATTGACTTCCCTGTTCATTTCCTGCAATAAAAAATTTATTCTTCTACCCGCATATTCCTCTGAATCGGCGCACTCTTTGAAAAATTTCAAATGACTCTTAAGTCTTATACATTCTTCGGTTATATCGAGCTTTTCGGATAACAACAAAATTTCAAGCTCCAGTCGTTTTTCATCTATGACCGATTTATCTTCTAAAAGAGAAATGATTTTTTCATAAATTTTATCTTTTTCGGACGGGATTCTGTTTTTGCCAAACTCGAATATCTCATCTGCTTCGGAATCTATAAAATTAATCCTCTTTATCACATCATCTTTAAGATATTTCCCTTCTTTCTGTTTCATCAGGTTTAAATCATCGAGTGCAGAGTTTAAAAGACCGACGATAAAACTGAACTCATCATCCGTAACTCCGTTTTCAGAATCAACTTTTAATATCTCCGTAAAATTCAGTAAATGTTCGAGCTTGATTTTTTCTTTTGAACCAATGGATTTCCTGAGTGTTTTCAGCAGAATCAGATAATCTTTAATTAATTCTTTGTTCAAAGAAAGACCGGGAACATCACCATTTTTCCCTTCAACATTTAAAGCAACATTAATTTTTCCCCTTGAGATTTTTTTTCGGACAATTTCTTTAAGTTCGTTTTCTTTTGAGGATAAATACTTAGGAATCCTGAATGAAATTTCACAAAACCTGCTGTTTATAGAACGGACTTCAAAAGTATATTTTTTGTTTTCAAAAAAAGCATCGAACTTACCAAAACCGGTCATGCTTACTATCATGTGACAAACTTTTAAATTACTAAAAAATTATTTTGTTTTAACATAGCTTTTATGCAACTCGGATTTTAAATATTCAAAAGCCTCCTGAGGAGTATCAACGAATTTGAATAATTTTAAATCTGAAGGAGAAATTACCCTGTAATCAACGAAAGCCTGAAAGTTGATTACTTTATCCCAGAATTCTTTTCCGTAAATTACTATAGTCATTTTTTTATGAAATTTCTCGGTCTGTACTAATGTCAATATTTCCATAAGTTCATCCAGCGTTCCGAATCCGCCCGGCATAATAACGAGTGCTTTTGCGGGATATGCAAACCAGAATTTCCTCATGAAGAAATAATGAAATTCAAAATTTAAATTCGGTGAAATATATTTGTTAGGATATTGTTCGAACGGCAGTGAAATATTCAAACCGATAGAATGACCTTTAGCCCTGTGAGCTCCTTTATTTGCAGCTTCCATCACCCCCGGCCCTCCGCCTGAACAAATAACAAATTTATTTCCTTTCTTCAGCTTTATTGACCAGTCAGTTAATAAATATGCAAGCTCTTCAGTATCTTCATAATACTTTGACATCTCGAGGTCACGTTTTGCGCCGGAAATAAGTTCTAATATATATTTATACTCGTTTTTATCTGATTTATCTAAAGTTTTTAATTTAGAATTTAAATCATTCAAATTTTTCTTTGCTTCCGAACCGGATAAAATTCTTGCAGAGCCGAAAAAAACTATTGTATCTTTAATATCATATTTTTTAAACCTGTCCTGAGGTTCAAGATATTCTGTTAATATTCTGATAGACCTCGCGGCAGCTGAATTAAGAAATTCTTCATTTCGATAAGCCTTCGGGGCTTTTTTCATATTGTCCATTAATAATTATTTTTAATTTTTTACAAACATCTACCACCATCTATAACAACCGTTTGTCCGGTAATAAATTCATTATCGTTTATTAAATATTTTATCAAAGATTTAATATCCTTTTCTTTTCCGAATCTTTTTAAAGGATAGTCTTTTTCTTCTTTCATATTAACTGTTATGTTCTCATCATTATCTATATATATCGTCCCCGGAGCGATTGCATTAACGAGTATTTCCGGAGCAAGTTTTTTAGCCATCAGTTTTGTCAGCTTAATCACACCTGCTTTCGAAACGCAGTACGGTATGTAATCCTGCCAGTTAAGAATCCCGCCAAGTGAAGCGATATTAATAATTCTGGAGAGTTTGTTTTTATTATTCCGCATCAGTTTTGCACCTTCAATAGAACAGAATAAAACACTTTTAAGATTCGCATCAATAAACTTGTCAAAGAACTTTTCATCTATTTCAAAAAAATCTATTTTTTCAAAAATTGCAGAATTGTTAATTAATAAATCAAGACGATGAAATTTTCTTTCAACTTTCACGAACATTCTTTTAACATCTTTAACGTTGCTCACATCGCACTTCATAGGAAATACATTCACACCTTTTTTCTTAATTTCTTCAACTGTCTTCTTAACAATATCCGGTCTTGTCTTATTATAATTCAGAATAATATCATAACCCGATTCGGCAGCTGCAATGGCAATCGCTTTCCCAAGCCTTCTCGCCCCACCCGTTATTAATGCAATTCTATTTTTATTTATTACCATATTCCAGTTTAGAGTAATCTACATCTGGCTCTCAATTTTTAATTCTTA
>Ga0224522_1000172_pt1 | contig 30433 bp, 28 predicted proteins | sample CFST25metaG_FD_182733 | JGI IMG/M metagenome (GOLD analysis project Ga0224522, IMG submission 182733) | Peat soil microbial communities from Stordalen Mire, Sweden - C.F.S.T25 | ecosystem: Environmental > Terrestrial > Soil > Wetlands > Peat | place: Sweden: Norrbotten County, Stordalen Mire...
TTTAAGCGGCTGGTCACCTGTTCGATAGCTCGGCTCATGACACCCATAGGCAGTTTGACCTTCATTAGGGCATTCAGGAGAGAATGATCTACGCTCATTAAAGAGCGAATCTGCAAGGCGACCGCTTCCGCATCCTCATTGATTTGTGCCCGTTCAACCTGTTTCTGTTGAAAATTACTCCAGGCCAGGACAGTCACGCCGATGATCAATACCAGAGGTGAAAGCAGATAATCATGGACGGCCAGGGCTAACCCCGGTATAGCGATCCATAAAGCCAGCCGTTTCCAATCCAACTGACCTCGTGCCTGGTATGGTTTTTCTTGGAGAATCCCCATGTCACGCAAGCGTCGTCCCGCCCAGGAGATAAATGTTCTGCGCCAAACTTTCACAATGAGCTCAACACCCGTTAGGAACGTGGTGTATAGTGTCAGAAAAATACCACCCGCTAGAATCACTGTCCCGGCATCAATCAAGAAGCGAAAGAGACTCATTCCTCCTCCTCATGAACCCGATCCTGTTCAGGTCGGGTCCAATAACCTCGCGGAGGTTTGGAAATACCCAAGACACGACAACGCTTTTCAATCGCTTTATCCGAAACACCGTACAAGCATGCAATCTGAGTGGTGGGGATTTCCCAGACCATCTGGCGCAATTCCTCCGGATCAATCTCGAATTTTCGCGATGCCAGCCTACGACAGGCATCATTGTGATAGACCCGCCGGTTTTTATGCGAAGGGGGTACTTTGAAGGGCAATCCGCAAAAGGGACAAACCAAAATCACCGAATTACAACGCAGTCCATGAGCCAATTTGGTCAGGGTGGTGAGTTCCAGATTCTCTTGGGCCAGGTTCTGTGGGTTGCCATCCCTGTAAATAACAATCTCCCCAGGATGCAACCAGTGCCCTACCTGTATGGACATTAAGTGTCGGCTCAACAGCACCATTCCATCCTTGCGAGCCAGTGGGTGCTGCGGGTCTTTGAATTCTTGCTGCCCGGTTTCAGGATTGGTAACCGGTTGAATATTGTGCTGATAATCACCAGGTTCCATGTTCATTCCAATCCTTTCATTTGCTGGTAGGCCTCTTCAAAAACAGGAGTGCTCTGTTCTCCTTCAGCCCGATAGAGATAATTCAGACGATAATTCCCGTTCTCATCGATTCCAGCAATGGTGGCAATAGCTTTCAAAGTGCGTTCGACCCGACCTGAGCGATTGACCCTGCCCATCAAGGCAACCACATCCAAGCCCATGGCAACCATCGAACGAATAGCTGCCAGTCCCAATTCAGGAGCAGCAGCCAAAGCCAGTTGCTCCAGGCGCATCAAGGCTTCTTCGATACTTCCCCCGTGAATGGTAGTAATCGCCTTGCGTCCCAAACAGGTGGCTTTCAGGAATTGCAATGCTTCATTTCCAACCACCTCCCCCACCAGGATTGCGGCGGGGTTCATGCGGGTATAAATGACATTCAGTACCCAGTCCAAAGTCACGCCGGGAGTACCCGAAGGTAATTCTGCCGGTGCCACAGTCCGCAACAAGAAGGGATGCTGGATCTCCAATTCGCGAAAGGTTTCCAGTGCAGCAATGGGTGCTGTTGTCGGTAAAAAACCAGAAAGCGCGTTAAGTAAAGTTGTCTTGCCTGAACCCATTTCTCCGGCGATCATCAGGCTGCCAGACAGGGTAGAAACCATCCAGGCCAGAAAGCGATCCGGGGTATTTTGTAAAGATTGAATGCGCTGAAGTAGCTCTGTGTTAATGCCTTTTTCAGACTCACCCGTAAAGGGCTGGGATATCTTCTCCGAAGAGAGGTCGTATTTCGAAAATGTGCCAGTTTGTTCCATCTCTTCCAGGGTACGCACTCGTCGCCCAAAGGTTCGGATATTGATGGCGGTTCCCTCCGTAGACAGGCGCGGAACAATAGCCGTGAACCGTTCACCACCGGGCAGGTCCACCAAAACCGCCGGGCGATCGCCCCGTAAGGTAGCGCCTCCTTGATCGGCCACATGCACTGCCAGATTTTCGAAATAACTGTCATCAGCCAGTTTGCCCAGATTATGGAAATTGCCATCATATTCCACGGCCACTTCACCGTTACGGACAAAGATCTCCTCGACGAATGGATCACGCAGCAGTTGATCAAGCAGCCCCACTCCAGACAAAGCATCTGTAATGAGCTGGGCGTCGTGATTAATGTTGGCATGGCTCTCGCCCTGGTTTATTAGGATGGAACGTACTTCATCAAAGAAGCGGCGGCGCTTTTCGGAATCTGCTTCACGCCAGTTCGGCGGATTGATCCCGCGCAAGACCAATTCCTCACGCACCCGTTCAATCAGCTCCAAATCAGAAGCAGTCAACGGTTCAACCTTTGGTGGAGCAGAAGGATGAATCATGGGAGTGCCAGGGTTGTCCATAATAATCCGCCTTGCTTTTTACTGGCTGCAACTGCATCGAGAATGATTTCCACAGCTTCAGGCTTAACTGCCAGGGTAAGGATTTGTACTTGCTCAGCTTGCGTGCTGCTGGTGAAGGTTGAATTTGTTTCATTTTTTTGATTGGTCGTAGCGGCAACTCCCTGAGAGTTTCGCACATCCACAACCAGAATATTCCCAGCAATGAGCTCTACTTTGAAAGCAGAAGGATCATTGGCAGAAAGAGTGGCGTTTCCAGAATTGCTTTGCACAGAGAGCACCTGATATAAGTTGACTCGTTCGCCGATGCGAATCTGTCCCCCTACAGCAGAAACAGGATCTACGGGAATTGAGAGAACTTCGTAAGTTGCATCAGCCAGACGGAACTGGGTGACGGGCACGGCATTGGTTTGAGCCACCGGTAAATCCGCTGGTAGGGACACCGTGCTGATCTTTCCAACCAGTTCCTGAATGGATTGGTAATAAGGTAAGGATTCCATCGTGCGCGGCATTTCACGCATCTGGAACATACCGGCATCCAAAACGGTATAGGTTGGGATGTCTTTGATCGGTACAGGGACCTGGTAGGTGGAGACCTCTTTTAAGTAGAGATTACGCCCATAAAAACCTGCTCCCAGTGCCAGGACAACAGCAAGTACGCCGATAATAAATTGAACCATTCGATTCATGACTTCATCCTTTATTCCCTTTTTGCTAAGTTAATAGGTTGTATTAAATAGAAGGTCGAACAAGAAACCCAGAAGGGCTTGTCCGACCAACGATTGAAAAGAAGAAAAACTTTATTTGATTGTTTTCTTTTTAGTGTAGCAATTCAATAGATCTTATCCTAGAGGGCTTTTTCCCTTTATTCAAAAATGCTCTATTAATACTTGTTATCAATATTGACATCATATAAGATATGGTATATGATGTATTAACTTGAAAGGAGTGTTGGACATGACTCGCTATGCGCTTAATTTACCCGTAAATTTAAAAAGTGAAGCTGAAGAACTTGCTTCTCGGCAAGGTATTTCGCTCAATCAATTCATCATGTGGTCAGTTTCAGAAAAAGTTGCTTCTTTACGTCAGGCTCTAGACGACCCCAACTTCCCTGGAATTACCTATCGACGGGGAGCATCTGGTTGGGTGACACCAGTGATTCGCGGAACTGGCATTCGTGTCCAAACAATCGTTGTTGACACGAAAATGGGTACAAACCCGGAACAGATTGCAGCCGAGTACGAACTGGATGTGAAACAAATTCATGAAGCTCAGGCTTTTTATGCCGCTCACCGCCCTGAGATGGTTGCCAATATTCGAACAGAACGGGAAGCAGAAGAAAAATCGTGACTGACCCCGATTACATTTAGATGCGGATACATCCCGAATTTCCCTCATGCGTGCTCTGCTCGAGAGTGGAAATGATGTCACTCGAACCCCGAATGATTGGATAGCACTTGACGCGACCGATGAACGACAATCGCTCGGCGCAACAGCACAGGGACGGTGTATTTTCATTTTCAACATCCGTGACTTCATGGCTTTAGCAAAACGCTATCCTCATCATGGTTGAATTATTCTTTCATCGCAGAAACCCATGCAGGAATTGTTCAAAGCCTTGGATCGTCTTTTATCCGAAACAGATGCTAACGAGTGGCCAGGTTAAGTGCGTTGGTTGAACCATTGGATAAAATAAACTGAGACTCCCGATAAGTTTGAAATCGGGAGTTTTCATTTCTAAATGCCATTATCCGTCATTCAACTACCTGGAAGATCCAGTCTGTCTGACCAAATCTATTTCCCTTATTGACTTTTATCACAGTTGCTTTAGGGGACGGAGAACGTCAGATGATTACTATCAACAAAAGAAAAAGGGGGAAGTTGGCTATTGATATTCAATATATTTGCAGTATAATACAATAAATTGTGAATAATTCACAAATTAAATGATTAATATAGAGGAAATCCAAATGATTATCGAATTTTCAGTCGGGAATTACAGTTCTTTCAAAGACCCGTTTACGCTCAGCCTAGTTGCAGCTCGTAGTATAAAATCGCGCAATGGTGCACTCGATGTGGACAACCTCATACCCATAGATGCTCACCTCAGCTTGTTGGCCAGTACAGTTGTTTACGGGCCTAACGCTGGAGGGAAAAGTAACTTGGTCAAGGCCGCGGCATTTATGTGCAATTACGTCCAAACCTCATTCCTCGAACTACCGGCTGGTGCATTGATCAACGTCCAACCGTTTCGCCTAAGTACCCAGACCGAAGGTAAGCCTTCCACTTTCGAAATGGTCTTCCTCATCGAAGGTAGACAGTTCCGTTACGGTTTTTCTGTCAATTCACAAAAGGTAGAACGTGAGTGGCTATTCGTGGTTCCCAAAACGAAGGAAATCGCACTTTTTGAACGTGAAGGCCAGACGATAGTTCCCAACCCTAGTAACCCTAATGCACGTGAATTCCGTGCTATTTTTTCCCTCCTTGGGCGGATCAACCCACAAGAACCTTTGCGGTCCAACGCCCTCTTCCTTTCCATTGCAGCGCAAAATAACGGCTCAATAGCCCGTCAAGTAATGGACTGGTTCACCAATATGCGTTTTATGTCAGGATTAGACGATCTGAGCTACCGTGGATTCACAATCCAACAGTTCAAGGATGTTGAACAACAGGCCCGAATCGTAGATCTAGTACATCGTCTAGATGTTGGTGTTGAGTCAATTGAAATGGTGCCAATTAACCGCGATGAGGCGTTGAAAAACACACCTGGTCCATTACGTGAGCTTTTCGAACGCATGGGCAATAGTGAGTCATTCGGCTTTCGTTCCCAACATCGCGTTTATGACGATCAAGGAAAACCAATTCAAAGCATAGGTTTCGACCTCCTCCGTGATGAATCAGACGGGACTCAGAAGTTATTCTTCATGGCCGGACCGATCCTTGACGCATTGGCAAATGGACGTGTTCTTTGGGTCGATGAGATGGAGGCGCGTTTGCACCCTAACCTGACTGGCGCATTGGTCGGTCTTTTCAATTCACGTGCATCCAATCCAAAAGGCGCACAGTTGATCTTCACCACCCATGATACCAATCTACTCGACCTGCGCAAGCTACGCCGTGATCAGATTTGGTTTATCGACAAGGATAAGACCGCCGCTAGCCGACTTTACTCGCTTGCGGAGTTCAAAATTCGAAACGACGACTCCTCACTAGAGGACGACTACATTCATGGTGTTTACGGTGCTACTCCATACCTTGGCGAACTAGCAGCCGCTTTCGAACGGACCGAAGCATGAACAAAGGAAAGCGATCCAGTGGAAAGCGCAGGTCAAGCGACCGCGTTGTGGGAAGAGTCGAACCCATTCAGACATTCCTTATTGTTTGCGAAGGAAAACGTACCGAGCCAAACTACTTCCGCGCGTTCCGCGTTCCAGCAAACGTTCAGGTTCAAATTATCGGTGAAGGTTACAATACGCTAAGTTTGGTGGAACGCGCGGTTGTGCTTTCTGCGGAGCAATATTATCACCAAGTTTGGTGTGTCTTCGACCGTGATAGTTTTCCTGTGAAGTCGTTCAACGCTGCACTTATGCTGGCTAAACAACACAAATTCCATGTTGCTTATTCTAACGAAGCCTTCGAGCTCTGGTACTTGCTTCACTTTCACTACCTCGAAAGCAGCATTCAACGTGCCACGTATATCACCCGGTTGGAAAGAGAACTCCATCGCGAATATTTCAAGAACGATTCACGTATGTATAACGACCTGCTATCCCGTCAACCAGATGCGATCCGTAATGCCCGCCGGCTATTAGCAATGAATAGTCATCCCGACCCAGCACGTGATAACCCGTCAACCACGGTTCATTTATTGGTTGAGGAATTGAATAAATTTAGCCAGGATGCCTTATTCAAAGCACTGAAAGCTGGAGAGGAGTAAACTTCCAGATGGCAATTCCTTTGGTTTGGGTCCATTTACCAATTTTCGAAATATAACAATTGGCAAATGTATCAATCCAATAAGGTTTAAATTAGAATAGGTTGTAATTACACCAAAATAATTCTTGCGGATGATAATCACTTTCCTTTTACTTTCCATCCTTTATAAATCAGCTCCAAGATAGGATCAGCCAGCCTTGGATCAAGCGATTGTGCCCAGGTTTCGTTGTGGGGCAAAATAACCGACATTCCCCCTTCAGCACGGTCGGCCACCGACTTGGTCATATTCATAATTAAATGGCGTGGTTCTGCAATTTCACTGAGCAATCTTCTGGCCTGGAAAATGGCATCGTCACGAGGAGTGGCAATTACCATATTGACCAACCCAGTCCTGAGTTTGGATAACTCAGCAAATAGGGGATGCCCGGGAAAACAATCCACCACAAATAGGGTGTGTTTCCGCTGAATCTCCGCCAGCATGGCGCGGATTCCTTGAGGATCTTCACTCCACAGGACATCGAAAGTACGACCATCCATCGGATATAAACTAACCCCATTCCAAAGCGCTGGGTTTTCTTTTTGAGTGGCAATGGCATAGAACTCAGGTAAATCAGGTGAGATACGGGCATGTAAGGCACTTCCGCCCATGCTGAGTTCAAACAAGGCTGCTGGCAGACCGGTATTTTCAACAAAACGTTTGCAGACTGCCATAGCCAGGGTGGTCTTTCCCACACCTCCAGACCAGTTCATGAAATTGAGCTGCCGGGCAGGTAAGAATGAAACCTGTTTGGCACTGGTCAGACGAGCTCGCCCCAACCACTCATCCGGATCAGCCAGGAACCCTGTTTGTGTGACAAACGGGATGCCGCTTCGATCTAAGGCGCTCTGCATCACCTCATTAGACACATCCGTGAGCGAGACAAGATCCCCGAGAATGACTAAGTGAACGCCAGACAGGTTCTGTAAAACTCCACGAGTGGTGAAAGCCTCCCGTTCTGTCAAATGGGTCATCTGCGAGAGTGCTTCCAATACTTCTTGGTCAGGCTGCGAAGCACCCAGCAAAACGATCAGCTCTGAGTCACGGTTATGCTTGAGTGGATTTTTGATACTAAGCTTCATGTTATTTTTCATCTCCTTGTTTCTCCTTCGAAGGGATAGATACATCGGCGAAGATCGCCGTGAGGACTGCCACGACTAAAAAGGCAGCCGTTAGAACAGTCAGAACGGTTCCGGTTATTGAAATTTCGTGCAGCTTTGAAAAGAGGATGGATAATCCACCCACTCCGCCGACCCCAATAGATCGAACTCTCATTAAATTGGTCAGGATGGCTGTAACTGCCACGCTACACGCTGCCAGCCAGATCAATTCATTCTGGATTGCGAATAATTTCATCAGCAGTGAACTGCCCAATGCCAACCCAAAGCAGATATTCGAAAGGTTTCTCATCATTTTTTCACCAGACTCCCGGAATCAAACGCCAGGGTACGATTCGCTGATAACAGGAATATCCTTCAATGATTTTTTCTTCTCGCAAGATTCGCCAGCATTGGATAAATATCAACGCGAGAGCCAAAACCAAGTCAATAAATAGTTGTGGTGAACTAAAGACCATTACCAACCGAAACACCAGTTCTCCCAGATACATCGGATGACGCAAGAAACGGTAAGGGCCACGATTGGTGAGTCCACGATCCGCAGGAGCAATGCCAAAACGTGGTCCCAGAGTGAGGAGTGACCAAAGGATCAGTGCATAACCTGCCAATCCGGATACCAGAAAGTACCACTTCGTCTGACCGATGGTCGTAAATGTGGGTAGAAAAGCGGCAATCATCCCCAGCCACAGGCCGATGCGATCATAGTTTTTGGCCGGCCTGCGCCGAGTGTAGAAAAAAGCCAACAACCCATTGTGAATTGCATACAAACAGGCAAGAATCGATGGATGCTGCCACAATGTTTTAACAGAAATGAGCGCGGTAAAGAGAAAGAAAGTAAAACCGGCCCAATCCCGTAAATGACCGGAACGTCCCCTAAAGAATTGAAAGGTTCCGGAAAGCCTCATATTCCACCCAGATTCTGGACAATCGGCCAACCAATCACTACCAACAGTGTCACCATAAAAGGCAGGAAATAGAAAATCACCATTGGGATAACAAGTTCAGAACCCACCTTCTCGGCACGCTGCTCGGCAGTACCGATGTAATCGGCTGCAATACTGGTCGCCAGTTGCCCCATCAATTCCTGTTGGGCAGTACCGCGCCGAATGAATTCCAATTGGACAGACATCCCGATCAACTCAGGGAGATGTGATTCTTGGGCTTCGCGTTGCAGCTGGTCGATCAGGTCACGACCTTGCGACATCTGAAGTACGCCTCTGATCCATTTCCCTACCAGGCTTTGCGCTTGCGAAGTACGCCGCAGGGCTTCTTCCATTGAGACATTGGCAGACATCTGCGCTGAAACTAATTGGACATATTCTGGTAGCTGGGCGATGAACTGACGCCGATAGCGGCGAGCTACTCCACCCATCGAAATAGCCGGATACTGGAATCCGATGAGACCACCGACCAGAGCAAACACAGGTTGGCCAGTGATCACCATCGCCGCTCCAAATCCAGCTACAGCCAAAGCCACCCGCAGGGAGGTAAATTGCACTTCGTTCCAATCGTTCCAGCTATCTCCCATATGCGCCCAATACAGATCTGCGCGTGTTTTGCGAAGAAATCCAGCCGGAGTCCATTTGGAGACCGGCTTATCCAAAGGAGATAGAGATTTACGCCAACCGGTCAGGGAAGTACCTACTGCAGGAGTGAGAATTTCATCCAGACGTCCGATGGGTGCAGCCGGCACCAATTCAAGCGTCAGGTAAATAATCAAGGCAAAGACAGCGATGCCAGTGAGATAAATTAGAGCGGTCACCTAAACAGCCTCCATAATCATCGAACGCATAATGAAATACCCGCCGACCATGGCCGCCATCGTGACCCCAATAACAATTTGCACAGGTAGAGCCGATAACGAAGAATGCACCATCGGGTCCTGGCTAAGATAAATCAAAATAAGAATCAGGACAGCCGGCAATACTTTAGCTGAAACTAATGAGTCCCCGGCTTTTGCCTGAGCGCGGTTACGAGCAATCAGGATTTGCTGGACTCGGTTTGAAATATCCATGAGAACTCCGGTATAAGCACGTCCGCCTGCTTCGGAAAATCCTTCCAGCAATTGAGCCAGGTTAGCCAGAGAAACAGATGGGCTTCGCGAGGCCAAACCTCGTAACGCTTCCACCCGATCCTTGATGCGCATTTCTGAAGCGGTCAGTACAAACTCGGGTGTGAGGGGGTTGGTCTTTTCCAACTCCAGCGACTCGCCCACTTGCTGCAAAACATCCGGGATTGAACCGCCGGCAAGCAGTCCAGCTGCAGTACGACCAATGGCAATGGGAAGCAACTGGTCAATATTTCGACCGCGGCTTTTCACGCGATCATCCAGCCAGGCTCCAGGAACATAGAATAGGATTCCACCAATCACAATCGCCGGCAAACCAGGTAAGAACAACCAAGCGATGACTATTCCACCCATACTGGCAGCAATACGGAGTAACTGAAAGGTGGTTGTCTTGATATTTAGCCCTGAGGCCAAGAGTTTGTAATCCAGCGATTTTGGATCCAGAGAGGACAAAGAACTAGCAGAATCCACCGTGTAGAGCGCAGCCAATCTGCCTGTTTTAATCTGTTTTGGATACCATAATAAAAGAATTAATGTAGTGGATAGGACACCCACCACCGGGATCAAGATCGTCATATGTTCTCCAAGTAAGGTTTAAATACAAAAGCCGGACAGACTGCTTCTCCAGCAGGTGATGTCCGGCAAACGATTAAAAGTATGGGTTATTTGATTGTCAGATTATTTTGAGTATAGCAAGAGAAAAGAGCTCATCCTAGGGGAATATTCATTATTTTGCTTATTCTCTTATATTGAAAATTGATAGAAGTGTTCTCTTTCTAGAACTGTACCTTTATCTATTGATTTTTTACAAGTGAATCCACGGTATATAAACCAACTTCCTCTGCCTTGGCCTGTTCTACCAAAGCGGGTGTGAAACCAGTTCGAGCAAAAAGGGCGTATTGAACCTTTTGAACCCCATAGTCCTTCAGCAATACTTGCGCTTTTTGTTTTAGGTCTACTAAAATATTCGTTCCAACCAGATTGACAGACCACTTACATTCCCCCACAAGAGCAATTTTTTCTGATAGACTGATGGCCAAAACATCAATCTCAGCCTCTCGGTCCCACCAACCCCCAATCCTTTCCGGCAGAAAATTCAGCATACCAGTTTGTGCTAATCGGGCTACAAATGCTTGCGCAGCCTCTTCAAAGGCCGAGGCTACAAAATTATCCAGATCTGGCCGGATACGCTGGCTCAAAATCGCATCGGCCAAACCAAGGTCTAACCCGCTTTGATTCGGTTGAACATATCGGAACCAAAATCGCAAGAAATGATCATCGATTTGGTAAATCCCCTTCTTGCTTTTATCAGGTTGGGTTTCGGTCGCAGGCACACGGCGAGTGATCAGGTGCATCTGTTGAAGGATATCCAAATAACGGGCTGCTGCGGTCACTTCACTCACACCAGATGCTTGTGCGATTTCATTCAAACGTGTATGGCCCTGAGCAATTGCACGAAGAATTGAGAAGTAATTACGCGGCTCCCTTAATTCTTCCATTAAAAGTAAGCGCGGTTCATTGAAAAGTGCTCCCGTTTGAGAATCCAATATATTTTGACGGATATTTGTAAAGATATCTTGATGGTCACTAAAAGTACGCAAGTAATAGGGCATTCCGCCTAAGACAGCCCAGGCCAGAAATTGATTCTCGGCGGAATACTTTGGAAAGAATAATGAAGAGGAGGATAAATCTAAAGGACGAAGGAGAGTACTGGCTGTTCGCCGGCCATACAGGGGAGCATTGTATCCTAACACTTCGGTTTCCATCATCCCGATATAAGAACCGCACAACACGAGTAAAAGCCGGGTATTTTTTAGTTTTTCATCCCAGACCTTTTGCATAATTGAAGGAATGGCTTTATTGCCGCTGATCAGGTAAGTAAATTCATCCAGGAGAATAATTGGCCGTGGTTGCATGGGAATGTCAGCCAGTGCTTGAAAAGCAGCTTCCCAGGAGGGGAATGTAAACCCAGCGGGAACTTCAAGATGACTGAATCCATAGACCTGCTGGGAAAAAGTGGCTAACTGTTCTGTATCACTGCTGAGTGTGGCGATAAAGAAAATGTGTGGTTTATCAGCGCAAAAAGCACGCAGTAATTCAGTTTTTCCAACCCGGCGTCGACCATAAAGAACGAATAATTCAGCATGATCCGAATTATAGAGTTGGCTCAATTGCTCTAATTCTATTTTTCTGTCGATGAACATAAAATCCTCCAGCAGCTTGTAAAACGTATATCACCTTGTTTATAATACTAATTATAATTATTATAATCGTGATTAGTATAAATTTCAACACACAAGTTAGTAGTGCGTTAATTATGTCGCAAGGATCCTATATCATTTGATTTACCCGGAGTATTCAAAAGAGAAACTCAATATATTCTCTGACAATTCTTTGGATTCTGAATTGCTTGGCATAGTTATAAAGCTGGTGGATATTCCTGTCCTTATGGACTACATATTTTTTCAAGGCTTCGTATACGAATTGAATATCCATCTGGTTCCTACTCCGCAATACATCGCAGATCGTCCTTTCAAGATTTGTGGATCTGATTTCATTTCCGTGAGGAGATTTCAGCGAAATAACACCCAAATCAAACAGGTTGTGTTTTACATAAAAAATTTTATCCCCGCTTGTTTTTAGTGAAATTGAATGATACCCAGCAGGCACAGAAATTGAATAGGACAATGGGGCTCTATCTGTCAACTCGTGAAGGTAGAGAGCTGTCTCGTGTGAGTATATTGACGATTTATATCTGACTTGGAAGGTAAACATTTCATCTTCAATAGAGGTAACCGCCCTATATACACCTCTTGAAACGCGTTCAATTTCACCTGTTCTTTCTAGGATTGAAAGATAAGTTCGAGGAATACTGTAGTTAACCAGATCGGAGGTCAAAAGGGTTCCGTGCTGGTCATCCAGAACTTTTCTTATTCTTTCTAATTGCGCCAATTCACTTTTTACAACCATACTCATATTATATATTAATTGAGTATGGTTGTAATTTTCTCAATCCTGTTTACTTTGTAATGATACGTCTACGCAGTTCTAAATTTCTTCCAGGAGAAGTTCTAATCCCTACTTCAACGGACATCATTCCAGCCTGTGATAATTCTGTCCGAGGTAATGAAGTGAAAATATTTTTAATACACCATATAGAATAATGAATTTGCCCCACCTTGGATCAAAAATTATTTTAGTTAATATTAAAACGATGACTATTAGATATTCGCGGCTTTTTACATTCACTCATCTCTATTGAAATCACATCGATAAATCCATATTTTTTATCGGCATAAAGGAGCTTTAAATGGATTCTACAAAAACGTCAGATTTATTAAGTCGAATATCAATAGGGATGGAGCCTAGTAGAACCCCGTTGTATTTGGAAGATCCAAGTGATTATATGAATATCCTTGATGGGCTCATTTATTATTCCTCTGAGGATAACGAGGCAAATGAGCGTGAAGAAATTATTGGAGCTTTTCGGATGATAATCATTGATGCAAATTCCGCTAAAGAAAGTCAAATATCCCTTTTTGATGTGTACGATTGTGATGCCGAGGCGTCTGAATTCTTCGATAATTTTGTTAATCTTGACGACGAAGAATTTACTATCGAACTATCAGATTTTCTGGAATCTGAATTTGTATTTAGTGGGAACAACGTATTAATTTTTGATCGAATAGGGATTCGCCCAGAATATCGTGGGAACAATCTTGGATTAATCGTTCTGCGAAATCTTATTCGACGTTTTTCCATGGGTATAAGCGTGTTGGCAATAAAACCCGCCCCTTTTGAATTTACAACTACACATATAAAACAAAATTATATTGACTGGCAATGTTCAGAAGTAAAAAAGAATTCAATCGAAGCAATAAAATTGGGCAAGTATTACCAAAAGCTGGGGTTTACTAAAATCAATAATTCCGCATACCTAGTTCTCGGAACTGCAAAAAATTTACCAAAGTTTTCCTCAGCAGTCTATTGATTAGGTGAGTTTTAATAGTTCGTAAACTGCCGATTGCTTTGTATAATGAGGTCCCTCATTTACAATATGCGAAAGCTGTATATTGTTTATTCGTTAGTTCATTGAGAATTAGCGAAGAGTAACAATCATTTTTAAGAATATCCGCCCGAATTCCTACACTCTCTGATTCGCTGAATAAAAAAGGGTTCTACCGCAGGTTGATCTAAGTGGAACCTCATCATAAACTGACTACCGCAATTTTACAGATTCGTAATTGGGTCTCTTTATTGTAGTATTTTCCAGCATAGCCAGCTAGTTTTATAAAATCGAGTTTCCTGGCATTTATATAATCAAGAATAATCTTCTCAGGTTGGGGAACATCAAAAGTCACTTTGTCCTTATTCGTAATTGCATCCAATAACTGCAAATAGAGATAATTGTCTTCTGTAATGTGAGTTCGTGGTTTTTGAATAATGACCATTAACTTTTTATTTTCTTTACCCCCGAACTGGTTAAAAGCATTGGTCGCATACTTTTTATATTTTGGGATTTGGGTTGTAAGCCCAATCTGATTCAAAAAAGAGGCTCCAGTTTCATAACCTGTAACTAACCCGCCTTTTTGTGTGTACCGATCACGATTGATAAGAGCTGGATTGAGTTTAGTTTTTCCGAATGGTGTGTTTTGAGTTCTAAAATATATTCCTTTTTGATACCTCACTAAATCATAGTTATCTGCAATCCGGAGTAGGTTTACATTTACAAGGCCTTTGGCTTGACCTACTTCGATATTAAAGTGACCAGCAAGGTTAAATGCGATATCCTCCGTATAGATCGGATTATTATAGGGTAAGCAAGAAACATATTCCTCAATATATTGTTTATACCCAATTCGCTTCATCTTTTTGCCTCATTTGTTATTATTATATAGGTATTCTTGTAAATATCCAGTCAAATAATAACAATTTTAGGCAATTAGTTAAACGTCTAAAAATGTCTAAAAACCAACAATATCTTCAGAAGATTTGGTTGAAACAGTCAAGAGTGCATAGAGGAAAAGACTTTTCTGACCCTTGATCAAAGGTTGAAAGGATCCCGAATAAGTAGAAAAGGTGATTCTTTTAGTGGTAACTCTCAGAACTTAGTATGGATTAGATTTCATTCAACCCAAGTAAGGTGAGTGCCCGAAAAAAATAATAAAATGCTTCCGGGCTTATTTTCTTGAGCTTATTCAATTTGTTGAAATCCTGATTGGTTATTGTCCAGTCAGAAATGTCAAGGTTCTTCTCAAAGCGGTCAATCGTTTCGACCTCTCCTAAAATCAGTGCTGAGAGATATGCTGCTTTAGAGGCACAAAGAATAGCCGAGTCAAGTGAAAAGAACCCGGAATACACAAAACCAGCCATTTTCCTAAAACCATCAACAAGTTCTGCATATTCTTTGTCGGACTCTGTACTCCGTGTACCGATAAGCACAGACGTATGAAAAGCATCCCATAAAACATCATTTGAGGTTAAATCTTTTATTCCCCGAAAAGCCAATTCTTGGGGAGCAATTTTTTGAAAAGTAGTTCTAACCATCCTTATGTCATCACTCACATCGAAAAGCGCGGCTACATCAAATAATTGTTTAGCCATTTCAAGTTCTTTGCCTTTTCCATACGGGATCCCGGTTGTATGGGGAGCATAAGCAGTCAATTTATCGCCAAGCAGACACTCTTTCGATGGACAAACAACCTTTGTCGCCTGCCCATCCAATGTGATTAACGATGATTGGATGTCAATAGGATACAGCATTGGGTATGGATTTTTCTCAATGAGAATATCCAGTAAAATATGACTCTCTTTCTCTTGGATCACACTTTGAAAAAAGAATTTGAAATGTTGCTTGGGCAACTGCCCAGAACGCTTACTTTCCTCAATGCGTGTAAATATACCCTGCCGTAATACGCCCATGAAGCAGTCGTCAAGATTTGTCGTGTCTGCCAGGACGATATCAATATCAATCGAGAACCGTAGAGGCGACTCCAACAATAAAAGTAAAGAAGTACCCCCTTTGAAAATAAAATTTAATCCCGCTTTCTTCAGATTCTCAACCAGAGTTAATGCCATGATCATTTTTTCGATTAAAATTGGGTCTTTTCCTGGAGACACTTCTCGGACTCCCATAATCCATTCTTTGGTGCGCGATTGAGTTGAAATCATTCAATATTCTCCAAAGGCGTTGGTAAATTAATCTGCGTCTGGGTGTTGATGAAATTTTTCAATCTCTCTACTACTTTCCGCCTGCCGGCGTAACGGAATAAAGTTTTCGTATTTATCCAATACATGGAGAATGCATTTTCAAAGATATTTATCATTTCCTGTCCTTGAAAGGTAAAGAATCGATCCTCATCCGAAAAAATATCCACAAGGATTTTCTCTAACCTGGCAGAGACTATGCTTTTCGTTTTCATCTTGGGAGATTGTGTGACCAATTGAAGGAGCAGAATACTTTCAGGGGTATCAATGATGTAGCGTTCAAAGGTCACTCTGTCTGGTTCTAAAAAAATATTTCGAGACGATTGTTCTTTTAATTTATTGAAAACGGATTCGGTAGCTTCTTTTTCAATTTCCAAAATGATTTGGTTCTGGCCAGGTTGATGAGTCATAAATTCATGAAGAGCCCCAGTTTCCCATATTAGATACTGGGTATACGGAAAATTCTCTCTTACTTCTAAGCTTAATTCCTGAGCAGTTGGAGAAAGACTGGGAACGAATTTCTTTTTAGTAGACGCAAGAAATGGATTTATCAATGCATATATTCCAGCACCTATCGGGGTAATACATCTTTCTTTTTCCAAAGAATACAAAATTCGCCGGAAAGCCTGCTCGGTTAAATCGGGGTTTTGTAAATGATAAAACTCCCATAACTCAGCCTTTCGTACAGATTCTCGGTTAGAGAATTTCATCTGCAATTCTGGGATTGCTAAAGTTGATACATTCGTTTTCATTGTGCCACCAATTATTGAATTTTCGTAATTCGTCACTTTTAGCTATTTAGTGACGAATTACGAAATTTATATCAGTATATCAGATAAAGAATTACTTGGCTCAATGAAAAATTGATAGACTTAAAAGTGATTAATTTCCATACCAATTATTTTGATAAACCGGGAAGTCTTTATAATGAATAGCCGTGCAAGAAATTTTCAAGCAGGTTAATTTGCTTGTTCCCAACAAGGTTCTTCCGCTAGCGAATCCTCTTTGTACCTAAAAATAGGTTCAAAGAACACATCTCCGTTTTTCAGCTCCTTGGAGATATTTGAAATGGCTATCACCCGACGCACTTCGTGCCGGATGCCAATCTGCACTAACATATCCACCGCATCACAAATCATTTGGTTGGCTTCATGTGGCCGAACGCCGGCATCCGCTCCCATGACTGTCGCCAGCCGACGGGCGGCTTCGCATAGACTATCCGCGTGGAAGGTGCAGACTCCGCTGTGACCTGTGATCAAGGCTCGAAAGAGACTCATAGCAGCGATCCCATCCCGTACCTCACCGATCACCAGGTAGTCGGGGGACATACACATGGCATCATCCACTCCGTCTGCCAGGGTATACGGTCGGACATTGTGACTATCAATGGAAGAGAAATACTAGCAATAGCCGAACTGGAAATCCCGGAACAAGTGAAAAACTTGCTAAAACACCTTACTCCAGGACACTAAAATCATAAACCCAGATTCTAATTTACTCCTTGAAAATCGGAAGATTCATTGTCAAAAACGATTTTGGTAATGGCGAAAATCATTTCATATAAACAGTAACTTGTATGGTTTCAGCAATTGATCATAAATTGGTAGATCAATGGTTTTTTCTTTACAAGTTGATCCTTTATCAAAGATCGCTGGAGGTTACGCAATTTGCCAGTCCATGTTGATTAAACAGATCGGGCCTCCGTGGAAAGCTCGTTGGTAAATGGATTTGCTGATAAATGGAGTTTAGATGGCAATAAAAATTCATGAATCAACCATCGCTTGGTTGATTAGGTAAAGTATACTTTTCCCGTTGGTAGTTAAATAGTTCTGCATATTTATTATTGTTCTTCATAAGTTCACTTTGCGTTCCATCCTCAACAATTCGTCCCTCTTCTAAGACAATTATTCTATCAGCCAAAAACACATTAGATAGACGATGCGACGTGAACAGAGTCATTTTTCCATCGGTTAGCTTTTGTAATGATTTAAATATTTCGTGCTCCGCTTTGGGGTCTAAATTTGAAGACGGCTCGTCGAGAATAAGGGCGGTGTTTTGTCGAAACAAAGCTCTAGCCAGGGCTAATTTTTGGAGTTGACCTCCAGAAAGCTCAAGACCATCGGGATCAAAGAACTTGGAAAGACTTGTTTCCAATCCTTTTACTGCCTTATTCATAATATCCCCACAATAAGTATCCTTAAGTGATTGATTAATTGCTTCGTCAATATCCGGATGAGTTTGGTCGGAAATTAAAAAATTTTCCTTAATTGAGAAACTATAATTTTGCATCTCTTGAAAGTAAACGCTAAAGTTACTCCGAAGGGAAAAAAGAGAATATTCGCGGATATCTACGTTATTTATTTTTATAATTCCAGAATCTGGATCATACAATCGCAGAAGAAGTTTGATAAGCGTAGACTTGCCTGATCCATTCAGACCTACAAGTGCTACCTTTTCATCAATTTTCATAGAAAAACTTATATCATTAATTACCCGTTTATTTGTGCCTGGATAAGAAAATATAACATGATCAAATTCGATTACACTCACCTTATCCAGTCTCTTCTCGCCGCTGTCATAGATATGGTTCTGATATTTATCTAGACTTTTTACGTTTTCAATCCTTAATTGATTATCAAGAATTAACATTATAGAAGAAGATAACTGAGAAATTGATCCCCAGAGTTGGCCAATAAGACCTGAATAAAGAGAGAAATCACCAATTGTAGCAACCTTCTTTAACACTTGAAGAGCAATATCAAATCCGATAAAAACAGCCGTTGCTTCTGGTAGACAATCTAACAGTGTCGTCCAAAATGCTCTTTTTCGTGTCATTTCGCACCGTTTTGAAAATAGATTCTCCCATAGTCGTGAATATCTCAGTTTCAAATTATTGGCAGCATTGTAAAGCCGCAAATCTTGGGAAAAACGCCGGTCTACTGCAATGTTTTGAAGATAACTTAGTTGCCTTTCTGAGTTTATTTGTTCAAGACTTAAGCTATATAGTGATTTTGTATATTTTGCTGATGCTATAGAATCTGGAACAGCCGCTAATATGATAAGCAAACAATAAAGAATTTTTGATTGTGCCAGAATGAAAACCACTCCGGCAAAAGACACAAATGAGCTTACACACGCTAATGAAGTCCAAAAAATACTAGTAAGCGCAGAAGAGTCACTAAGAGCGGACAAATACTTGTCGTAAAAAGACGAATTATCAAAATATTCAAGATCGCAAGAGAGAAATTTATCCATCATTGAGAGCGAGATTTTATTCCTAAGCATTTCACTTTGCATTGATTGGCTGTATTGTGTTAATTTATCCAACACTACTCTCAAAAGAGCAATGCAAAGCATAGCAACAAATAAAGTGGCAAGTGTACTTATGGGATTATTCACAATCCAAGAGCCCGTAAGTAAATTGATTAAATATTTTGCTATGAAAGAGGCCAAAATAGCAAGCAGTGGAATAATAATTTGGCTAACAATTTGTATAATCGTATAATATTTTGATGTTTTCCAGGCTAACGATAAACACCAACTGAGTGTAGAAAAAAATGATGAAGTGTTTTTTTTAATATCATCTATTATTTGCATATAATATTTACCCGATAATGCGTCGATAAATCAATTTCTTGTTTTCCTGGTAAACCAATGACCTAAAATAACCTGTGAATAATATCTCTATTGGTTTGTTGGGTGATAACTCCGAAACCTGATTGGAAAAGAAAGTAAAATTAGGTACAAAATATCAACAGAATAATGTAAAGAGCCTGTTTCTTCTTTGTATGCTCAGTTTTCTAAAATTATGCATTTAATTCGAAGTGGTTATAGTTTCTAATTGAGTCAATACTCCATCCGCCATACGCCAGACTCTGTCTGAACGTTCCGCGATGGCGAGGTCATGAGTCACAATGATCACACAGTAATGCTGTTCATGCGCCAACTTCGCCAGAATTTCGATAACTTTCTCCCGGTTGACTTTATCCAGATTTCCTGTTGGTTCGTCAGCCAAAAGAACTTGGGCACCGGATGCCAGAGTACGCGCGATGGCAACCCGCTGCTGTTCTCCACCTGAAAGGTTAGCCGGGTAACGTTTGTATTTCTCAGGTTCGATCCCTACAACGGATAGAAAATTTTTGGCGTTCTCCAGCGCATCTGTTTTTGAAATACCATTCAGTTCCATCGGAAAACTGACATTTTCAAGAGCGGTCAGCAGTGGAAAGAGCTGAAACGCCTGGAAGATCATCGAAACTCGCTCCCTGCGGTACTGGTCCATATCCAGATCCGCCAGATTTTCATCATCGATATAAACATTTCCCTCGGTGGGTCGATCCAACCCGGCCATAATCGAGAGCAGTGTGGTTTTTCCACTGCCAGAAGGCCCCACCACCGCATTGAGTTTACCGCCGGTGAAGGAACAATTCACATTGTTGACCACCACCCGATCACCGTTCTTGTAACGATAACTGACCCCTACCAGTTTAAGTTGTGCCATGATCCTTCCTCCTCATTCCTTAACCTGCAACAATTCCATGGGTTTGCGCAGGGTAACAGAAATTGCGCCGATCACTGATCCAATCAACACGCCGGCGAGATATGATCCTGATGCAATCAATGTCGGTTCGGTCACCACTGCAGCCGGGTCACCGCGTAAAAGGATCAAGATTCCCAGGCCTAGTAATACGCCAATCAACGAAAGCAACAGGTGTTCACAGCTAAGCACTATCCTGACCCTGCCAGTGGTGACGCCGAGTACGCGTAAAAGGGCAGCCACCCTGGCGGATTGCAGCGCAAGCAGCAGGCAGAGACCTGCTCCAATCAGAACAGAGATCGCAGCAGTGACAGGGTAAAGCACCTTGATCAATGACAGATTCTTTTCCAAAGGGGTGACAACCGTGCGTAATTCTTCATCCCAGAAAACGATTTTTAGGGGTAAAAGACCCGCACCTGGCCGGGCAAGCGCTCGATCCATCGTGGATTTGAATTGTTGGAGTTGTTTGTTTTTTGCCGGGTCAATTTCAAAACGGGCGACACTATATTGAAATTCATTCCCTTCGGTTGCGCTCAAAACGGAAAGTGGAAGCAGGATCGGAGGTTCAGCATACTGAATGGTTCCTCCAGAATATTCTCCAGCAACGATATACTGGTAAGTTAGCGCCTGGTAATCAGTCATCGAGAGAGTGTCACCCATTTTCAAGTTATATTTCGAAAACAGACTTTCAGGAAACACAGCCGGTATCCCGGATTGATTTATTTCATCCAGCGTCCATTCTTTTGTGAACAAACTGCTGTCCCAGCCAGGTGCATAGACCGCGACGGCGCCGCCAAGCGTCGTGGAGAAATATTGTTCCGGTTGGTTGATAGCGATTAATGTTAAGCTTACCTCCTGGGGTTCAGTTGTTCCCTGTATCCCGCTGATTTGGATTACGCCTGAATTCGCTTCAAGGTAAGCGCTCTTCACATAACCGCTTTTTAGTATCTTATCCACGATATCGCTGGAGATGAGTGCGGCATTAGCACCCAAACTCACATCTGAATTTTGCTGCTCAATATCTGCTTCGACAATGGTTGTTGCATAAAGATGATCCACCTCAGCCCGGTTTTTATCCATGGTCCACTGCATCCAGCCCAGGGCGAGGACAAAACCAGCCGCCACTGCGATGATAAGGAATGATCTCAAATTCGAACGATTGATGCGGCGTAATACAAAGCGTACCAGGGTGCCATTATTTCTGTGCTTCTTTGCAAGAGATTGCTTTGAATGGGTGATGACAATCTTCCCCAATTGGTTTGATGTTTGTAAAACAGGCTCACTGCTCATGACGGCAGTTCGCTCACCAGACGGGGCAGATTCCATGGAAATTTGTTTTTTACCAGTCTGAGAGGCTTCTCCCTGGAGAAGTTCAAGTACCGGTTTCTTCGCAGTCAGCTGGATTCCGAACCAGGCAAAAGCGGTGAGCAGGAGGAAAATCCCTCCGCATAAGGCAGCCAGGTAACCTATGTTCAAAGTAGTGGAAGGCTTAATCCCTGCCGGAGTCGGCAGGGTGGAAAGAGAGGCCGCCGCTTTCCCCAGCGCGTATTGCCAGGAAGAGACCCCACCAGCCAATATACCCAGAGCCCCAATCAGGGTGATTGGAAGCAGCAATTCATGATTGGCTTTTACCCGGGGTACGCCTAATGCCCGCATGATTGCATAATCACGCCTGCGCTGAGTGAGATAAAGGAATACGACCAATGCCAGGGCGATCAGCAGCACAACACCGAAAATTGCCAGGCTTGCTTGAGCGGATTGCTTGAGTGGGGTGACCCCCGCCCAATAATTTTTTCCATTATTATCGACAAAAGAAAGGCCAATACCCAGTTGAGCCAGTTTATCTTGCGTTTCATTTACTAAGGCATTCTCATCCTGAAAGGATTTTAGTACAAAGCTATATGAACCATAGCTAAGACCACCGTAATTGATTGCAAAACCTGCGGGCAGTGTAGAGGTGGGAATATATACCCATTGACTCATAATCACCGTAGCACCAAATGTGCCAACAATCGTAAAGCTCTCGCTGATAGTGGAATAACCGCGCCAGTTTTCCCGATCTTCATCTGAAGTAATATACCCCCACCCGGTATCTTCTTTTAATGTCCGGAAATCCATTGTTACCGTATCCCCAACCTTCAGGCCGCGCTGTTTGGCAAAATTATCCTGAATGACCATAACCTGATTTGCGTGCAAATCATCTTCATGATTGAGCCACCGTCCATCAACCAGGTAATCCAAGCGTGAAGCTTGCTGTGTTTCCGGCATGGCGCTCATATCTGTAGTGGTATTGATCGTAAACATGTGTTTGTTTTGCTCTTCAATTTCCAGTTCATTTTTAATAACTGCCAGGTTGGGGTCGTTGAAATTTACATCCCCACCTTCTGCCACAGGTATATACCAGTTGTTTTGGTCATCGAGGGCATGAATCTGGTATTTTGATTTTTCATTTTGCCAGCCTGGACCCGGAATGAAATAAGTATCAAACCAGCCCCTGACGAAATAACGCTGCCCCGCTTGCATCGCCGCGATCACAGGCACCGCGTCTTCGTGGTTTTTGGAAATGAAAAGCAAGTTAATCGTTTTCCCTGTTTGTATATACTCCGGATAACCTGTGACGATCTTGTCCACCGTAAATGTCAGGGAATAACCAAGCGAGCCAGAGTTTATCCCTTCGCTTTCAAAAATTTCTTTCTTAGCATTAAGAACGCCATAGAACCAGAAACTATCGATATGAATATCCTTATACACATCTGCGTTCGGCCCGCTGTTTTCAGCATCTAATCCATAAAAATCTGTATTGTAGATTCCTTCCATTGCTCCATAACTGTATTCCCTGCGGTCCTCATAGGCAAGATAAGGGCTATTTTTGATTATCTCGGCCCCTTTGGAAATATCCCAATCATCGGGGTCTTTTATCTTGCGCAGGCTGCCGATGGCGTGATAATAGCTCCCCAACCGGTTGGTCTCGCGCTGAACGATCAGGTATTCGACTGCCTTCCCGATAAATGCAAAGGAGATCATCCCCACCAGAAGAACGAGGAAGAAAGTACGCAGCGGTTGGCGAAGAGTGGAAGTTATAAAGGGATTTTGTTGAATTTTATTTATTCTTTTCATTTCTACTCGCCTTTCCTTTCAGGTAGTAACACTTCATTTATTACTCTATGGCCTTTGTACGCTGCGTACACTCTTGTATTTTCTTACAAAAATAGCCTATCCTCCAAGTTTATTCTGATTTGATGCAACCGATGCTGCATTGTAGCTTATAGATGTGCTATTAGACTGACCACCTGGCGTGTTAGTAAGACCCTGTTCATGCGCGCCAGGAGTTGGCAAGCATGTGCAAGTACACGTGCAAGAACAGTTGCATGTTGCTGCTGCACACATACATGTAGCATAAGCTCCGATTGAGTTAAGACGAGACCGCGTATTCATTATTTTCTCATTTTTGTATTTGAGAGATTTCCGAGATTTAATAAATACAGAAAAAATATTCAATTTCATCTTTTTATTGATTTCTTGTATAAAAACAAGAATCTATTGCACCTCCTTTTTTGAAATAAATTCCCAATTCATAAAAGCATTAGTAAAGATCATCTCCATTTCAATTGTTAGCAACAACCAGTAAATAGTTTCTACAACTTTATTGGAAAATACTGCTAAAGCTCCCTTTTTTACACCCGAATATACATACGATTGCTAATGAAATTAATATCCTTTTATTCATTTACCGTCGCCAATGGCGCTTCTCTCGAAGTGCCATTGGCCGGATTAAGCTGTGTAACCTTTTTGAGATTAATTCTTTAAAAGAGGGTTACTTACCCTCCAAGTTTATTCTGATTTGATGCAACCGCTGCGTTGCTGTAGCTCACGTTTGTGCTATGATTTTGACTTATTGGCACATTCAAATAAGATGCCACAGAGGAATTTGGGGTTGGCAAGCATTGGCAAGCACAAACGCAATTACATTCGCAAATTGCCGCCGCACACATACATGTAGCAAAAACTCCAATTGAATTAAGACGAGACCGCGTATTCATTATTTTCTCCTTTTTGTATTTGAGAGATTTCCGAGATTTATAAAATACAGCAAAAAAAATTCAAATTCATCTTTTTATTGATTTCTTGTATAAAAACAAGAATCTATTACACCTCCTTTTTTTGAAATAAATTCCCAATTCATTAAAGCGTTAGTAAAGATCAACTCCATATCAATTGTTAGCAACAACCAGTAAATAGTTTCTACAACTTTTTTGGAAAATACAGCTAAATATTAGCTCTTATAATCCGAATATACATACGACGGCTAATCAAATCAATATACTTTTAATCATTTTACAATTGTCAATGGCACTTCTCTTGAAGTGCCATTGACCGTATTAAGCTGTGCAGCCTGTTTGAAATTTACTTATTACAAAGAGGGCTACCTAACCCCCATACAGTCTATTCTGATTTGATGCGGCCACTGCTGAGTTGTTGCTTATCTGCGCGCTATTAGACTGACCGCCAGGCGCACTCAACGTACTCCCCGCCCATGAGCTCGGGTTTGGCAGGCACTGGCAACCACAAGTGCAATTGCAGTTACAGGTTGCCGCCGCACACATACATGTAGCATAAGCTCCTATTGAATTTAAACGAAATTGTGCTTTCATTTATTTTCTCCTTTTGGATCTTGTTGGCGCACAGCGTATACGCAAAAAAAAGAACGTGTAGATATCTAGTCTAGAAAATAAGGACTAAGGTTTTACAGTCTAAATAGTCTCTTCAATCATAGTCTCTTCAATCACTTTGCAAATATTGGTTATTGTATTAAATGCATAAGATTCAAGCCTGTCTGCTTTAATTCTTATTTGCCAATGTTTTTCTATTTCAAAGAACAGATAGACCAAATCAACTCCGTTTAAACCAAAAACACATCCTGTCAATGGCTCATTCCAGTTATTACACTCAAGCAATGATTGTGGGATCTGAAATTTCTGAACAAGTAAAGTTACAAGAGATTCAACGATTTCGGGGTTGCTCTTTTCTTCCAATGCTATACCTCCCTACTCCATGTTTTGGACCTTTATCAAATTGCATAGGTATGCAAAAAGTTTTTCACCTCCATCGCTCACAACATCAAAAAACGGGATGCTCGAGTTTGGCGCTTCTTCAATAATATGTTTTTTTACAATACTCAGGTCCGAATACGAACATGTAACCTTATATGTTTCTATTAAATCTGCCATATCAACAACAACATTGCTAACCTGTACTGCGTGAATTGGAGAACCAAAGCGCTGAGAAAAATCCTTACTTAGTCCTTCAAGTAATGAACCATAAGCAAGCCCAAAGGGAGCGCAACAAACAATACTATCTATACAAAGTGCTTGAGTGACCATATAAGTCCTGATACCAAAGCCGTTTGGCGCCAACTCATTAAATCTCATTATTGCATCTGGGGCTTCGATAATAAAAACATCAGGAGTTTCTTCTTTCTCAATAACAGCTACAAATCGATTTATCTCCTCGGTTTTTTTAGCTTCAGTCAGGTGTGGATTTGAAAAAATATGATTAATTGTATGAAATCCAAATAATTGACCTAATGGTTGCTTTACAATAATTGATGGGTGTAAATTATTCATTTTAAATTGGGAGGCCAAATTTAATACAGTTTCCAATAAATCGCTGCATTCAACTAATCCCCCAACCAAAATAATTGGCGTTTGGATTGGACTATAGGGTTTTCCAGAAATCACGGCCTCTGAGAGTGTATGCCTTTCGAAATTGATCGTCAATTTGTCTGTAAATTGCTCTTTAAGTGCCCAAATCTTTCTTGAAATTTCACTCCTATTATCATCACAAAATACAACAGACTTTCCCCTGGCGAGCGTTTGTATTATTATTTCGAGAATATTGTTATCGCTAACTGGACTCTCGTCTGAATGATAAGTTACTATCAAAGTATCCCATCCGGGGTTTTCTATATCTCGAGTGTCTGAAACTACCATGTTTATTTTTGGATAATTACATGCGCGGGAGGCATCAAAACCCGTTAAGGCAAGCCCAGGTAAAGAAATGAGTTTACAAAGCGAATACTCATTCTGAAATTGTTCAAAATGTTTAACAAATGGCAACAGTTGGGGCGAAAATGGGTATAAAGCAGAGGACATTTTCATTACGATTCTTTTCCTTCCTCCTCGGTTCTGATCTGATTGCCATAATAAACGGGGAGTTCATTCAATAATAGATATTGATATAGCTTGGAATAAACCATTGTTCTCACTTCTCCACAACGCGAAAGTCTAGCTTTTGCAGATAATTCTGAGGATTCCAAATCTGCTGTTTTTGCACATTGTATACAATAGCGAAAACACCAACACTGTATACAATCCGATTCTGTTAACTGTCCGACATTCATGATTTGATATGCTTTATGGAAATTAAATCCATCTTTTATTGAACCCAAATTCATTACAATCGACTTTTCGCTCACACGTTCGCATGGGTAGAATTTTCCATTTACATCAATGAAGAGCCGTAATTTACCCGGTATGCACGGACCAGATGGAGCATCAACACTTAATAAAGGAGCGCCCTGCCCCACTCGTTCATTTTCAATAATTGATGAAGCAAAAGGACTCATGGCTATCGGAGAAACAAGATTTTCTGGAAATCTTCTAAAATAAGACAATATCGCAAGAAAGTGTTGATATTCATATTTCCAACTATAGTCGTCAGAAATAGTGGTTTTTTGACCATCAAAAGTATGGTCAATACCTGAAGGTTGTATCGTAAGGGTGTCCAATTTTGCCCCAGTCACGAAAGCATTATTTATACAATCGAAATCATTTCCAGGATCAACAACCATGCTTATCATAAGTTTTTTATAGTACTCGGGGGCAACTTTTTTTACTAGCTCAATATGCTTAATAACAGTTTCATAAGTTCCTTCGCCATTTACAAAAACCCGGTTTTTGTCATTAATATCCTTTGGTCCATCAAGGCTAATCATTAAAGAGACATCGTGATCTCTAAAATAGAAAATCATTTCCTCTGATAACAAAGTAGCGTTTGTAGTGATGCTAAACGTTAACTTTTTTCCAAAAAATTGTTGTTCACTGTACTCAATAATTTTTTTTATCAAGGGGAACTCTAATAATGGTTCTCCTCCATATAACCCAATATTTACTTGCTGACTATCTATGGAGTGTAGCCAGAAAAAATCGATTGCTTCCTTCGCAGTTTCCCAATTCATACACTTTGGAGAATGGGCTCTCTGTTTTGAATTTGGCTTTTCTGTATATACACAATACTTGCATCGAAAATTACAATTCTGCGTCAATTGAAGCGTTATTTTATTTATTTTACGGTCTAACAGAATTTCGAGTTTATCTGAATATACGTGCCTTACCTTTTTTACAGCGCTTTCCGTAGCCAGATAACCATGTCCTTTTAGCTTAACTAGCTCTTCTGGCATACAAGGCTCGGGCAAATTGGTGGAAAATATTGAATTTAGATATTGAAATGATGTTTCGCTAATCGGAATTATTTCGTTTTTATTAACATCAAAAAAATATTTGGCATTAGGCGTGCAAAACAACTTAATAAATGGAGTTTCAACCATGTTCTTCCCCTTTTTTTCTAGAATGTTGCTTTGCAAATCATTTTTAAGAATTGTTTACTTTAAATCCCACTATTTTATTACTATATCACTATATTTAAGTTTTTCAAGTATTTTGGTCGAAGTATTTTGGTTGACGATCGTTTCAATTTCCCAATGCCAAGAAAATTCAAATGACCAATTCGTGAAAGTCAAATCACTTCGCTAGTGAAGTATTCAGTTTTCTAATTCCCATTTTGGGTTATCTGGTTCCGACTCTTCCATATATTTATAAATTGGTTCGAAGAACACATCCCCGTTTTTTAGCTCCTTGGAGATATTCGAGATTGCAATCACCCGACGCACTTCGTGCCGGATGCCAATCTGCACTAACATATCCACCGCATCACAAATCATTTGGTTGGCTTCATGTGGTTTAACGCCAGCATCCGCTCCCATGACCGTCGCCAGCCGGCGGGCAGCTTCGCGTGGACTATCCGCGTGGAAGGTGCAGGCACCGCTGTGACCTGTCATCAAGGCTCGAAAGAGACTCATTGCCGCGATCCCATCCCTCACCTCGCCAATTACCAGGTAATCCGGGGACATACGCATGGCATCATCCACTCCATCTGCCAGGGTATACGGTCGGACATCCGTGCCAATCGCCTGTGGTCGCGCTTCTATGGTTTGTACAGTTGGACGATCTACCCAGATTTCTTCGGGATCTTCAATTTTCACGATACGCCAGATCGGCGGCAGAAAATTACACAAGGCACTGAGCAACGTAGTCTTCCCGGTACGTGTTCCGCCGGAAATCAAGATTCGCTTGCCACTTTCCATCGCCTGGCGCAGGAGACCCATCATTTCGGGATTCATTAGACCGCGGTCCAACAACCACTCCGGGGTGACCGGTTTTTGTTCATACAAGCGAATATTGATGGAGGGATTGCGGCCAGGCGGAGCAATCACCGGATGAAGGGCTTTGATGCGGCCGCCACCCGGATTATCAGGAGTGGCCGGCAGCTTGGCATTGATACTGGGATTGGTTTCGTTTAACGTCTTATTTTGAGGTCCAATCAAGCGATCCAAAACACGCCATATCTCCCCTGCTTCAGGGTGCAGATCAATCGTTTCCCAACGCACTGACCCCTTGCGCATAAGCTGCAGTAACCCGCTGGAATAAATGGTGATCTCCGAGATATCCGTTCGCGCCGGCGGCAGCAGTAAATCCAGGAAACCCAACCCGAGAATGCGACGGATAAGTTCTTCCGCGAGGGTAGCTTCTTGTTGGGCGCCTGGCCGGCAGTTGCGCTTGCGTAAAGCAACTGCAATTTGTGCATCGACTCGCTCGCGGATGCGTTGCCGGTCAAGTTCGCTTGGACTCTGCAGTACATTCGAAGAAAACTCGTGATTGATCTGATCGATCACCTCATTGAACACTTCGGAACGAGTGGCTTCGTCCAGAACATTTCCCTTTTCTACTTCGTCATACAACCCCAACATTCCAGGCATGTTTATCCTCCAAGTTAAAAGAACCTTCGCGCATATGCCAATATTGCTATACAAAATCATTGCAAACCAAATAAGGGGTTTCCAGAACCCAGCATCAATTTTTAGGTAAAGCGAATCTTGGGTAGACGCAGAATGCCCTTCTTTTCGTTATTCCGGGCAAGAGTATTTTCCACCATTGGAAACAAGGTATTAATAATGGCCCGGATCCCTTTGGCAAACTCGTCTCCACGGGTTACCGGCAGGATTCCTTCGTCCTGTGCCTGGGGAACACCCGGATCAAAGGGGACAATGGCTGCGATAGGCGGCGCCCACCCCAGTGACTTGGAAAGTTCTTCCTGGAAGATACGGGGAGTGAAGCTGCTGCGCTCAGAAGTCTGGTTCAAAACAAGATAGATAGAATCCCGTGCCAGCCGTTTTTCACTTTTGAGACCGGTCAACAATAAAGTCAGGGTATGCCGGATTGCGGTCAGATCCGCCAGAGTCGGACGGGCCACAATCAAGGCATAATTGGCAAAAATGATCGAATGCATCATCCAAAAATCCTCGTTCGTGGGTGCATCCATGACAATGGCTGCATAACGTCCATCTTCAGAATCGATCAACATGCCATTGATACTGCCCTCCCCGGTGCCTTTCGCGGAGCTCTCCAAAATATGCATGTATTCCAATGAGGATTCAGGCGCGATTAAGATTTCCAGATTTTCCTTGCGCTGGATGGCCGCCTGAAAAGCAGCCTTGCCAGGATGGTCAAAATATTCGGTGAGATTGGGCACATAGCGCAAGCCTAAATGAGGGGCAGCCGGCGGGGGTAGTCCCATCGAAACCAGCAAAGTCTTCACGCTGAGCCGCACAGATAACTCATATGCCAGGTTCTCCGCAATGGTGGAAACGCCAGATCCGCCGGCATGTGATAACACCGCGATGCGTTTGGTACCAGTGATGTAGGCAGCGGCAGCGCTGGTGGAATAACCGGATACTCCTTGTTGCATTGGCGCAGCCTGGTTTAAGCTCGCCCGGGCGGTCATGGCTGCGCCAT
>Ga0224522_1000173_pt1 | contig 30333 bp, 23 predicted proteins | sample CFST25metaG_FD_182733 | JGI IMG/M metagenome (GOLD analysis project Ga0224522, IMG submission 182733) | Peat soil microbial communities from Stordalen Mire, Sweden - C.F.S.T25 | ecosystem: Environmental > Terrestrial > Soil > Wetlands > Peat | place: Sweden: Norrbotten County, Stordalen Mire...
GAATTCAAAGAGCGGCTGAAGGAACTGGCTTCCTTTTACCGTCGTAACGTTTACTTTCTGCCTGTTGAATTCAGGAAGGTTTAAGAAGAATTCGAAATTCTCTTTTTCCTGCATGCGAAGCGGAATTTGTTCTGCCAGATTAAGTGCTTTAAGCTTTGTTTCTTTTTTATTCTTTGCAGGACAAATTTCAACGCATAATCCGCATCCGGTGCAGTCTTCTGCTGCTACCTGAATTGTATATGCCATTCCCGGTTCGAACTCTTTTCCCTTTGCAGGCATATGCCTGAAAGTTGCAGGAGCATCTTTCAATAATTTTTCATCATATGCTTTTATCCTGATTGATGCGTGCGGACAAATCATTGCGCACTTTCCGCATTGAATGCACCATTCGGAATCCCATACAGGAATTTCAAGTGCAATGTTTCTTTTTTCCCATTGAGTAGTAGCGGACGGGAATGTTCCGTCAATCGGCATCTGGCTTACAGGTACCTCATCTCCGCGTCCTTCCATTATTGTTGCCAAAGTATTCCTGACGTAATCAGGTGCTTTATCGGATACTATCGATGGAATTTCTACTTTAGTAGGTTTCAGTTCTGAAAGCTCAATCTTGAAAAGATTTTCGAGTGTCTTATCGACTGCTTCATAATTCATCTTTACGATTTCATCACCCTTTGCGCCGTATGTCTTCTTGATTGATTCTTTGATTTTTGTTATCGCTTCATCTTTCGGAAGCACACCCGAGATTGCGAAGAAACAGGTCTGCATAATTGTATTCACCCTTGAACCCATTCCGGTATTCTTTGCAACTGCATATCCGTCTATAATATAGAAATTAAGTTTCTTTTCTTTAATCTGTTCAATAACTATTCTCGGAATCTTTGTCAGCGTTTCTTCTTTCGAGAAAGGCGTGTTTAAAAGAAATGTACCGCCGGCTTTTATATTTTTCAGTATATCGAATTTTTCAAGCAAGCCGAAAAAGTGGCATCCGATAAAATCAGCCTTGGTAACAAGGTATGTCGATTTAATAGGCTTCTTTCCGAATCTTAAATGCGATACTGTCGATGTACCTGATTTTTTCGAATCGTAAACGAAATACCCCTGTGCATAATTTTCAGTTTCTTCGCCGATAATCTTAATCGAATTTTTATTTGCGCCGACCGTTCCGTCTGCACCAAGCCCGTAGAATAACGCACTCACCTGTCCTTCACTTACTATATCAAAATTCAAATCGTAATCGAGACTTGTCATTGTTACATCATCCTTTATTCCGACGGTAAAATGATTCTTCGGAGAATCTTTTTTCAGTTCATCGAAAACCGATTTAATCATTGTCGGTGTAAATTCTTTCGAAGATAATCCGTATCTGCCGCCGATTATTTTAGGCATTTTTGCAAACGGCGGTTTGCTTCCGGACATTTCTTCGTTCAGTGCCGTGATAACGTCCTGGTATAACGGCTCTCCGACACTTCCCGGCTCTTTTGTCCTGTCGAGTACGGCAATGTCTTTTACAGTTTTCGGAATTGCACCGATGAAATCTTTTACGGAGAACGGTCTGAACAATCTCACTTTTACTATTCCGATTTTTTCGCCTTTGCCTGTTAAATATTCAACTGTCTCTTCCGCTGCTTCTGCACCCGAACCCATTATTATAATAATTCTTTCTGCATCTTTAGCTCCGAAGTAATCGAATAAGTGATATTGTCTTCCGGCAATTTTAGCAAATTTATCCATTGCACTCTGAACTATTCCCGGGCAATCTATATAAAATTTGTTTACTGTTTCCCTTCCCTGGAAATAAACATCGGGATTCTGAGCAGTGCCTCTGATAAACGGATTATCCGGCGACATTGCGCGCTTGCGATGTTCTTTTACTTTTTTGTCGTCTATCATTGCTTTTATATCTTCTGATGTAAGCTGTTCTATTTTCATTACTTCGTGCGATGTTCTGAATCCGTCGAAGAAATGCAAAAAAGGAATTCTCGCTTCAAGTGTCGCTCTCTGCGCAATCAGTGCAAAGTCCATTACTTCCTGAACAGAGTTCGAGCATAAAAGCGCAAAACCTGTCTGTCTTGTCGACATTACGTCACTATGGTCTCCGAAAATCGAAAGCGCCTGTGCAGAAAGTGAACGTGCAGTCACGTGAAATACTGTCGGTGTAAGTTCGCCTGCGATTTTATACATATTGGGAATCATAAGAAGAAGTCCCTGCGATGCCGTGAATGTGGTTGTAAGCGAACCGCTCTGCAATGCTCCGTGCACTGCGCCTGCGGCGCCGCCTTCGCTCTGCATTTCAGCTACAACCGGAATTGTACCCCAGATATTTTTTCTGTTTACGGAAGACCAAGCATCCGATAATTCACCCATCGGTGAAGATGGTGTAATCGGGTAGATTGCAATCACTTCATTCGTCTGGTGCGCAACATACGCAGCAGCTTCGTTTCCGTCAATTGTTACTTTTTTTCTTTGCATAATTATGATTGATTATTTTAATTAAAATATTGATTAAATTTTTATTTTTTTGTCGAGTCTCTTTTGCCTGATTTTTAACTGGTCGGATAAAAATTTCATGAATTTTTCAGCCATCCCTTTATTACTTATGAAAAGCTCAAAAAAATCTTCCCTGTCCAGCATGCAGACTTTTGAATTCTGGTAAACCTTCGCCGAGGTATTGTGAATCTCCTCGCTTAATATTGAGCGGTACCCGAACATTTCCCCGGGCTCTATAAAATAGAAATCCTTCTTTCCGCCGTTCTCATCTTTCTTTATAATTTCAAGACAGCCGTCGAGTAAAATATAAACACTCTTCGGCGTGCTTCCTTTTTTATAAATAAATTCACCCTTTTTATATGTACCGATTTTTTTGAGCTTATTTATTTTTGAAATTTGTTTGGGAGAAAAATTGTTTTGTATAAAACAATTTCGGTTTTTACAGGTTAGACAGTTCAATTTTTTAAAAACTTTAAGTTAGTAATTCTTTTGCAACAAAATAGCTCTTTTTAGAATTAATTTGTATGACCCGTGTTACTAAAAAAACTGATATTTGTCATAAAATATCAATGCCTATAAAATAAATTAATTATTTTGTATTTTATATCATTATTTACACAATACTTTACACTTGTTTTTTCTCAAAGTTTTCAGGCTGCACAAAAAAGTATTTTTTAATTAAATAAACATTAAAATGGAAAAGACCATACTGGAAGAACAAAAAGAAAAGCTTAAACAAATACACGATATTTTTAAGCTGATTAAAGAAAAAGAAATAAAAATGATTGACTTCAGGTTTACAGATTTGCCGGGACAGTGGCAGCATTTTTCGGTTCCCGTAGGAACTCTGGGTGAAGAATGTTTTTATGAAGGAGTAGGTTTTGACGGTTCCTCGATACGCGGATGGAGAGCTATTAATGAATCAGACATGCTTGTTATGCCTGACCCTTCGACGGCAATTGTTGACCCGTTTATAAAAATGAAAACTCTGAATTTTATTTGCGATATAGTTGACCCGATTACAAAAGAACCTTATAACCGCGACCCGCGCAGGATTGCAAAACGCGCGCACGAATATCTTCTTTCTACAGGCCTAGCTGATACTGCATATTTCGGGCCCGAAGCTGAATTTTTTATTCTTGACCACGTCGCATATAACATAAACGAATACTCAAGCTGGTACCGCATAGATTCTCACGAAGGTTTCTGGAATTCAGGCAGTGAGCGTGAAGTGAACCTCGGACATAAAATCAGGGTTAAAGAAGGTTACTTTCCTGTACCGCCTGCAGATTCCACGAATGATATCAGGAATTTAATGGTTGAATATTTGCTTAACGCAGGAATCGAAGTTGAAACACAGCATCACGAAGTTGCAACAGCAGGACAATCCGAAATTGATATAAAATATACTCCGCTTCTTCAGTGCTGTGATAATCTGCAGATGTTCAAATACATTATAAAAAATACTGCACGTGAAGTCGGCAAAACGGCAACGTTTATGCCGAAACCGATTTTCGGTGATAACGGAAGCGGAATGCATACGCACGTGAGCTTATGGAATAAAGGAAAACCTTTGTTTGCAGGTGATAAATATGCAGGCTTAAGCGATATGGCTCTTTACTTTATCGGCGGACTATTAAGGCACGCACCTGCACTTCTTGCTTTCACGAATCCGACTACGAATTCGTATAAACGTCTTGTACCGGGATATGAAGCTCCTATTAATCTTGTATATTCGATGAGGAACAGAAGCGCGGCAATCAGGATTCCGATGTATTCGAGTAATCCAAAGACAAAAAGAGTAGAGTTCAGATGTCCCGACGGCACGGCGAATCCGTATCTTGCATTCTCTGCGATTCTGCTTGCAGGACTCGACGGAGTGTTAAATAAAATTGACCCGGGTGAACCGCTCGATAAGGATATTTATCATTTAAGCGAAGAAGAACATAAAAAAATAAAACAGGCACCGACAGATTTAGACGATGCGCTTGAAAAACTCGGTGAAGATAATGAATTTCTGAAAAAAGGCGGAGTATTTACAGATGATATTATTAATACCTGGATAGAATACAAAGTCGAAAAGGAAATCAAAGAAGTTCAGCTTCGTCCACACCCGTACGAATTCCATTTGTATTACGAAGTGTAAGTTTTAACCCCGCTTAATCCCCCCTTGCAAAAAGGGGGGATGAGGGGTATTGTAACTCAAGCCTGTCTTTACTTCAATATTAAAAATAAAACGGATAACATTTCCCATAGAAAATCAACTTTATTAGAATTAATTTTGTATTCCTTGATAAAAAAATAAATTGTTATGGATAATTACGTACTATCAAACCCGCTGTGTCTTTTGCTCGATAAGCCAAAAGAAGATTTTAACCGCGAAGACCTGCTGAGGGTAATAGAAGAAAAACAAATAGAGAGAATTACATTTCACTATACTGCTTTAGACGGCAAGATGAAAGAGCTGAAAATCCCTATCCCGGGAAAAATAAATGCCGAGATAGTTTTAACCGAAGGCGAACGGGCAGACGGTTCCTCGCTTTTCAAGGGATTGATCGATACGGGACTTTCGGATTTATATATTGTACCCGTTTTTAAATCGGCATTTCTGAACCCGTTTTATACAGGCAGTCTCGATTTTGTATGCAGGTATATAAACGGCAATGGCGAGCCCGTGCCCTATGCACCCGATAATATTCTCGGAAATGCACAGAAACTTCTGAAGAAAAACACAGGACACGATTTGCACGCACTCGGCGAACTTGAATTTTATCTTTTTTACCAGAACGATGTTAAAATGTACTTGCCGCAACGCCAGAATGCATATCATATTTCCGCACCTTTTTCAAAGACAGGAAAAGTTGCCGCCGAAATGCTGAAAACTCTTACGCAGATTGTCGGAGCAGTAAAGTATGCGCATAATGAAGTCGGATATATAGATAGCATTCATACAGACCAGAAAGAACTCGACGGAAAAACAGGCGAGCAAATTGAAATAGAGCTTCTTGCTACCCCTGTGGATGAATGCGCAGATAATATTATTCTTGCAAAATGGCTCATAAGAAATATTGCTTACAGGAACGGAATGCTTGCTACCTTCGCACCGAAAATAGAAAGCGGCGACGCAGGAAACGGAATGCACGTGCATATGAAATTATTTAAGAACGGAAAGAATATAATGGTGGATAGCGAAGGAGTGCTGACTGAAAACGCAAGAAGATTAATAGGCGGACTTTGCAGATATTCAAGCACTTTAACTGCATTTGGAAATACCTGCAGTTCTTCTTATTTAAGGCTCGTCCCCGACCAGGAAGCACCGACAAGAATCTGCTGGAGCGACTCAAACAGAAGCTCGATGATAAGGGTGCCGCTGGGATGGTCAAAGACAAAAAATTTAGCATCGTATGTAAATCCCGGAATTAAATTCGACCCGCTCGATATCGAAAGCATGCAGACAGTCGAAATCCGCACTCCCGACGGAAGCGCCAATGCGCACCTGCTTCTTGCAGGACTTACGCTTGCCGCAGACTGGGGTTTGACAAACGATAAGTCACTCGAGCTTGCAAAGAAACTTTACGTGCAGGGAAATATTTTTAAAGACAAAACTTTACTGGAAGGTTTGCCTGTATTGCCTTCTACCTGCTCGGCATCTGCTGATATATTGCAGTTGAAGAGAAGTGAATACGAAAAGGAAAATATTTTTACGCCGAGTATTATTGATTATACAATAAGCTGCCTTAAAGCTGAAAAAGATAAGGACCTGAATAAAAAACTTTCGAAGCTGAAAGGGCATGCAAAAAAGAAATTTATAAATAAGCTGGTGCAGAAAGACCTTCATAAGAACTGATAGAGCAGAATTCAGAAGTTAAGAAGTTAAAGAAGTTAAGAAGAAAAACATAAGAGCAGTAGATAGTAGTTAGTAGATAGTTGAAGATAAAAAGTTTATAAAAAAATTGTGTCGGGGAGTCTAACGATTTTTGTGGACTCCCGACACAATTTGTTTCTCGTTACCAAGCTCCAGCTTGGTAACGTTTTTTTAATTGCTTGTTAATATAACGTTAGCGTATAAAATTAGAATAACATATTTTAGTTAATAATAGATTAATAATATTATAATAAATGGAAATCAAGAATCACACAAAAAGAGTTTTTGCACCGGGATGTGCAATGATGTTATACAAACCCGAACTTGCAGAAAAGATGCACACAATTTTAAATGATAATTTAGGCGGTGTTGAGATGCACAATACCTGCTGTAAGCACGAGCCTGCATTCAAATCCGAAACTGAAGTAATAAACATCTGCCCGGGATGTGACAAGCGATTCAGAAATGATTATCAAAACTCGAAAACGATTTCAGTTTGGGAAATTCTTGCCGAAAGTGATTTCTTTCCATTTCCAGATTACAAAGGTAAAACAATGACTATAATAGATGCCTGCCCGACGCGAGACCAGGACAGGATTCACATTGCCATAAGGAAGCTGCTTGAAAAAATGAATATCACACTTGTTGAACTTGCAAGCACGAAGATAAAAGGTATTTGCTGCGGAGACAGTTTTTACGGAATGATTCCAACAGAAGATGTAATTGTACAAATGAAAAAACGTGCTTCAGAAATTCCTGCTGAAGATGTAGTTGTTTACTGCATATCCTGCACGAAAGCTGTTTTCATCGGCGGCAAAGAGCCGCATTATGTGATTGACCTTTTATTCGGAGAAGATTCAATTCCAAAAACATTAGACCTCGATGCGTGGCACAAAGAACTCGATGATTACATTAGCGCACATTAGTGCATCATTTCCCTTCCTCCCCTTTTGTATTGCATTAATTATTATTCGTTACAATATTTAGCAAATGAAAATTAGCGTATTAAAAATATTAATTTTTAGTATTCTGATTTCTGTTCCGTCGATGGCACAATTCGTCGACTTCGGCAGAAATAAAGTCCAGTATTCCGATTTCGACTGGAAAGTCCTTTACACAGAGCATTTCCAGATATATTATTACAGCGAGGAAAAAGAGCTTGCCGAGCAGGGCGCTTATTTTGCAGAGGAAAGTTATAGATATCTCCAGCAGAAATTCAAACATAGCTTAGTTGATACAGTTCCGCTGATATTTTATTCTTCACCGATGCATTTTAAACAGACCAATACAACACCGGGCATCATACCCGACGGTGTCGGCGGATTTTTTGAATTTGTAAAAGGCAGGGTAGTAATTCCATACGACGGCTCGCTGTTCAATTTCAAGCATGTTATTAGGCACGAGCTGACTCACGTTTTCAGCACGAGCAAAATTTACAATGTTCTTAAGACTCACGGAAAAATCGTAGACTACTCTCCCCCTCTCTGGTTCACGGAGGGACTCGCCGAATTCTGCTCCAGCACCTGGGATGCACAGGCGGAAATGGTTATCAAAGATGCGGTGCTGAACGGATACATGGTCGGGCTCGATAACTGGGAATATGTTTACGGAACGTATTTTATGTATAAGCTCGGACAGCGGGCATTGATGTATATCTCCGAAAAATACGGCGATGAAAAAATTCTCGAACTTATGGATAACATGTGGATGGATGATAATTTTGAAGTGGTAATGAAATATACAATCGGAAAAGAGTACCCGGATTTCGATAAAGAATTTTTATATGATTTAAAGAAAAAATATTTCCCCCAGCTTACCGAATTCGATAATCCCTCGCAGGTATCAGAAAATATTTACTCCGGAGGATTTGCGCATAAGCCCACGTATTACAGAACAGGGAATAAAGAAGAAATATTTTTCATCGGAAATAACATAGGCTATACAAGTATTTTCAGTTTAAGGATAAGCGATACGGTGAATACATCCGTTGTAATAAAAGGTGAAACTTCCGATGAACACGAAACATTTCATTACTTCCGCACGGGAATAGATATTTCAGGCGACGGGCTGCTTGTATTCGTAACACAAAAAGGAAGTTCAGATGCACTTTACATATATGACCTGAAATCGGAAAAAATGGTGTCGGATTTTACGTTCAAAAATATTACGGGCATTGGTGCTCCCGCGTGGAGCAGGGATTCCCGCTTCATTACTTTTTCAGGAATGGAGTTTTCGGGAAAATCGGATTTGTATCTATTCGATGTAAAAGAAGAAAAGCTAACAAGGCTGACAAATGATTACTTCGATGACGCAGACCCCTGCTTTTCACCCGACGGCAAATATATCGTGTTCTCTTCCGACAGGACTTCTGCAATAAATAAAAATGTATATAATTTGTTTTCTTATGAACTCTCTACGAATAAAATAACTCAGCTGACAAATTCCGGCTCTGTTCTTACTTCGCCGAATTTTTCCGAAGACGGCAGGCTGATTTTTTCTTCTGACCTGGAAGGAACACAAAATATATGGATAATAGATTCGGTTTTCTCTTCACCCGAAATGAAACGAGTAACAAATTTTACGACAGGTGCATTCGATGCAAAATGGTGCGGTAAAGACAGGATTGTTTTTTCGACTTATGAAAACGGTAATATAACGATAAAATTAATCAACAACATAGACGAAAAAATTGCAAAATCGAATAAATCAGAGGACATAAGAACTTCAGTGTTTTTCTCGGGCAGGCCTTTGAATAAAATTACGTCTTTATCTGAATCAAAAAATCCAAAATACCAGAAAAGATTTTCATTCGATATTGCAACAACCGCAATCGTTACCGACCCGGTATTCGGGAGCTTTGCAGGCGGGGCGCTCTCTTTAAGCGATATGCTCGGAAACGAGAGATATTATTTACTGCTTTATAATAATTCAAACTATCAGACCGAATTCTGGAAGAGTTTTAATATTGCTATCTCAAAAATCTCTCTGGAAAAAAGGCTGAATTATGCATATGGAATTTACCAGCTTTCGGGTCTGAGATATGATTTGGCAGAATCCGATTTTGCATATTTCGAAAGACTTTACGGGGGATATTTAAGTTTTTCTTACCCGCTCTCTTATTTCAGAAGAATAGAAACAAATACAAATTTATCTTCATCACAAAAAGAAATTGATTTCATAAACAACAGGCGCTCACTCCTTCTTTCAAATTCAGTATCCTATGTAAAAGATAATACACTTTGGTGGTACACGGGACCGATTGACGGGGAAAGACTTAACCTGACTCTCGGTTATACAACCGATATCCAGAATTCCAATGAAAACTATTTCAGCTTCATGTTTGACTACAGGAAATATCTGCGCATAAGCAGGTTTTCCTCGCTTGCCCTTCGAGGCCAGTATTTCATGAACCAGGGTAATTTCGCAAGAAGATATTTTATGGGGGGAAGCTGGTCACTGAGGGGATGGCCGTGGATATCAATGAGAGGTACAAAACTCTGGCAGACAAATGCCGAACTCAGGTTCCCGTTTTTAAACGAAATTGACATACGGTTTCCTTTCGGACTCGATATGTCTTTCCCTCAAATCAGGGGTGCACTTTTCTTCGATGCAGGGAACTGCTGGGATACAAAAGATAATTATGATTTCACAAAGGGCAGTTTGGGAGCGGGAGTAAGAATGAATATATTCGGAATTATAGTACTAAGATACGATTTAGGCAAAAGAATCGAGCAAAACTTCAAAAAACTTCAGGGCAATCTCTTCCAACAGGTCTTCTTCGGCTGGGACTTTTAATCAATTTACAATGTACAATTTCAAATGTACAATTAAGAGCATATTAAAACTTTTCGAAAAGAGTCAGGACAAATTTTCCAAATAACTGCTGTACTTCTTATTATATGAAAAGTCTCAAAATTTTCAAATCTATTTTCTTTACAGTTAAGTTGTTATAAACATAGCGAGCATACTTCCCTCAAAATGAGAAAAACCTCAAAATATGCACAAAAACCGTGTGTTTATTTGGCACAGGGATTGTAATATATAAGACAGACAAATTAAACAACAACAAAACAACAACAATGAAATTAACAATAACAATATTAACAGTAATCATCCTCTCAATCATAAGTTTCAATATAAGTTTTGCTCAGTATACCGAAGGATTTGAAAATACGTTCTATCCAACCGGATGGAGCGGTGCCGGCTTTCAGAAATCCAATGCAAAAAGCAAATCAGGTAATTATTCTTCAGTTTCCTTGTTGAACAGCACAAACAGTGAAGACAATTATATGGTTCTTGAAAATGTAGCTACTACAGAATCAGCCACAATAAATTTCTCATACGTAGGTAATAGCGGTAATAAAAACACAAGATTATCGATTTATATACAGAACGCTTCAGTTAATAATGGAGATTCGGTTTTGGTTACATCATTAACTCCGGATAAAACCAACTGGAAAACAGCAAACATAGATTTACCATATGCTTTTGAAAACAGACAAAACAACAAAATATATTTCATAGTTAACAAATTGGTAAGCGGTGGAAACGATAAAGTTTATATTGATGAGGTCAATTCCAGTTTTCCGATGCCGGTGCAGATGAGTTCATTCACATACTCAGTAAACGTAAATAACGTTAATTTAAAATGGAATACAAATTCGGAAATCAACAACAAGGGTTTTGAAATACAGAGAAATTCAGGTAATGACTGGTCAACAGTAGGTTTCGTATCAGCTGATCCTTCAAAATCATATTCTTTTTCGGATAACAATTTGAAATCTGCATCATATCAATACAGATTAAAGCAAATAGATTTTAACGGTAATTTTGAATATTTCAATTTGAACGGCACAATAAAAGTGGGAACTCCTTCAAAATTCTCATTGTCACAAAATTATCCGAACCCGTTCAATCCTTCGACAAAAATAAGTTTTCAGATTCCTTCAGATGAATTCGTATCACTTAAAATTTATGATAACTCAGGAAGAGAAGTGATGACATTAGAAAGCGAAAATAAAACCGCAGGATACCATACAGTAGAAATGAAATCAAGTTTATCATCCGGAATTTATTATTATCACTTAACAGCAGGAAGCTTTTCAGATACAAAGAAAATGTCAGTAGTAAAATAAAGTGTTGTTGTACCCTTTAATTTGTTCTAAAAAGACCGGTAGATTTTTGCCGGTCTTTTTTTTATGTATAAATGAACATAATCCGTTTTCGTGTGAAAACAGCGATTACAAATTAAATCAAATCTTAGATTTATATTTCGTATTTTTATTAAAAATATATAATATAAAACTTTATAACATTATAACTTTTAACTAATATGTACAGGAGAACTAAATACGATTTAAAACAGGAGCTAAACCTGATAAAAGAATCGGGGCTCTTTAAGGATGAAAGGATAATTCTTTCGGACCAGAAAGCTAATATTGAAGTCTGCTATCCGACAGGTTCAAAATCCAAAGAAGTTCTGAATTTCTGCTCGAATAATTATCTGGGGCTGGCAAATCATCCGCAAATCATAGATGCTGCAAAGAAATCCCTAGATAAATACGGATTCGGACTTGCTTCAGTCAGGTTTATTTGCGGAACGCAGGATATACACAAGGAACTCGAAGAAAAAATTTCGAACTTCTATCAAACAGATGATGCTATATTATACTCATCGTGCTTCGATGCAAACGGAGGATTATTCGAAAGCATTCTCGGACAGGATGATGTGATAATCACTGATGAGCTGAACCACGCAAGTATCATTGACGGTATCAGGCTTTGTAAAGCCAAGAGGTTTATTTATAAACATTCCGATATGAAATCCCTCGAACAAAAACTCGTAATGGCGCGCGAAGGAATGGATATATGGGAGCATACAGGGCTTGCGCACGAACCAAAGCCTGCAAAAAACATTATCATAGCTACGGACGGAGTTTTTTCAATGGATGGTGATATCGCAAACTTAAAAGATATAGTAGAGCTTGGCAAGACATATGATGCTATGGTAATGGTCGACGATTCACACGCAACAGGATTTTTCGGAAAAACAGGAAGGGGTTCGGTTGAATACAATGATGTGCTCGGTGAAATTGATATAATAACTTCCACACTCGGAAAAGCAATGGGCGGAGCTTCAGGCGGTTTCACCGCATCAAAAAAAGAAATAATCGATATGCTCAGGCAGCGCTCGAGACCTTACTTGTTCTCTAATACACTTGCACCGTCAATCGCAGGAGCGGCGATAGCAGCGTTTGACCTGCTCGATAAAAGCAATGACCTGAGGGAAAGGCTGATGGATAATACTACTCATTTCAGAAAGAAAATGAAAGAACTGGGTTTCGATATAACAGAAAGCGTTCACCCGATTACGCCTGTAATGTTCAGAAAGTTTGATAACGATGCAAAGCTCGCCCAGACGATGGCAAAAGAACTTTATTCGGAAGGAATCTATGTGGTGGGATTTTCTTTCCCTGTTGTACCGAAAGGCCAGGCGAGAATCAGAACGCAAATCTCAGCCGCGCATTCGAGAGAGAATATCGACAAGTGCATAGCAGCATTTGAAAAAGTAGGGAAAAAGCTGAAAGTAATTTAGTCTTTAGAGTCTATTGAGTCTATTGAGTCTATAGAGTAAATAAAGAATGTAGAGTATAAGAAGTAAAATATTTATTATAGAACTTAGTACTTAAATTTTTATTATTATGAGTAAAATAGAAAAGTTTGAAGACTTAATCTGCTGGCAAAAAGCAAGAGAATTAGTAAAAGGAATTTACAAACTTGCTGAACCGGATAAATTCAAAAAAGATTATTCTCTTATTGACCAAATCAGAAGAGCAAGTGTTTCAATTATGTTGAATATTTCCGAAGGTTTTGCATTAAGAACCAGTAAAGAATTCAAAAGGCATTTATTTTTGGCACATGGCTCTGTAGCTGAAGTTCAATCAGTACTTTATATTGCTAAAGATTTAAATTATATTGATAGTGAAAATTTTAGAAAATATTATGATAATTGTACAGAAATATCTAAAATTCTGTCCGGTTTGATTAAATCAATTAATTAATTATTTTTCTTTGTATTAACACTTTAAAACAATAAAAATGTACTCTAAAGACTCAATAGACTCTAAAGACTAAATGCTAATATACAGATACATATTAAAATCTCATCTCGGTCCTTTCGTTTTTTCGCTGGGGACAATGATATTCCTTTTCCTTTTTCAGTTCCTGATGAAATCGATTGACCAGCTTATCGGCAAAGGATTGAGCTTATGGATTATTGTTCAGTTGATTACACTGAATTTGGCCTGGATGCTTACTCTTGCCGTGCCGATGTCCGTGCTTGTAGCAACCCTTATGGCATTCGGCTCGCTTTCATCGAATAACGAGATTACAATAATGAAAGCAAGCGGTATAAGCCTGACAAAGCTGATGTTCCCGGTATTAATCTGTGCCTGCATAGTAACTTATCTTATGGTCCAGTTTAACAATGAAGTCCTGCCTGAAGCAAATCACAAGGCACGGGTCTTGCTGCAGGACATTTCAAAAACCAAGCCGACTTTTATTCTTGAAGCCGGAAAATTTTCGGATGATATCGGCGGGGCAAAAATTTTTGTTAGAAAGACTTTTGAAAACAGCAACGAAATCGAAGGTGTATATATTTACGATTATGCAAATCCAAACAGCAAGAATCTTATTACCGCAGAAAAAGGCGATATAAGCTTTACTAACGATTTTAAAAATGTCGTTATGAACCTCCGGAACGGAGAGATTCACCAGCTCAATAATCTCGATGTTGCAAACAAGTACCGCAAAGTGGAATTCGAAAAACACAGAATCATTCTCGATGCTGCAGGTTTCGGATTCCAGAGGTCATCAGATAATGCATTTATCCGCGGAGACAGGGAGCTTTCCGCAAAAGCAATGAATATGCTTGTCGACAGTATTAACAGAATGAGAGTCAAGACAAGGGAGAATCTTATGACAGGTATTCTTGCGGATGTGAATGCGCTATTCAAAATAAAGTTTATAGATACTGTATTAAATAAGAATAACAGTATCGTAAAAAAAGATTCTTTAAAAAAATCGGATTTCATATCTTACGATACTGTTCCGGTTGTTTACAGAAGCATAATTGCGAAAATCTCACAGGAAAATAATCAGGTTCAGCTTGAAAACCAGCTTGATAAACAGGTTGATGTATATGATGTGGAAATTTACAAAAAATACTCCATACCGTTTGCCTGTATAATATTTACACTTATCGGCGCCCCGCTCGGATATAAGGTAAAACGCGGCGGGTTCGGAATTGCCGCGGGACTCTCCCTGTTTTTCTTTCTTCTTTACTGGGCTTCCCTGATTGGAGGTGAAAAGCTTGCAGACAGGGATATTGTGTCGCCATTCTGGGGAATGTGGCTCGTGAATATTATTCTCGGGATATTCGGATTGTATTTAATGTTTAAATCTTCTTAGCTATATTGATATTTATATTCTTTGTTATTACATTTTAACATTGGAACCGGCTACTGAAAATAAGTTTTGTCAAGCCCCGGACAATAGAATGTTACCCAACCCCGTCAGGTTCGGAAGAAAGCAGCGGTAAGTAATTATTTTATGTGATTCGGGTGTCTTGACATTTTTTTTAGTCCTTAGAGTCCGTTGAGTCTTAAAAGTCCTTAGAGTGTGGAGAATTTAGCAATAATTGATTTTATTTTAAAATAATTTTTAATTTAATAACTTAATAACATAATAACCAAATAACTTAGTAACCAATTTATAAATGGATAAAACAAAAGTAGCAATTATAGGTCTCGGTGGAATCGGGCAGATCATGCATTTACCGGCATTGCTCAAACTTAAAGAAATTGAAATCGAGGCGGTTTGCGATAAGGATTTAGGAAAAGCCAAACGTATTGCAAAAAAACATTCAATTAAAAAATTCTATAAAAAAACTGAAGATCTGCTTTCTGAAAATCCCGATATAAATGCGGTAATAATTGCAACCCCTACAGATACCCATCTGGATATTTCCACAAAATGTCTCGAGGCGGGAAAAAACATCCTGGTTGAAAAACCTGTTGCAAGAGATTATAAAGAAACCGCCAAGATTGTAGAAGCCGCGGAAAAAAACAATAAAATATTAATGGTTGGAATGAATAACAGGTTCAGAAACGATGTTATGCTTCAGAGAACATTCATAAAAAGCAAGGAAATCGGGAATGTGTTTTATGTTAAAACCGGCTGGCTTAAAATGAAAAGTTCCGCCGAAAAATGGTTTACAGAGCGGGAAAAAGCAGGCGGCGGAGTGTTTATAGACAATGGTATCGCAATGCTGGACCTTGGAATGTGGATGATGGATTTTCCGGAAGTTAAAAGCGTATCGGCTGTAAATTATTATCACAATACCAAGACAGTCGAAGATTCCAACTTTGCCCTGATAAAATTCAAGAACGGTTCCGCATTGACTATAGAAGTCAGCTGGAGCTTTTTAAGAAGCAAAGAGTTCTATTATTGCAACGTATATGGTACAAGCGGAAGTACTTCAATAAATCCTCTCAGGATTCTAAAAAAGATGGATTCGGAGTTATTTGATATTACTCCAAAAACAATTAAATTATCCCCGCACGAAATAAAAAGCAGCTACGAATTTGAGCTGAAATATTTTATCAGCATGGTTAACAGGAAAAATGCACTGCTTTCGACCGGACGGGAAGCAATGAGTGTTATGCAGGTGGTGGATAGTGTTTATAAATCTGCAAAACTTGGAAAAGAAATAATATTTAAATAATTCTTAATGTTCGGGAAACAATTTCTTATTCATTTCTTAACATTGTAAAGTTAGCTTTATGGCAAAAAAGAATATGACATACAGAATTTTAGTTGTCGATGACGAAAAAGATATCGTTGATATACTGAAGTATAATCTTGAAAAAGAAAATGAATTCGAGGTATTAACTGCACTCGACGGAAGAGAGGCGCTGGATATTGCAGTAACGGAAAAACCAAACCTTATTATTCTCGATATCATGATGCCCGGACTGAACGGCTTTGATGTCTGCAAGCGGTTGAAAGCGGAACCAACCACCTCCAAGATACCTGTAATATTTTTAACCGCCAAAGAAAATGAAATTGATGAAATAATCGGTCTCGAGCTTGGTGCTGATGATTATATCCAAAAACCAATCTCTCCCAGGAAAGTAACAGCCCGCGTAAAATCCGTAATCAGAAGAACTTATTCAGAACCCGATACAATGGTCAAGGCTGACGGATATATTAAATTCAAAAATCTCGAAATCGATACAATTGCTCATTGCGTGAAAATTGACGATGAAGAAATCTTCTTCCCGAAAAAAGAATTCCAGCTTCTTCATTTTCTTTTATCCAACAGGGGTAAGGTGCTTTCTAGGGATGTTTTGCTGAATCAAATCTGGGGTGAGAATATATATGTAGTCGACAGGACTATTGATGTTCACGTTGCAAAAGTGCGCGAGAAACTCGGTGAATATGCGGATTACCTCGAGACAATAAAAGGGCTTGGCTACAGATTTAATAATGAATAATTACTAATAAAATATTTATAAAAGCTAGTTATAATGATTTAATACTACCACAAAATAAAAACTTTTCACTATTAAAAAACTAAGTATAACATATAAGGCATTTGTTTATTATCTGGTATTGATACTGCTTCTGACATTTTTCCTTATCATATTCGGTTCGACCCTGGAGGTAATTTTTGTAGTAATTATTATATCCCTCGTGTTTTTTATTCTTTCATTTGTGTTTTTTAACCTTGAAATTACAGACAAACTTGATTTTCTGAATAATCAAATAAAAGAAATAACCGAAACAGATAAATTTACAATTGAAAACAACTTCGAGGAAAAAATCACCGGACTCAATAAAGTACTGGCAGAGCTTACTGCAAAAGAAAAATATTTCAAAACAAACAGGGAAATTTTTGAATTATATAATAATTTAATCCTTACGCTGAAAAGAATTATTAACGAACTTAACACTGCAAAAATATTTAAAATCAACAGGAATGAATTTCTCGGCAACGTAACTCACGAACTTCGTACCCCTATTTTTACAATCCAGCTTTCGCTGGAAACTCTTCTCGACGGTGCAATAAAAGATGATTCGGTGAATATGGATTTCCTGAAGCGCGCACTCAGCCAGACTTCGCGCCTGCGGGAACTTGTAGATGACTTGATAAACATCTCCCGGTTGGAAACGGATATGAAAATAAGTAAACGTTATTTCGAAATATTGTTTTTTGTAAATAATATCGTAAACGAACTTTCTGAATTATCTAAAAATAAAAAAGTAAAACTGACTGTTGAATCCGAAGTAAGCGAAAAAACCCGCGCATTCGGGGATGAAGAGAGACTGAAGCAGGTAATTATCAATTTAGTAGATAACGCAATCAAATATACAAATGAAGACGGAGAAATAAAAATCGGGTTAAGGAAAACAGATAAAGATGTGATTATAAGCATTTCCGATAACGGAGTAGGAATCCCGAAAGACGACCTGCCGAGAATATTCGAAAGATTTTATCGCGTAGATAAAACCCGCTCGCGTGATATGGGCGGCAGCGGACTTGGACTCTCCATAGTAAAGCACATACTCGAGCTCCATAAAAGCACAATAAAAGTTGAAAGCGAAGAAGGAAAAGGAACAAAATTCGAATTCAACCTGCCAAGCTGATTTAAGGTATAAAGTTATAAGGTTATAAGGTTATAAATTATAGAGATTAGGTATTAAGTAAAGAAAGGATAATTTGAATCATATAACATATAACTAATAACACTTTATGTTATTTGTTAATTTCTAATTGTTATTTATTAATTGTTAATTCTTCCCCGGCTCGTTAGGTTTCGGTTTATCTTTCGGTTCTTCGGTAATTTCTTTTTCTATATCGGATGTGGCTTTTTTAAATTCCTTTACGCCTTTGCCGATACCCTGCATAAATTCCGGAATTTTCTTTGCACCAAAGAGCACAAGAATTACAATTACTATTAATATTATTTCGGGAGTTCCTAAACCGAACATTTTTTTATCTCCTTAAGTTTTTTCTTTTTAAAATTTTTAATTCATACTCTCGGCAACACCATTCAATAACCTTATCCCGTCTGTATTTCCAAGCTCTTCATAAGAAGCACGCTCTGGATGAGGCATCATTCCAAGTATGTTTCTTTTTATATTCTGAATACCCGCAATATCGTAAATTGAACCGTTGGGATTATCATTATACCTGAACAGAATTTGGTTATTGCTTATCAAATCGGTCAGTGTATCATCATCACAAAAATAATTTCCTTCGCCGTGCGCTATCGGAATATTTATATCTTCTTTTATTCCGAAATTACCCGTAAAGATACTCTTATTATTTTCCACTTTCAAGGAAACAGTTTTACAGACAAATTTCAGGTTAATATTCCTAAGCAGTGTGCCGGGAAGCAAGCCCGATTCGCAAAGTATCTGAAACCCGTTGCAGATTCCTATCACGATTCCGCCGTTATTTGCAAACCTTACAACATCCTGCATGATATTCGAGAATCTCGAAATGGCTCCGCATCTTAAATAATCACCGTACGAAAAACCTCCCGGAAGTATAATAATATTCCTGTCGCCGATGCTTCCTTCTTTATGCCATAAAAACTTCGTATCAGCCTTTATCAGTTCCTTGAATACAAAATATGCATCGTGGTCGCAATTCGAACCCGGAAAAACAACAACTCCAACTTTAGCACTCATTTAACCTGCTCCGCTTTTTTAAGTTATTTCAAATTCGTAATCTTCCATTACGGGATTCGAAAGCAATCTCCTGCAGGATTCCTCTGCTATAACAGTCGCTTCCTCTTTTGAATTCACGTCTATCTTCATTTCTATGTACTTGCCTATTCTCGTATTTGATATTTTATCATACCCGAGCGATTTTAACGAATGCTCTACGGTCTTTCCCTGCGGGTCGAGAATGGTTTTTCTTAATGTAACTTTGATTTTTGCAGTAAACATCTGTAAAATTATATTTTGGAAAAGAGATTATTTATCCTTTTGAATTTCTTCTTTAATTTTTTCTAAAGCTTTCTTGTCAATCTTTGTTGAATCTGTCGCTGTTTTTACGGCTCTCTTCATATCATTCTTTGCTTTTTTCTCAATTACTCCCTTGCTTTCTACTGCATCCTTTGATTCCTTATTATTCTCCTGCATTACTTTCTGTTCGAATTCGTTTCCCCTGATACTTTTATCCTGCGTTTCAATTGTTTCTTCCGAAACTTTCTTTTCATGATCCTGGTTAGCTTTACCATCTTTTTTATATTCACTCTTGCCTGATTCATCTCTTATATCTCCGGTTTTCATAGGCTCGGAAAGTTTCATTCTTTCCATTTCAACAGGAGGTTGAATGGGTTGAATTTTCGGCGACAGGTCAAAAGATTCCCTGCCAAAAACATTCGAAGACCTTGTATCACTTTTCTTCGAATCAAGCTTAAATTCACCGGCAATATCCTGATTTGTAATTTTGTCTTTTGAATCTTCCAGCGGCTTTTTAATATCGGGGGTAAAACCTGACGATGATTCTTTTTTCTGAAAATCCGACATAGTGGGAACTAATTCTTTGTTTCCTGAATTCAATACATAAACCGAAACCACAAATACCGCTAAAATAGTCAGGCTCAAAGAAGGTATGAGCCACGGATTTCTTTTCTTTCCGAAAAGTTTTACCCATATCGATTCTTTTACCTCATCAGTGATTTTTTTTTGATTTAATCCGCCATCGGCAAGATTTATCTTCCTCTGCAATGAATTTACAAAATCATCACCCGCTTTTACTTTTGGCAGGTTAAGTAACTTTTCCCTGATATCAATATGTTGTTCTTCTTCTTGCAAAAATGTATTTATGCTTTATATATTTCGTTTAAAATCTTTTTTAGTTTTTCTCTTCCCCTGTTAATCCGTGATTTCACGGTTCCAAGAGGCAGTCCTGTTATTTGCGCAATTTCTTCGTAATCCATATCCTCAATATCTCTTAATATTATTACCTGCTTAAAAGACTCCTCGAGTGAATCAATTGCTTTTTGTATATAATAATTTTCAATTCCGGCATTTGCATATTCATCCGGACTTTGTACATCTGCGGGAATTTCGTAGTCTTTGTCGTTTTCGGGGTCGTAATCACTGATGGACATTGCATTGTACCTGCTCTTCTTCCTCGAGTCTGTCCGTGCAGTGTTAATCGCAATGGTGTAAAACCAGGTAGAAAACTTTGCTATCTCTTTGTATAAATGCTTCGAGCGATACAGCTTAACAAAAGCATCCTGTGCAAGGTCCTCTGCCTCGTCTCTATCCCCTGTGTATCTGTATAAAAAATTTACCACTTTATCTTTATATCTCAAAACAAGTTCACTAAAAGCTTCAACGTTTTCTTTTTGAAACTCCAGTATCAGCTCTTCATCGGATAATTTTTTATAGATACTCTTGTCTAAAGACACTTTTCCGCTCTTTTTAAACTTTTAATTTATAAATTTGTTCCTACTCTTAATAATTTTGTTATAAGCCTGCTAAATTACTAATTAATGCAGTAAATATTGCTCTTTTATCGGGTGATGAGGTTTTAAACGCCTTATCCGCCCTGTAAATATAATCAAATGCTTTCATAATTTTAAGTTCATTTGTATCTCTTTTATAGTTATCGTAAATATCCTTCATTTTATCGGCATTTTTACCCCATATTTTCAATTCCCTGTTCAGATTATATCCGAAAAGCTCCTTAATTTTAGGGTCAAACATCTTATAAATTGCTATGAATGCAGAAATTAAATAACTGATAAGTCTTATTTCAATTTCTTCTTTCAGACCCAACATTTCATATATTTTCAAAGCACTTTTAATATCCCTCGACATAACCGCGGCAATAAAATCAAGTTCGTTGAAATCCCTCGTCAAACCTACGCATAAATTAATATCTTCAATTGTAATTTTTTTTGTGATAGCCGAATAAGTTTTCAGCTTATCTATCTCCGTTATTACTTCATCGAAAGAAGGATTCACATATCTCAGCAGTTGTACAAGAGCATCTTCGCTTACATCGTAACCTTCCGTTTTTTCCTTAGCCCATTCGATTATTTCTTCCGGCGAGGTTTCCTGTTTTATATAAAATGTAATATTCTCACCCTTGAACTCATCGAAATTAGACATCGTATATTCGGAATCCTGCACGTGAAGAATCAGAAAAGTATCGGGATTTGAATTCTTCAGATAATTAAGCAAGGCAAGTTTATCGTCTTTTGCAAGACCTTTTACACCGGGCTTTTTCACGATTCTGAAAAGTACAATTCTTTTCTCGGAAAAAAACCCGAGATTACTGCATTCGTTAATCACATCCTCTATTTGTTTATCGTCCGAATAATATTTTCTGATGTGCTGATTGCAGCTGAACTCTTTACCTATAAATTTATTTCCAATCGCACCGAGCAATTCCTCAATTAATATTTTCTCGTTAAGGAAAAGGAATATATTATTCGGCAATTTCCCGCTCTTTGCCAAATCGAGCAATGCGGAATATTTAATTTTAGTATCGCCTTTCTGGAAAATCTTTGCCATAAATTCTTTTGAATATATTAATCAAATTAATAGAGAAATGTGTATTATTAAAGGCGGATTTTTCCCCAACTCCTCGTTCCCAACGAGGACCTGCCATGGCAGGGGAACGAGAAAGAAAGACTTATAATACTACTGGATTCCCGCTTAAAACTTGCGGGAATGACAAACGTGTCAGTTTTTTACAAATTCCTCAGCAAAAACTCCGTCATGTTCTTATATAAATGATACCTTGTATTCGGACCCATAATAAAATGATTACGGTTCGGATAAACAAGCATTTCGTAATATTTATTTGCCGTAATCATAGCATCGACAAAATCCATAGTGTTCTGAAAATGCACATTATCATCAGCCGAACCGTGAACAATCAAAAATTTATTTTTCAGTGATTCAACATAATTTATTACATTTCCTTCTTTATATCCGTCGGGATTTTCTTTCGGAGTTCTCATATATCTTTCGGTGTAAATATCATCATAATATCTCCAGTCGGTAACGGGTGCGACTGCCATACCTGTTTTAAAATAATCCGCTCCTTTAGTCAAACATAATAGAGTGAAATATCCGCCTCCGCTCCATCCCCATATTCCGATTCTGTCTTTATCGACAAAGTCCATCGAGCCTATATATTTAGCTGCTTCCACCTGGTCTTCGACGTCTTTTGTTCCGAGATGCATATACATGCATTTTCCGAATTCCTCGCCCCGCCCGCCTGTATTGCGGTTATCCACGCAGGCAATCACGTATCCTTTTTTCACAAGCATCTGGTACCACACATAATCACCTCTTCCGAATGCATCCAGCACCATCTGGGAACCCGGTCCGCCGTATACATAAAACAGCACGGGATATTTTTTCCCGGGCTCGAGAACTGCAGGCTTCATCATCCAGCCGTTTAAATCAAAACCGTCCAACGTTTTAAATGTGAAAAATTCTTTTTTCACAAAACTCTTCTCTTCCATTGTAGCTTTGAATTTTTTATTTTCTTTAAGCAAAGAAATCATTTCGCCTGATGTTTTCTGAAGCCAGATTTCTCCGGGTGAATTTGCATTGTTGTAATATACAAATGCGTACTTGAAATTCTTACTGTAATCCGAAAAATAGTATCCGTTTTTTTCCGTTAATCTTTTTTTATCTGTGCCGTCAAGTTTAATTGAATATTGCATCCTCTCAATTGGACTTGTCTCATCTGATGTATAATACAATATTCCGCTTTCTTCATTAACTCCGCTTAACGATGATACTTCCCAGTTTCCTTTTGTAATCTGGTTTATGAGTTTTCCGTTTATATCGTAGAGATATAAATGCTTGAACCCGTCCTGCTCGCTCATTGTAATAAACCTGTTGTCCTTCAGGAATTTTAAATCAAGTGTCTTATCAATGTAATATTTATCTTCGTCGGTCAATATTACTTTTGTGCTTCCCGTACCAGCATTTGCAATCAGGACTTCCGCTTTATTCTGCAGCCTGTTCATCCGGATTACTGATAAAAGATTCGCATCATTTGTCCATTTAATTCTCGGTATATACTGGTCTGTATTATTTCCGATATCAACCTTCACGGTACTTTTTTTATTTAAATCGTAAATCCATACAGTAACGACAGAATTTTCCTCACCCGGTTTCGGATATTTGTATTTAAACATAGTCGGATACGGCTCGCCATATTCCATAAATTCATATTCCTTAACTTTGCTTTCATCGAATTTCATATAAGCAATCTTCAATCCGTCCATGGACCAGTCAAATCCTTTGGTAAATCCGAACTCTTCTTCGTAAACCCAGTCCGGTGCTCCGTTAATAATTTTATTAACTGCACCGTCTTTTGTAACCTGTTCTTCACTTCCCGACTCAAGATTTTTAATATAAATATTGTTATCCCTGACAAATGCGATTCTGTCACCTGTCGGAGAAAAAGTTGCAAGCCTCTGCGAACCCTTGTCTGACAGCGGTTTTAACGTTTTATTTTTAATATCCCAGATTAAATAATTGTACGAAGCCGAGTACCTGAATAGTGTTACTCCTTCCGTTCCAAGCAAAAGGTATTTTTCATCGGGACTAAAAGAATAATCATCTATTGCTTCCGCATCCAGTTTTGATACTTCCGTAAAATCATCCATCGACAATAAAACCTTTGTGGCACTTCCGGTTACATATTCATATTCGACGATGTTCTTCGAACTGTCTTTCATAACATAATGCTCACCGTCATTTAAATGTATCACCGCTCCGATTGACTGGGTGCGGTATTTTCCTTTTATAAACAGGTCTTCAAGCGTGATACTGTCTGTCTGGGCAAAAGAAAAAGATGAGATAAATAAAATAATAAAAAGATAAAATAGATTTTTCATATTCCGGGTTTATTAATTTCCTTAAAATAAATCAAATAGAAATGGTTAAAAATAGAAAAATTTGTATTTCCCTTAATTTATTAACGTTTAAATATGTTTATATATGTAGTTTATAAATCAAATTATTTTTATCTTGCAATATAAATAAAAAGGATAACTTTTGAAAAAAATTACATTCGTTTTACTGGTTTTATTTGTTTCGTCAATATTTTATTCCTGCAATGATACAACAACAAATATTATTAATGATATTATATCCAATAAAGTAACGGCAAAAGACCGATTAGATTCCGCTTTTGCGCAGGCTTCAAGGAAATATAGCCCGAGCGTTAAGCTTGTTATGATATTCGGAAAAAATGTTTTATTTGACGGGGCAGATGTGGGCAAAACTGATATAACGGGTTTAACCATATTATCCGACCCGAATCAAATCGGTGCTTGGCTTTACATTTTTAAAAAGCCGGGAGTCGCGGATTCACTTGCTGTTTATACACCAAACCCGCTGCCCGGTGCACGTGATTGTATAGAGCTTACATCAATTTTTAATTTAAGTACTGTTTTAAGTTTAATTGCCGATACATCGGCAAAAAATATTGTATCGGGCGCTTTATCCCTTATAAACAATACAAACTTTTTTATAAGCACTTCAACAAGCGAGATTGTTAACAGTGATTCCTCTTATAATTATTCTTATTACTCAAACCCGACTATTAAATTTAATTCAATGTTTTTTCCCAGTGCAGATACAAATAACGGACATTCATTTTTCGCTTCAGGTACAAATAAGACAGTTAACATGTTCCTGATTCCCGCACTCGGTACTCTGAATCTGCCGGCTTATATTACATCACTGTTAAATTTCCCAAGCGATTTATGGGTTGTGAATTATAAAAGAACAAACGTCTCCTTGAACGAAAACTATATAACCGCTACCGTTACAAAAAGTAATCAGACTATGACAATAAATATTCCTCCGGTATTCTCGAGCAAGGTTATTAATTTGTCGAAATATTAATACTTTAAAAACTATAAGAATTTGAACTTTTCAAATCCTTAAATTGTTATGAACTTTGAAATAAAGTCAGAATAATATTATCTGACTTTTTTTTGAAAAGAAATACGACTAATTTAGTCCAGTTTCGAAAACACTAAAACAAAAAGTTATAAAGTTAATCAATTAATTCTAATGGAAAACGAAGAAATTTTAGAGAAAATATCAGAAAGTGAATATAAATACGGCTTTAGCAACGATTTCGAAGCAGATGCAGCTCCAATGGGTTTAACAGAAGATACAGTCAGGTTCATCTCCAAAAGAAAGGAAGAACCTGAATTCATGCTTAACTGGAGGTTAAAAGCATATAATCACTGGTTAAATATGGTTGAACCAAAATGGGCAAATATTCATTATCCGCCTATTGATTACCAGAATATAATTTATTATTCAGCACCTAAAAATGCAAAGAAACTGAATTCTATTGATGACCTCGACCCTGAAATTAAAAAGACATATGACAGGCTTGGAATACCACTGGTAGAACAGAATTTTCTTGCAGGAGTTGCAGTTGATGCAGTAATGGACAGTGTCTCGGTTGCAACGACTTATAAAGAAAAACTCGCTGACCTTGGAATTATATTCTGTTCAATCAGCGAAGCGGTGCAGCTGCATCCTCAGCTCGTCGAAAAATATCTCGGCTCGGTTGTTCCTTATTCGGATAACTTTTTTGCAACGCTTAATTCAGCGGTTTTCAGCGACGGCTCATTTGTTTATATACCGAAAGGTGTAAGATGCCCGATGGAATTATCTACGTATTTCAGAATTAATGCCGCTAACACCGGGCAGTTTGAAAGAACGCTTATAATTGCCGATGAAGGCGCCTATGTAAGTTATCTCGAAGGATGTACGGCACCAATGAGAGATGAAAATCAGTTGCACGCAGCAGTAGTTGAACTAATTGCACTCGATAACGCCGAAATAAAATATTCCACTGTTCAGAACTGGTATCCCGGTGATAAAGACGGAAAAGGCGGTGTATATAACTTTGTTACAAAAAGAGGAATGTGCAATAAAAATTCAAAAATTTCCTGGACTCAGGTTGAAACGGGTTCTGCAATAACCTGGAAATATCCGAGCTGTATATTAAAAGGTGATAACTCAATCGGAGAGTTTTATTCCGTTGCAATGACAAACAATTACCAGCAGGCAGATACAGGTACAAAAATGATTCACCTCGGAAAAAACACAAAGAGCAGAATAGTCTCAAAAGGAATTTCCGCAGGATTCAGCCAGAACAGTTACAGGGGACAGGTTAAAGTATCGAAGAATGCTGAGAATGCAAGAAATTATTCCCAGTGCGATTCGCTCCTTATGGGCGATAAATGCGGTGCACACACATTTCCGTATTTTGATATAAGCAACAGCACTGCAACAGTTGAGCACGAAGCAACAACATCTAAGATTAGCGAAGAAATAATGTTCTATTGCAAATCACGCGGTATATCGCAGGAAGATGCCGTTGCATTAATAGTAAATGGTTATGCAAAAGAGGTTTTAAACCAGCTCCCTATGGAATTTGCCGTAGAAGCACAAAAGCTTCTTGCAATTTCGCTCGAAGGAAGCGTCGGGTAATTAATAATGAATAATGAGTAATAAATAATAAAGAACTGAAGAGCACATAAATATATTGACGATTGGCTATTCACTTTTTCAGTTTTGCAAATAAGAAAAAATAAATTTTTAAAATATATAAAAATCAAAATAAACCAGACAAGAAATGTTATCAATAAAAAATTTAAGGGCAAGCATTCACGGTAAGGAAATTCTTAAAGGCATAAATCTTGAAGTAAAAGCCGGGGAAGTTCACGCAATAATGGGACCTAACGGCTCCGGAAAATCAACGCTGGCATCGGTTCTTGCGGGAAAAGAAGGCTATGATGTAACAAGCGGTGAAGTGATTTATAAAGGAAAAAATCTTTTCGATTATTCGCCCGAAGACCGTGCAAGAGAAGGTATATTTCTGGCTTTTCAGTATCCTGTGGAAATTCCCGGGGTATCTACAACAAATTTTTTAAAGACAGCAATAAACGAAAAAAGAAAATACCTAGGACAGCAACCACTAAGCTCCGTAGATTTTTTAAAGATGTTAAAAGCAAAAGCAAAATTCGTAGAGCTCGATACCGAAATGACAAGCAGGGCTGTTAATGTCGGATTCTCAGGAGGCGAGAAAAAAAGAAATGAAATTTTTCAGCTTGCAATGATGAACCCTGATTTATCCATACTTGATGAAACGGATTCCGGGCTTGATATTGACGCTTTGAGAATAGTCGCGGAAGGCGTGAACAAATTAAAAACCAAAGATAATGCTTTTGTTATAATCACACACTACCAGAGGCTTCTGAATTATATTGTCCCTGATTATGTGCATGTACTCAGCGACGGACAGATTGTTACTTCAGGCGGAAAAGAGCTGGCGCTGAAACTGGAAGAGCTTGGTTATGACTGGGTTGAAGATTTAGCCGACGCAAAATAAACTAAAAAAACGGATAAACGGATTAAATAATATATGGACTTAAAAGAAAAATTAATATCGGATTACAGACTGCATGAAAGCAAACTCAACGGTTTTGCCAGGGGAAAAATATATAATATAAAACTCGACGCAGAAAGATATTTTGAATTACTCGGATTCCCGAACAGAAAACAGGAAGACTGGAGATTTACAAATGTAAATCCAATAATAACAAATAATTATAACTACGATTTAGGAGCTCAACCGCAGATAAGCGAAGAAGACTTGCAAAATTTTCTGGTGCCCGGTTTAAAAGCAAATACAATAGTTTTTATAAACGGAATATATTCTGATAAGCATTCAAAAATAATTACGGAAAAAGGGAAAGCTTATATTGGCACTATTAAAGACACTCAAAAAAGCAATAAGGAATTAATCGAAAAATATTTTGCAGGTAATGCGGATTATAAAACCGACGGGTTCACAGCATTGAACACTGCATATATGAATGACGGCGTTTTTATTCACGTAAGCAAAAACACCGAAATTAAAGAACCTGTTTTAATTTTAAACATAACCGATTCTTCCAAAGGTGAAATTATGTACCACCCGAGAGTTTTGCTTGTCGCCGGGGAAAGCAGCAAGGTTTCTCTGATTGAGATTTATGAATCAGATGGAGAAAACTTCAGCTTTTCAAACGCAGTAACCGAAATTTATTCGGAAAATAATTCCGAAGTTCATTATTATAAGATTCAAAATGAATGTGACAAAAGCTATCACGTCGGCACAACACAGGTCAGACAGGAACGAGACAGCAGGTTTAATTCCTTAACAGTTAGCTGGGGAGGAAGCGTAATAAGAAATAATTTAAATGCAAGCCTGCAAAACAAAGGTGCTGATACTATTATGAAAGGATTGTTTATTGCAAGCGGAAACCAGCAAATAGATAACCATACATTAGTTGACCACGCAAGCCCGTACTGCCACAGCAATGAACTATATAAAGGAATAATGGATGAGAATTCAAACGGAGTGTTCAACGGAAAAATAATGGTGAGGAAAGATGCGCAGAAAACAAATGCTTACCAGATGAATAAAAATATAATTTTGAGTAAAAGTGCACTTGTAAATTCAAAGCCGCAGCTCGAAATTTTTGCAGACGATGTGAAATGCAGCCACGGCGCAACAACCGGACAGCTCGATAATGAACAGCTGTTTTATTTAAAAGCCCGCGGAATCGGTGAAAAAGAAGGAAAGAAATTACTGCTTTATGCATTCGCAAATGAGATTCTCGAGGATATCCCGATTGATGATCTAAAGGTATATCTCGAAAAAAAATTGAGCGAAAAGCTTGAAAAAAATAACTCATTAAAATAAAAACTTTTTAAAAATAATATTTTGGTATGAGCACCTTTGATGCAGAAAAAATCAGGATGGACTTTCCCATATTACAGTTAAAAATAAACGGGAAACCGCTTGTATATTTTGATAATGCCGCCACTACGCAAAAACCGCAGGCTGTTATTGATTCACTTATAAAATATTATTCCGAAATCAACAGTAACGTTCACAGGGGCGTCCACTTCCTCAGTGAAAAAGCCACCAATGCATATGAAGCCGCAAGAAAGACGGTTCAGAAATTCATAAATGCATCGAAACCGGAAGAAATTGTTTTCGTGCGCGGTACTACCGAAGGCATCAACCTTGTGTCGAATACATACGGACTGAAAAACTTAAAGGAAGGTGACGAGATTATAGTGTCAACTCTGGAACATCACTCCAACATTGTTCCGTGGCAAATGCTCTGCGAGCGAACCGGGGCAAAGCTGAAAATAATCCCGATTAATAAAAAGGGTGAAATAATATTCGATGAGTTTAAAATTCTTGTAACTGATAAGACTAAATTTGTTTCTGTTGCGTATATCTCGAATTCTCTTGGGACAATAAATCCAGTGAAAAAAATTATCGATTATGCGCATTCAAATAATATTCCCGTGATGCTGGACGGGGCGCAGGCCGTGCAGCACACTAAAATTGACGTGCGGGACCTGGATTGTGATTTTTTTGCTTTCTCGGGACATAAAATTTACGGGCCGACAGGAATCGGAGTACTTTACGGTAAAGAAAAATTTCTTGAAGCAATGCCTCCTTATCAGGGCGGCGGTGACATGATAAAAAATGTTTCATTCGAGAAAACAACCTATAATGACCTGCCGTATAAATTTGAAGCAGGCACTCCGAACATTGCAGGAAGCATAGGGCTTGCCGCGGCACTTAATTATGTGTCCGATTTAGGAATAGATAACGTTGCAAAATACGAACACGAACTGCTTGATTACGGAACAAAAAAAATGCTAGAAATCGAAGATATGAGAATTATCGGTACAGCAGATGAAAAAGCAAGTGTGATATCTTTCCTCGTCGGAAAAACACATCCTTATGATGTCGGAACACTGCTCGACCAGCTCGGAATAGCCGTAAGAACAGGTGTTCACTGCACCGAGCCCCTGATGAATTT
>Ga0224522_1000175_pt1 | contig 30324 bp, 31 predicted proteins | sample CFST25metaG_FD_182733 | JGI IMG/M metagenome (GOLD analysis project Ga0224522, IMG submission 182733) | Peat soil microbial communities from Stordalen Mire, Sweden - C.F.S.T25 | ecosystem: Environmental > Terrestrial > Soil > Wetlands > Peat | place: Sweden: Norrbotten County, Stordalen Mire...
GTGTTATTAATTCACTAATGAAATAAAATTAAAATTTTTTATTTGTCAATAATTACAAGCATCGAGCCTCAAAAAAAACGCAAAGGAAGATTCAACGTCTTTCTCGACGGGGAATTTGCATTCGGCGCGGATAAAGAGACTGTATACGATTTCGGCCTGCGGAAAAATGATGACCTAACCGAAGAAAAAATGAAAGAAATAACCGATTACGATGAACTCAACTTCGGAAAAAAAATCGCCTTCAGCTTCCTTAATTACAAACCCCGCACGGAAAAAGAAATCAGGAAAAAGCTGAAAGAAAAAAAGATTTCCGAAGCAAGTATAGAAAAAGTTATCACTATATTAAAAAACCTGAAATACCTTGATGACAGCAAGTATGCAAAAATGTATCTCGAGGAAAAACTCGCGAATAATCCCAAAGGCAAAAGAGTAATTGCAATGAAACTTGCCGAAAAAGGCATTAATAAAGAAGTAATTAAAAGCGTTATTGATAAGGAATACAACGAAGATACAGAAACTCAAAAAGCAAAAGAGCTACTCGCCAAATATATAAAAAAAGTAAGAGCAAAATCCGAAATGGATAAAAGACAAAAATGCTACCGTTACCTGCTCTCCCGCGGGTTCGATTATGAAATAGTAAAAGAAGTGTGTAAGATAGAAAACAACGACTAACTTACAATTTTTTACAGGGAATCCTTCCATTATTTTTAGTAAATTATTAAAGTTAATAAGCTTTACAACTTATTCTTAATTATTCATTTACGTTAAAAAAACCAAAAATAAACTATAAATATGAAAAAATTTCTTTTCACAATTTTAGCAATTATTTTTATTGCAAATCTAAGCTATTCACAGTCAGTTAAAAAATTAATGACACCCGAATTACTATGGTCGTTTGGAAGAATCAGCGATGTATCAGTTTCTCCCGATAACTCCACCGTTTTGTTTGCAGCAAGATATTATGATATTCAAAAAAACAAAGGGCAGACAGATTTTTATACGGTTCCTGTAAACGGCGGAGAATATAAGAGAATTACAAATACTCCCGACGGAAAGTACTGCAACCTCTGGAGACCCGACGGAAAAAAAATCGGATTTGTATGTACCAAAAGCGGAACTGCTCAGATATGGGAAATGAATACGGACGGTTCCGGCTGGAAACAAATCAGCAACATCGATGGCGGAATAAATGATTTTAAATACTCCCCCGACGGAACAAAAATTCTCTTCACAAAAGATGTAAAAATCGATAAAGACGTGCACGACATTTATCCGGATTTGCAAAAAACAAATGCGAGAATTTACGATGATATAATGTACCGCCACTGGGACACTTGGGCTGACGGGACTTACAGCCACTTATTTATAGCAAATTATAGCGATAACATAAAAGAAGCAAACGATATTATGTCCGGTGAACCTTATGAAACACCTTTAAAACCGTTCGGAGGAATGGAACAGATTAACTGGGCACCGGACTCAAAACAAATTGCATATACCTGCAAAAAAATGACAGGCAAGCAGTATTCTCTTTCAACCAATTCAGAAATTTATATTTACAATTTAGATTCCAAAAAAACAATCAACCTCACCGAAGGTATGATGGGATATGATATTGCACCCGTATTTTCACCCGACGGTAAAAAAATTGCATGGGAATCTATGGAGCGTGACGGATACGAAGCAGATAAAAACCGTTTATTCATTTTTGATTTCGGGACAAATACTAAAACATACGCAGCAAAAGATTTAGACCAGGATGTAAGTAATCAGATTTGGACACCCGATGGGAAATCAATTTACTTCATAAGCGGAATAAAAGCAACCGAAGAAATATTCAGGTATGATTTATCCGATGGAAAAATTACAAGAATAACAGACGGACAGCACAACTATCTTTCCGTTTATCCCGCAGGAAATAAGCTTGTTGCGGAAAAACAAAGCATACAAAAGCCGACTGAAATATATGCGGTTGACCTTGCAACAGGTAAAGATGTTGAATTATCTTTCCTTAATAAAAAAATTCTCGACAACCTTGCAATTGCAGACGTGCAAAGACGTATTATCAAAACAACTGACAATAAAGATATGAATGCGTGGGTAATCTACCCTCCGAATTTTGACCCGAATAAAAAATATCCCGCTTTACTTTTCTGCGAAGGCGGTCCTCAAAGCGCCGTTGACCAGTTCTGGAGCTATCGCTGGAACTTCCAGATTATGGCAGCAAACGGTTACATTGTTATTGCGCCTGCAAGAAGAGGCTCATTAACATTCGGGCAGGAATGGACTGAACAAATCAGCGGTGACTATGGCGGGCAGAATATGAAAGATTATTTAAGCTCGATAGATGATTTATGCAAAGAAACATATGTGGATAAAGATAAACTCGGATGCGTGGGAGCAAGCTACGGCGGATTTTCGGTTTACTGGCTCGCAGGAATACACGAAAAAAGATTCAAGGCATTCATTGCTCACGACGGAATTTTTAACGAAGAAGCGAATTATCTCGAGACTGAAGAAATGTGGTTTGAAAACTGGGATATGGGCGGACCATTCTGGGATTCAATTAATACTGTTGCAAAAAGATCATTCACTTTTTCACCTCATAAATTGGTACAGAACTGGGATACGCCGATTTTGTGCATACACGGTGAAAAAGATTACAGGATCTCTTATACACAGGCAATGCAGGCGTTCAATGCGGCAATACTGAGAGGTATTCCTGCGGAATTATTGCTGTTCCCTGATGAAAATCACTGGGTGCTTCAGCCCCAGGACGGCATAGTCTGGCAGAGAACATATTTCAGATGGCTCGACAAATGGCTTAAATAAAATATAAAAAATTAAATTTTAAAAATAAAACGGTATCTGCCCGTTCCCGCGTTCCTGCGCGGGAACGTGATTTATAATTTAAAATTAAAAAATATTATATGGTAACAAATAACCAGATTCAAAATTTTCTTTCTCTTAAAACCTTTGCCCTTATTGGTGTTTCGAGGGATTCGAAGAAATTCGGAAATGCAATTTATAAAGAATTAAAATCTAAAAATTTCTCCGTATTTCCAATACATTCCGAAATGAAAAATATTGCAGGTGATGACTGTTACCCTGATATAAAATCTCTTCCATCACTGCCTGAAGGGCTGATTGTCGTAACCAATAAGAAAAAATCTCTGGGAATAGTAAAGGATGCTTACACATCGGGAATTAGAAATATATGGATTTCGCAAATGTCGGAGTCAAAAGACGCAATTGAATATTGCAAGAAAAATTTTATTAATATTATTTACAGGCAATGCCCCCTGATGTTTTTCGGGCAGGTGTCAGGGTTTCATAATTTCCATAAATTTATTAAAAAGGTATTCGGCAGATTGCCGAAATAATTTCTCTCATTATGATTAAAAAAATCTGCGTCGCAATTGTAATTTACTTATCGTTTTCATCTTTTCTTTTTGCACAATCGGATCTTGTAAATGTTTGGAAACTCGATACTACAATTACGCTTGATATACGATATGCAACCACAAATAACTTCACGGGCAAGCAGGTATATGATGAAGCAAAATTTTTCCTGAGAAACGAACCTGCAATGAAAATTCTTGAAGTGCAGAAAGAACTAAAAGCTCTCGGACTTGGTTTAAAAATATTCGACGGCTACAGGCCTCTTTCAGTTCAGAAAAAATTCTGGCAAATCATGCCCGATGAAAGATATGTTGCCGACCCGAAAAAAGGTTCCCGCCATAACAGGGGTGCTGCAGTTGATCTGACTTTAGTCGATAAAAACGGAAATGAAATCCCCATGCCGACACCATATGATGATTTTACCGAAAAAGCATCGCGAGATTATATGGATTTGTCTCCGCAAATTATAATTAACAGAAAATTCCTCGAAGACTTGCTTGCAAAATACGGTTTTATAGGATTACCTACCGAATGGTGGCATTTTGATTACAACGGGTGGGAGAAATACGATGTTCTTGATGTGGAATTCAAAACTCTGGAGAAATAAAATCAAAACATTCACCATATTATAATTATATTGACTTTTTTAATCATATTCCCCTTTGGAACAAATGCCTACAATTTGTTGTTTAACTTTCATATATTAACACTTTTTATAATTTAATTTCTTAAAGAATGTATAAAATATCAACCTTAACGGTAATTTTATTCCTGGCAATTGCCAACTTCTCTTTTTCTCAGGAGACGCCCGCTCCGACTGCTGCAGATTTCATGAAAACAGGTGTAGCCAAATTTAACGAGAAAAACTATGATTCTGCGATATTTTACTTTACAAAAGTTATAGAGCTCGATGCAAAGAATATTGATGCGTATTTCAGCAGGGGTGTTTGCTATAATAACCTGCAAAACTTTGACAATGCACTGGTTGATTTTAACAAGGTAGTGGAAATTGACCCGAAATATAATGATGTATATAATTTCAGGGTGAATATTTATATGAAAATGAAGGATTACGAAAAAGCAATCGGTGATTATGACAAAATTATTGCCGCTAATCCTAAAAACGAAAAAGCCATAATGACAAGAGGAAAACTTTATTATGCAATGAAGGATTATATGATGGCAGCATCCGATTTTGACCAGGTTCTCGAAATAAATCCTAATAATGCTGATGCCTATAACAGCAGAGGACAGGCAAACAAGAATATGAACCAGAATGATAATGCAATTGCGGATTATTCCAAAGCTATAGAAATGAATCCCGCATTGGCAATTGCATATTATAACCGTGCACTGCTTTACAGTACTATGCAGAAATACGATCTGGCAATTCCGGATTATACAAAAGCAATTGAATTGAATTCCAATGATGTGGATTCATACGTTAACAGGGGTTCCGCAAGATATAATGCAAACGATACAAAAGGTGCATGCGAAGACTGGAAAAAAGCTAAAGACCTCGGCTCTAAAGATGTAGACGAAATGATTTCGAAATTCTGTAAGTAAAAATAATCGGAAGATTAAAAGATTTATAAGAATTGAAAATTGAAAAGCCCGCCATTGGCGGGCTTTTTTTTATAACATTTCCAATCTTATTTTATCTGACGATATCTTTGCTTAAAGCATTAATTGTTTGTTTTACAGCATCTATATTTGTTGTAGGGATGAAATTAAATTTACCAATAAATTTCGAAGAATCGAAATTATACGACCTGTCAAATTGATACATCATTTCAGGCATTTCTCTCAAGATTGGTATAAAAATTCCGATAATTTTCAGAACCCATAGAGGAAGAACTTTTATTTTATCGGAGGTACCCATTTCATTTGCAAATAATTTAACCCATTCTCTTCCTGTGAGTGCATTCATATCAACAGGCAAGTTCCATATTTGATTATAAGCATCCTTTGAATTTCCTAAAATGGCTGTACCTTCGGCAAGGTCAGGAGTAAATCCCATTGTATGAACAACATCTGCATTACAAAACCACTGAGCGGTTTTTCCTTTTGACAGATTATTAAATACCAAATTCAACAGCAAGCTATTTTGTTTTTTCAAAGGACCGAAAAAATCAGGTGCTCTGGCAATTATTGCTTCCAGTTTTCCTTTTTCAATTTGCTCCATAATATACCGGTCAATCCAGGCACGTACTTCGCCTTTTTTACTGCTCGGGCTGATTGGAGAATTTTCGGTAATTTGTTTTACATTATCCCCGCCGATTGCATAAACATTGTCAAAGAAGACCAATTTACTTTTATTTTGCATGCAAGCGTTGACTACATTTTTTATGAAAGCGGGCCATACCTTCTGCCACACTTTTAATTTGTACTCAAATCCAACTGTTATATAACAAATTTCACTTCCTTCAATTGCTTTATTAATCCGGTCAGAGTCAGTAAAATCAGCGGAGTATAAAATATCAGTGTCATTCACCTTTACAGGGTTTCTACTGACTAATTTGATTTCGTTAGTATATTTTTTTAGAGCTTTAGCAAGATCTGTTCCTATAGCACCACCTGAACCTAAAATTGTCTGCATGTTATATTAATTTTGTTTAATATTATAAACACTTTATTCGTTCAAATAGTTAGTTAAAACTGCAAACTGAATCCCCCGACCGGCATGAATGCCCACTGGTATATCGTTCCGACTTCATTCTTTACCTTATTCCAGAAGTAACCGAAAACATTCTGCCTGTTGTAAATATTTTGTAATTCTAAATATGTCGTTAATGTAGCAGCTTTATAATAAAATTTCTTGTCGACTCTGACATCCAGCCTGCTGTAATCTATAAATTTCTCTGCATTGAATTTGTCCATATCATATACACCCCTGCCGAGCTGCTTTGACTTTTCAATATCAAAAGGTGTGTACGGCCTTCCTCCTGCATATTTGAACTTCACTCCGATTAGCCAGTCGTCTGCAACCTGGTAACCTGCAATTATGGTGAACTGGTTTGTAGGATCGAATGCCGCAATCTTCTCCCCTCCTGCAAGGGCAGTGAATCCGGACTTGGAATAGGAATATGTAAGCAAACCGTAAATACCGGTACCGGTCAGCTTTTTCTGAATCGATATATCAAGACCTCTTACATAACCTGTTCCGGCACTTGTTGCCTCGCCGACTAAATTCGGACCGTAATCCGCTCCGCCGTCTATCAGTATGTATCTCGGGTCAGCAATGCTTACCGGATATCCGTTGTATCTTTTTTCATAAACTTCAACAACAGCATTTAATGAAGAAGTCAGAAGATGCTCAACTCCGAATACATAGTGTTCGCATTTTATGCTGTTAAGATTGCTGTTCGCAGGATCTGTCGCAAGCCATACATATTCAGGTGTCTGGTAAAATATTCCGTATGAGGCATTGATTGAGGTAGTTGGTAATACTTTATATGATATTCCAAGTCTTGGAGAGAAAGTGGTTTTCAGTCTTATATAATCAAAATAATCTACCCTTGCTCCTGTATTTAAAGTAATCTTTTCATTAAACAGTTTACTCGTAATATTTACGGATGAGAACAATTTGTTTGCATTTATTTTCGTATCAATTCTTATTTCGGGAACAGGATATCCTTCCCCTGTCGTATCAGATTTTGCAAACATATTATTTTTAAATGTAATATATTTTCCGCCAATACCAAAATTCGCAGTCATGTATTTATTAAGCTTGTAATTCAAATCCATTTTATAATTAGTCGAATTTTCGTAAGAATCATTATAGTATTCCCTTACACCCGTTGATGCAAAAATCACATCATCATAGTATGTCGAATATGTGTTGGAGACAACAGCCTGCAAATAACCATTGTTGAAAAGCTTTGTATAGTTTAATCCTGCCGTATATGAATTTGTGTTATCGTTCGTATTGTAAGGCCAGTCGTCTTTTGTAGTGTTTTCGTCAACTTTAAAATTAATTTTATCAATTGCCCCGAAACCAATAAGACTTAGTATATTGGTATTGTCAAATTTATAATCAACCTTCATATTAATATCCCAGTAATTCGGTACAGCAGAAAGCCTTATGGCACTCTTTAATAAATCAAGATAACTTCTTCTTATGGATAAAATATAAGACGATTTTTTAGAAAGCGGTCCTTCGAATAATCCTCCGAATCCTGCCATATTAAAATCGACATTGTTAATATAATTAGTCTTGCTTCCCTCTCTGAATTTTATATCAACTACACTTGAAAGTTTATCGCCGTACTTGGAAATGAATCCCCCCGTATAAATATCTGCCTCACGAATTAATTTTAAATTTATGAATCCAATAGGTCCGCCTGTTGTTCCCTGCGAGCCGTAATGGTTTATATTCGGGATTTCGATTCCGTCAATCAGAAATAAATTTTCTGACGGCGAACCCCCTCTTACTACCAAATCATTTCTCTGGTCATTAACAAGCGATACTCCCGGTGCCGATTGAAGCATTCTTGAAATATCTTCCGCTGCACCCGGTGAGCGGCGAACTTCTTCGTAATCGAGATTCAACGAACTTATGTTAACATTTGAATTCTTCTGGAAATAATCGGCTTCTACATCTATATCTTCCGTAGATATGTTTGTTGAATTTAACTCGACAACTACAACAACAGGTTTGGCTGATGCAATTACAATATCGGATAACATTTTCGTTTTATATCCAAGTACGGAAATCTCAAATCTGTATGTATCGTATTTTAAATTTTTAAATTTAAATTCCCCGTTTTTATCGGATAAAGTCTGAATGTCGGAATTAACGATTTTAATAATCGCATTCTCGACTCCCTTTTTGGTATCATTGTCCAGAACTTTTCCGAAAATCAAACCGTTGTCTTTATCATTTATAACATTAGCCTCAGTAAAACTTGTACATATCCCCGATATAAAAAATATTAATAGTATTATTTTTATAGCTTTGTTTTTCATTTCTTCCTCCTATTATTATTGTTATTTATAATATTATCTTACTTAATATAATGAACATTGTTTAGTGAATGTGTAAAAAATTTTTACTTTTCTATAAAAAAAGTATTTTTTAATATTTCAAATGATTCCTTAACCAGATAATCCAGTTGTTCTTTTGGCATTAAAAACCCCCGTTTTATTACAAGAGATGCTATACCATGTACATACGACCAAAGTGCAAAAGAAGTTGCATCCACATTATTCGTCCTCATTCTGCCTGCATCTATACAGGATTTTACATTTTGCTTTAGTATTTCATAAGAATCCATTTCAGATACAAAATCTTCAGGTTTATGTATTTTTTCCATTGGCTCCTTTAAAAAGAACATTAATTCGTAATATCCGGGATTCTCCACTGCAAATCTGAAATAACCTCTACCCTGCGCAGTTAGCCTTTCTACGGGGTCTTCGATTACATGCCCTGATATCTGAAATTCGTAAAATTTCTCAAATGCCATTTTCCTCAGCGTGGAAAGTATTTCATCTTTATCTTTAAAATACAAATAAATCGTTGCCGGACTGTATTCTATCTGCTCTGCAATTTTACGGATTGTCACATTCTTGTATCCCTCTTCAAGGAAAAGTTGCATCGCTGAATCCAGTACCATCTTCTTGATTTCTCTTTTTTCCCTGTCTTTTCTTTCTAATATTCCCATATTATTTTTTAATGAACATTGCAAATATACTGAACATTGTTTAGTTTGTCAAGTTCTTTTTTCCCCACCCATAAATTTTATTCAAATTTTCATAAAAATTATATTTTTAATTACCGGATTTTCTGTATTAGTTTACCTTTTTACCTCTTACACTTCACTTCTCCGAAATTTCTCTTGCATTTTAAAATAAGTGTTATTATATTTCGTTAAAAATCGAAATGAAAACTTTAACAATTCAGGAAAATATATTCAAGGCTCTCTCTGATAAAGGGCGCCTGCGGGTTGTAAAAATGCTTCAGAAAAAACCTTTATGCGTCTGTGAGATTACCGAGATTCTTAAACTTGCAACGTCTACAGTTTCGAATCATCTGAGCATTCTATGCGACGCAGGCCTTGTCATTGGCGAGAAAGACGGGAAATGGATGAATTACAGAATCAATACCGAGCCGAAAAATAATTTAATTTCTTCCGCGTTATTATATTTGCAGTTTATTCTTGAAGACGATGAAACTATTACAAATGACCGTCGTATTATCTCAAGTGTAGACAGGAACGTACTGTGCTGCAAATAGAAAGTATTTCGTTAATCATAAAAACAACTAAATTATGGAAAACAAAGAAAACATAAAAAAAATGGTGAAAGAAAAGTATGCAGATATAGCCATACAATCTAAAACCGTTAACGAAGCATCCTGCTGCGGCGTCGGAAGCTGCACGGGTGTTGATTATACAGTCTTCTCAGAAGACTATTCGAAATTAAAAGGCTACAATCCTGATGCCGACCTCGGGCTGGGATGCGGGCTTCCGACAGAATTCGCACTGATTAAAGAAGGCGATACAGTTATTGACCTCGGTTCAGGTGCAGGTAACGATGCGTTCGTTGCCCGTGCAATTGCAGGAGAAAAAGGAAAAGTGATAGGAATTGATTTCACCGATGCAATGATAGATAAAGCCAGGGAGAACACCGAAAAATTAGGGTTCAACAATGTAGAATTCCGTTTCGGAGACATAGAAAAAATGCCAATCACGGCAAATAAGGCAGACGTAATTATAAGCAATTGCGTACTGAACCTTGTTCCCGATAAAATCAAAGCCTTTAAAGAAATTTACCGCGTTTTAAAACCGGGCGGACATTTTTCCGTTTCCGATATAGTTACAACGGGCGAGCTTCCTGACGTGGTTAAATCGGTTGCAGAACTTTATGCGGGCTGCGTAGCAGGCGCAATTAAAAAAGAAGATTACATAAAAATAATCGAAGACACTGGATTTATAAACCTTCGTATACAAAAAGAAAGAGTGATAACTATTCCGGATGAAATAATGTTAAAATTTATTTCCCAAAAAGATTTGGATTTACTGAAATCAGAAGGTATAAATCTTGTCAGCATAAACGTCTATGCCGATAAACCCGGAAAAGCAGATTTACCTGTTATTGAAAATAAATCTGAAAAGACCTGCGGGTGCAGTGATGACTGCTGTAATTAAAAAATAATTATATCATTTAAGTTATGGATAATAAAACAAAAGAATTAATAGCCATTGGAGCTTCTATTTCGGCTAACTGCCAGCCCTGCCTTGAATATCACACGGCTAAAGCAGCAGAATACGGAGTCAACGAATCTGAAATTAAAGAAGCTATCGAAGTCGGCACATTGGTCAGAAGAGGTGCCGCATCCAAAATGGATAAATTCGCAGCCTCTCTTAAAAAAGTTGAAATTGCTGAAAATATTAAATCGGACAGCGAATGCGGATGCACAAAATTATAAAAGTACTTTTCGTCTGCATCCACAACAGCGCGAGAAGCCAGATGGCGGAAGCATTTTTAAACACTCTCGGCGGAGAAAATTTTTTCGCCGAGAGTGCCGGTCTCGAGCCGGGCAAGCTTAATCCGCTCGTTGTAAAATCTTTGAAAGAAGCCGGTATAGATATTTCGAAAAATAAAACCAAGGATGTATTCGAATTCCTTAAAAACGGAAAACAGTTTGACTATGTGATTACAGTTTGCGATGAGACTTCAGGCGAAAGGTGTCCTTTCTTTCCGGGCAGTTCAAAAAGACTGCACTGGACATTCGAAGACCCATCTTCCTTTACAGGAACAGAAATGGAAAAACTTTTTAAAATCGCAAAAGTCCGCGATGCAATAAAATTAAAAGTAGAAGAATTTATCAAATCAAATAAATAAGTCATGGTTGTCGTAAAAATACTCGGCTCGGGATGCGCAAGATGTAGCGAACTGGAAAAAATGTGTTTCAACGTAGCCGCCGAAAATAATATAGATGCAGATATACAGAAGATTACCGATTTAAAGGAAATTATGTCTCACGGCATTATGCAGACTCCAGGTCTGGTTATAAACGGGAAAGTGAAAATCAGCGGAAAGCTTCCTAATGCAGTCACACTGCTGCACTGGATGCAGGAATCGAATTAGAATAAGTTACTAAATACCTTATTGAAATTTAAAAACAAATTGTGGTTTGTTGGTGTGTTGATTGCTCTGTGGTTTATTATTTATTTAAACCTTGAGAGTATCTCAGCATTTATATGTAATATAGCAGGATTAACATCCGTTACATCGGACTATGCGAGGTCGGTCGAATTTTTTATTTTCGAGGTACCGAAAGTACTGATGCTGCTAACTCTTATAGTTTTTTTAATGGGAATAGTTCGATCATATTTTTCACCCGAAAAAACACGCGCATTGCTCGAAAAGAAGTCTTTATTTCTCGGAAACATACTTGCATCTGTACTTGGAATATTTACTCCGTTCTGCTCCTGCTCGGCGGTTCCCTTGTTCATAGGATTTGTCGAAGCAGGCATTCCGCTCGGAGTAACACTTTCATTCCTTATTGCAGCACCTATGATAAATGAGATTGCAGTGATTTTATTATTTGGTCTCTTTGGTTGGAAAACAGCAATGATATACGTTTCAACAGGTTTATTCATAGCAATTTTATCCGGTTACTTTATCGGAAAACTAAAACTGCAAAAATATGTAGAGCCATGGGTTTATGAAATAAAAAGCAGCAGGCAGGAAATCGGTGAAGAAAAAATTAATTTCGGCGGTAGAATAGAAAGCGGATATGCAGCAGTGAAAGATATTGTCAGCAAAGTCTGGCTTTATATAGTCGTTGGTGTCGGAATTGGTTCTCTTGCACACGGTTATGTACCTGCGGATTTCCTTGCAGGATTTATGGGAAAGTCCGCATGGTGGGCTGTTCCGCTTTCAGTGTTAGTCGGAATACCATTATACTCAAATGCAGCAGGGATTATTCCGATTGTTCAGGTGCTGCTTGAAAAAGGCGCTTCACTCGGTACGGCACTTGCATTTATGATGTCTGTGATTGGACTCTCTCTTCCTGAAGCAATTATACTTAAAAAAGTTTTAAAGATACAAATGATATTTATTTTCTTCGGGATAGTTGGAATCGGTATTATTATAGTCGGTTATTTATTTAATTTAATATATTAATAAATTTGTTATGGAAAAAATAACAAAAAAACTTTCGTTCCTGGACAGGTATCTTACACTCTGGATATTTGCCTCGATGTTTATTGCCGTCTTTGCGGGTTATTTTTTTCCGGGGATAGTCGGATTCTGGAATAAATTCCAATCGGGTACGACGAACATCCCTATCGCAATCGGATTGATTCTTATGATGTATCCCCCTCTCGCTAAAGTCAGGTACGAAGAACTCGGCAAGGTATTCAGGAATATTAAAATCCTTTCTTTATCTCTTGTTCAGAACTGGATTATCGGTCCGGTGCTGATGTTTTTTCTTGCGATTTTATTTTTGCAAAATGATTCTCATTATATGACAGGTCTGATATTAATCGGGCTTGCAAGATGCATTGCCATGGTGATAGTGTGGAATGAACTCGCAAAAGGTGATACGGAATATGCCGCAGGACTTGTTGCTTTCAATTCCATATTCCAGGTATTATTCTTTTCGGTTTATGCTTATATATTTATTACTGTTCTGCCGCCTCTGTTCGGATTAAAAGGTTTTGCAGTAAATATCACAATCGGTCAAATAGCAGAAAGCGTTTTTATTTATCTCGGTATCCCATTCCTGGCCGGTGTTATCACCCGGATTATTTTGGTTAAATTAAAAGGCAAGGTATGGTATCATACTAAATTCATTCCGAAGATAAGCCCGATTACTTTAATCGCACTGCTGTTCACAATCTTCGTGATGTTTTCACTTAAAGGTGAGATGATTATAAAAATCCCTCTTGATGTAATAAGGATTGCAATACCACTTATACTCTATTTTGTAATTATGTTTTTTGTCTCCTTTTACATGGGAAGAAAAATCGGAGCTGATTATTCAAAGACCGCAACTTTATCATTCACCGCGGCGAGCAATAACTTCGAACTTGCAATAGCAGTTGCAGTGGCTGTGTTCGGAATAAACTCGGGCGAGGCATTTGCGGCTGTAATCGGACCGCTCGTTGAGGTTCCCGTTTTAATCAGCCTTGTAAATGTCGCATTGTATTTTCAAAAAAAATATTTTGTGAAACCGGAAGAAGGGAATATTAAACCTCCTGATTTGTGCCCTTAAACAAAAACTATGAGAAAAATAATTTTATTTTTTATTTTGAGTGTTATTCTTGTTTCCTGTAAACAGGAAGTAAAGAAAACCGACAGCGGTGTTTCATATACAATGTATTATTTCCATCCGACCGCACGATGCGAGAGCTGTATTAACATTGAGAATTTTACAAAAGAAATAATTGAAACAAAATATAGTAAAGATCCCGCAATCAAATTCATTGCGCTGAATATTGAAGATTCGCAAAATCAGCATTTCAGAAAAGATTATGATTTGAAATTTAGTTCGGTTGTGTTAACCAAACAAAGCAACAATCAGGAAGAGAAATATAAAAACCTCGACAGCATATGGAGTTACAGCGATAATAAAGATGGCTTCTTAAAATACATGGATTCAGAAATAAAAGAATTTATAAAATGATAATAAAAGTACTTGGTTCGGGATGCAGCAGGTGTAACAAGCTTTTTAAAAGAGTTAATGATATCGTAAAAGCAAATAACATTAATGCAGATGTAATTAAAGTCGAAGATATAAAAGAATTTATAAAATACGGAATTATGCTGACACCTGCTTTAGTAATAAATGAAAAACTTGTTTGTTCAATCAATGTTCCTTCTGAAAAAGATATTATAAAATATATTATTGAAAATACTTAATTTGCAAATCATGAAAAAACAAATCATCTTCCTGCTATTTATTGTTTTTCTTTTAGTATCCTGCAAGAAAAGCAACACCGAAAACACGAATCAAACATCAGGTGTATCCACAAAAGATTCAACGAAATTCAAAATCGAATTTGTTGAACTAGGTTCGGTGAACTGCATTCCATGCAAGAAAATGCAGCCTGTAATGAAGTCAATAGAAACAAAATACAAAGGATTGATAAAAGTCACATTCCACGATGTGTGGAAGAACGAAGCCCCTGCAAAAAAATACGGGGTTGAATTAATCCCGACGCAGGTTTTCCTTGATGCAAGCGGAAAAGAACTAATGCGCCACGTAGGTTTTTATGCAGAGGAAGAAATAGATAAATTTTTCCAATCACAGGGAGTTAATATACCTCAATAATATGATTGATTATATATTTGATTTTCTGAGTACTGCTATATCGGGAAGCTCGTTTACTGCCGTCTTTGCATCTTTTGGATGGGGAATTGTAAGTGTTCTATTAAGTCCCTGTCACCTTTCAAGCATACCGTTAGTTGTAGGATTTATCAATTCGCAGGGTGAAATCACTATTAAAAGAACTTTTACAATATCACTCGTATTTGGAGTCGGCATTTTAATAACTATTGCTCTTATAGGAATAATCACGGCAGTCGCAGGCAGGCTTATGGGAGATGTTGGTGCCGTTGGAAATTATATTGTTGCAATTGTTTTTTTTGTTATCGGTTTATACCTGATGGATATTATAAAACTTCCCTGGGAAGCAGCAAGTATAAAACCCACAAAGCACAAAGGAGTTCTTGCCGCTTTAATACTCGGGCTTTTGTTCGGTATTGGTCTTGGTCCCTGCACTTTTGCTTACATGGCTCCTGTACTTGGGGTGGTGTTTAAGGTTGCAAAAACAAATATAATTTATTCTGTTATTTTGCTTCTCGCTTTTGGAATCGGACATATTTTAGTAATAGTTGCGGCAGGAACACTGACAAAAAAAGTTCAGCAATATCTTAACTGGACCGAAAAATCAAAAGCAACTACTTATATAAAACGTATTTGCGGAGTTCTGGTTATACTCGGTGGGGTTTATATGATTTATAATGTTTATTAGTAAATTCAATAGCTCATCTCATCCAGTTTTACTTTTCCCTTATACACTTTATATATTATCACAGTGTATGCAATTACAAATGGCATCCCTATTAATGCCATAATCAGCATTATTCCAAGCGTTTTTTGCGAAGATGCGGCATTGTATATATTCAGACTGTTTTCAGCAACAGGACTCGATAAAACAATATTCGGAAAAATTCCGATTGCAAATAACAACATCAGCAGTGCAATACTCGCCGATGAAGATAAAAATGCCCTGAATTCCTTTCCATTGTGGATTTCCCTTGGTACGTTTGCAATCGCAAGCATGTTAAAAATTGCAATTATAAATAATGCAGGATACTCTTTGAAATGCACTATCATACCGGGGTAATAAATTAGCGTCGCCATAGTAGAGGTAACAAAACATATCACAAAAAATATAATAGTACTGTTAACCCAAGATTTTACTTTTATCTGCAGTTCACCTTCTGTTTTCATTGCAAGATAAATTGCTCCGTGCATCATGAATAAAGCAACAGTTGTAATGCCGATTAAAACCGTATATGGATTTATCATTCCTAAGAAAGTTCCTGTAAATTCTTTATCGCTTCCCAATGGTATTCCTGTTATGATATTTCCGAGAGCAATTCCCATCAGCAGTGCAATCAATATACTCGAAATGCTGAATGCAACATCCCACGATGCCCTCCATTGTTTGCTTGCGTGCTTGCTTCTGAACTCAATTGCAACTGCTCTGAATATCAGCACAAACAACAGAATCATAAAGGCAATGTAAAATCCCGAAAACACAGTTGCATATACTTCGGGGAAAGCCGCAAACAGCGCCCCGCCTGCAGTTACCAGCCATACTTCATTTCCGTCCCAGACAGGTCCGATTGAGTTTATAGCTGTTCTCCTGTCTTCATCGCTTTTTGTTAAAAGATGTAAGGCACCGACACCCAAATCAAATCCATCCAGTATTGCATAACCCGTTAATAATATCCCTATAAGAAAAAACCATATTGTATTTAAATCAGGCATAAAAAAAATTATTGATTTTTAAATATTACTTTTTGCTCCGAATATACACCGTCTTTTTCACTAGTGTCTTCCGGCCCTTGTTTTATTTTCCTGTCAAGTAAAAATATGAATAGTGTAAACAGCAGTGCGTATATCAATGTAAACAAAATCAGAGAAAATATTATTTCTCCTGAACCCACCGATTTGGATAATGCATCCTTTGTCCTTAATAAATTATATACAATCCACGGCTGCCTGCCGACTTCGGCGGATATCCATCCAAGCTGATTTGCAAGATGCGGAAGGATTACCGAAACTATCAGGATTTTTAAAAATAATTTATTTTTGAAAAGTAAATCTTTTCTTAAAAGAAATAATGACAACACACTCAATCCAATCAAAGTAAATCCGATTGCCACCATCAAATGATAACTCTGAAACACAATATTAACAGGCGGTCTGTCTTCAGGCTTGAATTCATTCAATCCCGTAACCGGTTTTTGTATATCACCATATATCATGTAGCTTAAGAAACCGGGAATGGAAATTCCAATATTAACTTTCTGCTCCTTTTCATTCACCCAGCCGAATAGATAAATCGGTGCGGGACCCGTCTGAAAATGCCCCTCGAAAGCTGCGAGCTTAGCAGGCTGAGTATTGCTTATTCCCATAGCACTGTCGTGTCCCGTGTATAGCTGGAACAGTGATGCAAACAGTGCAAGAGCAATTGCAATCTTCATCGATTTTTTTGCAAAATCAATATGCCTGTTTTTCAAAATATAAAATGCAGAGACACTCATTACAAAAAATGCACCGGTCAGCCATCCGCCTGAAAGCGAATGCAATAATCTGTCAACCGAAGACGGATTAAAAACCATAGCCCAGAAATCTGTTATCTCAGCACGGAATGTTCCCGCATTGTTTACGATATGATAACCGGCAGGTGTCTGCTGCCAGGAATTCGCCACTATTATCCATACCGCACTTAACATTGAGCCGAGAGAAACCATAATAGTCGAGAAGAAATGCATCTTTGTACTTACCCTGTTCCATCCGAAGACAAGAATTGCCAAAAATCCCGATTCAAGAAAAAATGCAAATACACCTTCAGCGGCAAGCGCACTCCCGAAAACATCACCGACAAATCTGGAATAAGTAGCCCAGTTAGTTCCGAATTCAAATTCCATTACAATACCTGTTGCAACTCCCATTGCAAATACAAGCGCAAAAATCTTTATCCAGAATCGCGTAATGTTCTCATAAATTTTGTTTTTCGTTTTGATGTACATCCCTTCCATTATCACAAGCAAAATGGCAAGACCGATGCTCATTGGCGGGTATATATAATGAAATCCGATTGTAAATGCAAATTGCAAGCGTGCTAAAATTTCTATGTTCATCTTTAAGAGACTTATTAATATTAATAAACAATATTTTACGTTATAAAAATCGCAAAATAATACGTAATAATTTTTAAAACTTTAAATCATTTTCGTTCAGCCAGTATTCGTTATGATACTTGGATAAATATCTTTCACCCGTATCACATACGATAAAAACAACCGTTGAATTGTCATCCAGATTCTCTGCAACTTTTAAAGCCGCAAATGCTGCGGTTCCAGAAGATGCTCCTGCAAAGATTCCCTCTTCGCTTGCAAGCCTCCTGCAGGTTTCGATAGAATCTTTATCGCTTACACTAATAATTTCATCAACATATCTGAAATCTGTTATCGGAGGTATAATATCCGTTCCAAGCCCTTCTATCAGATGAGGCTTAACTTCCCCGAGATTTCCCGTATCCTTAAAAATCTTAAAATTCGATCCTTCCGGGTCAGCTCCAATTACTTTGATACTATAACTTTTTTCTTTCAGATATTTTGAAACTCCTGTAATCGTTCCCGCAGTTCCGACTCCGCATACAAAATGCGTTATTTTACCATCTGTATCTTTCCAAATCTCGGCACCTGTTGTACTGTAATGAATATCAGGATTTGCACTGTTGGCATACTGATTCAGATTAACGGCATCTGGTATTTCTTTTGCAAGTGACTTGGCTTTATTTCTGTAATAATCCGGGGAATCAGGAGCAGCTTCTTTTGGTACAATAACAATTTCTGCTCCGAGAGCTTTTAAATAATTTCTCTTTTCCTGACCAATTTTATCAGTCATTACAAGTATTACTCTGTATCCTTTTACTCTACCCGCAAGTGCCAGACCGATTCCCGTATTTCCGCTTGTCGCTTCTACTATTGTATAACCGGGTTTGATGATTCCTTTTTTCTCTGCTTCCTCAATCATTGATAACCCGACTCTGTCTTTTACACTTCCGCCCGGATTCAAAAATTCTATTTTTGCAAGAACCGTAGCTTTTGTGTTTTTTGCAAGGTTATTGATTTTTACGAGCGGTGTGTTTCCTATTAAACCAAGTATGTTTTTATGATACATTTTTAAAATATATTGTGCGTTATTGTTCGTTTAAAAATACTATCCCGGTTTTTTAAATAAAATGCAAATGGGTTAAACGGAAAAAATACTCCTTTTTTTATTACTTGCCATTAACAACTAATATTGGTATTTTTAAGGAACAAAATCCCAATACTATGCAAATGGAAATTATTTTAGGAGACGGAAAAAAAGTAAATGCAAATTTTAACGGTAACATTATAAAAACGGATCAGCCTGCTGAATTCGGAGGAGAGAATTCCGCGCCCGCCCCGTTCGATTTATTCCTTGCTTCAATCGGCACTTGCGCAGGATTTTATGTCAAAACATTCTGTAAAAAACGCGATATACCGGCGGATAATATAAAGCTTATCCAGACGATGGAATATGACGAAGCCACTCACATGGTCGATAAAATAAAAATAGACATCCAGCTCCCGCCAGATTTTCCGGAAAAGTATAAGAATGCAGTTATAAATGCAGCCAACCTGTGCACAGTTAAAAGACATATTCATACTCCCCCGCAGTTTGAAGTAATTACAAGCGGAAATTAATTCTTCCACAGCCGTATTTTTACTATATTTAAAAGTTAAAAGGATTTCCGTATCTTTATTAAGTTCTATTCGTATATAAAAATAAAAATTATCCGATAACTTAAATTAATAACGATGAAGCTTAAAAAATATTTTTTCAGCATATTTTTTATTCTTGTTTTACTTTTACAATCTTCATACTCACAGGATTTTAGCTCGCTTTACGGAAAGTATCAAATTAAAGATTTTTTTCATTTCAGGGACGGTATAAAAGAATTTAATCCCGCAGAAGAAAAATGGCAAAAGCCTTTCCTTGAATCCCTGTCGGATTGCATTTTCGGCGAATTCGCAAAATCGGAAATGAATATAGATTATATTCTCGAAAACTTTTCATCACAAATCCCGGATTCACTTCTGAAGGATTTATACCAGAAAAAGTATTACGATAATGCATTCCTGTGTGAGTATAAAAAAGCATATGAAACAGCAGATATATTAAACTCAAAATTCGTTAATTATCTCACAATTGATGAGAAGGAAAATGTTTCTGAAGATATTATAATGTTTAAATCGTTAAAAGATGCACCTCCGCAAAAAATAACAAAAGGAGACGTTGATTTAAAATTAAAGATTAAAAAAGATTTGGCCGGGCTGTGGAATGTGCCTGTAAAAGTCAACGATACCGATTTCGAATTCGTATTCGATACGGGAGCAGATTTTCCCGTGATGGTAGAGTCTGTAGCAAAAAAACTCGGGCTTAATATTTCCGATGAGGAGTTTAATGTCGGAACGGTAACAGACAAGAAAGTAAAATCCAAAGTTGCAGTAGTCAATTCGCTTAAGATTGGAAACATAACACTGGAAAACGTGGTTTTTTATATTATGAAAGATGAAGATTTTACTTTTGGTCCGTATAAAATTCTCGGAATAATCGGTGCACCGATTATCAGGGCATTTGAAGAAGTAAGGTTTACAAAAGATAATGAACTGATTGTCCCTGTCACTCCGGGTAATGATGATATCAGAAATATTGCCTATGACCAGTACACACCCATTATCCAGGTCATATATTTAAAAGATTCGCTTAACTTTGTATTCGATTCAGGAAATGAAGGATTTACACTTTTCCGCCCGTTCTTATCTAAATATGAAAAAGAAATAACTGAAAAATATACCCTGAAAAAACTTTCGATGGGAGGCGCAGGCGGAATAGTCGAAACTGAAGGATATGAAATTGATAAGATTACTTTTAGTACCGGGAATTCAAGTGCCGAACTTAAAAATATTTTTATAATTGCCAAATCGCTTTCGGAAAACCAGAAATTTTTTCACGGTAATCTGGGACAGTCGTATATAAAACAATTTAATACGCTCATACTGAATTATAAACATATGTATGTAGAATTTCAGAATTAAAATATGATTGTATATTTTAACGGCAAATATCTTAATGAAAAAGACTGCAGAATTTCTCCTTTTGACAGAGGTTTTTTGTTTTCAGACGGTGTATATGAAGTAATAAAATACACGGGCAAAAAACTTATTTGTTTCGACGAGCATATGCAGAGATTAAAAACCGGATTAAATTTTTTAGGAATAAATCCGGAATTGATTAATTCTTTTCGTGATATTTGTACAAAACTTTTAAAGTCAAATAATCTATCAGGCAAACAATCAGTAATTTATATTCAGATTACAAGGGGAACTGCAAATCCCCGTACGCATTTTTATAAAAATAATATTTCCCCGACGATTTATGCAAACGCAGTCCCATTGTCCCCTAACGACGTAGAACCGCAAAAAGGAATGAGCGTAATTCTTGAAAAAGACTTCCGCTGGTCAAGATGTAACATTAAAACAATTTCATTGCTTCCTGCAGTGCTGGCCCGCCAGAAGGCATTCGGACAAAATATATCAGAAGCAATATGGGTGCGGAACGGATTGATTGAAGAAGGGACACATACGAATTTCTTCGGAATAAAAAGAGGGATTGTTTATACAGCACCTCTTACAAATTACATTTTACCGGGAATCACACGAAGAGCAGTTATTGAAATCTGTAAAATTCACGGCATACCTGTTAAAGAAAAATATATAAGGGAAAGCGAACTGAAACATTTTGATGAATTTTTTCTGACGAGCACAACTCTGGATGTAACACCGGTAATCAGAATTAACAGTCTGAATATCAAAAGGAAAAAAGCAGGACCTGTTACAGAAAAAATTCAAAAAGAATATTTTGACATTCTGAATTCACAATAAAATTATCTCTTTTTTTTCTTCTTACTTCGCATAAAAAAAAAGCCGTTCCAACGGAACGGCTTCGAATTAAGAGAAGTTATGATATATTATTTAATTAAATTCATTTTACTGGTTGAAACAAATCCGTTGGATTGCATTCTGCAAATATAAATTCCACTTGAAAGTGAACTCGCATTAAACTCTATTGTATGCACTCCGGCATTTTGGTAGCTGTCTACAAGTGTTTTTACTTCTTTTCCGAGTATATTATAAACGGTAATTTTCACAAAAGAACTTATCGGAATTTCATAACTGATTTTTGTTGTCGGATTAAACGGATTCGGATAATTTTTATTAAGTTTAAATTCCTTGACAGATAAATTTTCACTTGCTTTATTTTTATTGAAAAGATTATCAGTTCCAAGTGTCGGATCGTATGTTACAAAGTTAGAAATATCTGACCAGGGTCCATTTCCTACGCTGTTGCAAGCTTGAACTTTCCAAAAATACGGTGTTCTGTAATCAAGTATTCCCTCAGCTACCATAACTGTCAATTCCGGGTTTGTCCAAAATTTATTTTGAGTTGTTAAAACATTTATAACTATATTTTCTCCCTCATAATGTGATAACATAATATTATAAAATTCTGCACCAGAAACTTCTCCCCAGCTTAATATAGGGGTTAATGAACTGACTAATTGACCATTTTCAGGTAATAAAATTTGCGGTTGTTCTTCCGGAGGTGTTTCTGTAAATGGCTTTGCATATGTAAATGCCGAACCAAGCATGAAAATGATTGCAAATGCAACCATTACGAATTGTTTGTTAAAATTTTTCATTTTTTTTGTTGTTGTTTAAAATTATAAAATGAGTTTTTGTCTTATTGTCAGGATGGCCGTATATATTATAAACTTCAATTAACATGCCAAAGTAAATATCAATAATTATTTCAATTTATATCAATATTTCAGCTTTTTGATATTAAGATTTTTTATTTGTAAAAAATGGAATCAAAAAATTGAGATACCGTATCATTGTGAGACAAATTATTTTTTGTGTTTTTCGAACACGAAAAGGAAGGTGAAAATTTGTCTCAAATCGAGAATTGTGCTTTTCCATTTTTCTGCCTGCACTTTTTTAATATATTAAAATTTATTAATACATTTAATAAAAATTTGTGAGAGAGGTGCACAAAATGGGTATTTAATGTAATTCCTAAAATGTGTATTTTATTAGATATCTAAATGTATGATATTCGGAGTCCGTTGCAGCGGATAGTTTGGTAACCTCGGAGCGTAGCGTAGTCTGGTTATCGCGCCAGTTTTGGGAACTGGAGGTCGCTGGTTCGAATCCAGCCGTTCCGACTAAAATTAATAAAGGTCGTCCCGGTAAAATCGGGACCGTTCCGACAAGAAAATAAGCCCTCTCTTTTATTCAAAAGAGAGGGCTTTTATTTATAAAATCACATTATATTCTATTGTTTGTCCAAATATTTCTTCGGGTCGTCTTCGAATTTCTTAATACAGCCTGAGCAGCAGAAATAATATTTCACTCCGTCAACCACTGTAAAGACTTTTTGTGATGCGGGATTGCCCATCACAGGACATTTTATTTCTTCTTTTATGTAATTCATCGGTTCGGCTTTGAATTTCTTCACGCATCCGTTACAGCAGAATGAATATTCTTTTCCGAGATATGTATATTTTACGGGGTCGCCTTCGGCTCCGTCTAGTTTTTCGCCTGTTACTATGCAAACTTTCGCCGTGTCGGATACAACACCCTGCGAGTCGCCTGTCTTGCTAGTGCACTCGGTCTTGCAATCGCTTTTTTTTGTACAGTCACTTTCTTTTTGATTGACCTGTGCAAATGATAAACTTGCCGTGAAGAACATTGCAGTTAATACTGCTAAAAATAACATTTTTCTGGTTTTCATTTTTTCCTTTGTTTAATATTTTTATTATTAAAATTTTTAACTGATTAATTATTTCTGCTTTTAGAAATATTAATACTAACCTTCCTTTTGAAAGGTCATTTCAGGGCATAGTTATATATTCGTTTAAATTCTAAAATTGGATAGCGTAATAAAAATTTTAGGGTGCTTATCCGGCGGCCGCCATTTATTAAAAGACTGAATTAACAGGTCACCTGAATTTAAGGAATGATTTTCACTTATTACTTTTATAATTTTTGTTTTTACCGTATTATTTTCGTTTGTAGATAAAGGATTTTGTATACCGCTTTTCATGGTGCAATTTCCGCTGTCTTTACCGGATTTATTTTCCGTCTTTCCGCATTGTTTTTCATCGCCGCTGCCGCATTTCATTTCTTTTTTCACAGAACTGCACTTCATATCTTTCGATGCGCCTTTACCGGCAGCACACACACAATCAAGGCAGTCGGATGCAAGAGTTGTTGTACAGAATACAAACAGCATCAGCATTGCAAATGCTTTTGAAATCGTGCGATATTTAAATTTAAACTTTTTCACTTATACAAAAATAGATAAAATAATGTTAAAATGTCAAACTAAATTCTGTTGCTATTAACAATTAATTATATAAAGGTAATCAAAAACAGGAAGATAGGTAAAAGATAATACATCCTGCTAATAGAAAAGACCTATTCCGTTCTTCTTCAACCACCTGTTTGGCCGGAAGTAATCAGGACAAATAAGAGAAAGTTTGTACCAAAACATTTTAGAGTGATTCATTTCCAGCAGGTGTGTGAACTCGTGCGCTATCAGATAATCAATAACCTCCAGCGGCGCCTTGATCAATCTCCAGTTGAAAGAAATATTTTTACTGCCCGAGCAATTCCCCCATTTTGTCTTCTGATCCCGGATAAATATTTTTCTGTATTTATATAATCCGTCGCTGTTAATAAGTTTAATTCTCTCTTCTATTATTCTTCTTGCTTCGAGCTTCAGCCAGGCAGTCTGGATTTTTTTATCCAGTAAATTTACTCCCGAAAAGATTTTCTTTTCCCCGCTTATTATTTTAACTGAATTTTTTAATTCCGGTTTTAACTCAAACACATATTTTTCGTTTAAGTAAAGTATTTCGTTTTCCTCAAGCCTGAAAAAACTGTTTTTAAGATGTTCGAAATGTTCGAGCTTCTTTTTTATCCAGCCGAGTCTTTTTTCCAGAATCTTGCTAAGCTCGGACACGGGATATCTCATTGGAATAATAACATTTACCTCTTTATCTCTATTTACCGATATTCTTATATGCTTTACTTTCCTGCGGGTGATATTGTAGTTGATGTCAGAATTCATTTGGAAATAACATAATATATTGATGCATAATTTTCAAGATTAATAAAAAAGTTGTTACATAAAAATACATAAAGAACTGACAGAGAAAATTTGTTTTTCCCCGATAGTCAGCAATTGCTGAATTTTGAAATGAATAGGCCTTTAAGGAACAGAAATTCCGTTACAATTTGTTACAATTTTTTGACTCTCTACTTTTCTTTTGACTTATAATTTTTATAAAATTAAATTAAAATAAAATATGTTATTATTAAATATATGTCAAAAATGAGTAAAAAGAAAAAGTGGGTAATAATAATTTCTTTGGTATTTGTTTTAGTTTTTGCATCTTTTATTTATTACAGGATAAACGAAAACCTCAAAGCAGCCCAGAAACAAAGCAAACCCCTTATATCGGTTGAAACTATTCTTCCTGAACGCGGTGATATCTCAAGCGTACTTTCCTTTTCCGGTGATATACTTGCCGTTCAGCAAACTAATATTTATTCAAAAGTTACCGGAAATATCCTGAAAATTTATGCGGAAATCGGTGACTATGTGAATTCCGGAAAGCTCCTCGCGCAGATTGACCAGAGTATTTTCATTCAATCTGTCAAGCAAAACGAAGGCCTGGTAAACCAGGCGAAAGCAAATCTTGAGAACAATAAGGTAAATCTTGCGAGGACACAGATTTTATTTGATAAAGGCCTTGCTCCGCAGGGCGACATGGATAATGCGGCAACACTTGTAAAGGTATCCGAAGCCCAGGTTCAGACAGCTGAAGCAAATTACAGTAATGCAAGGCTTCAGTTAAGCTATTGCAATATCACTGCGCCTTTCAGCGGATACATTACAAAAAGATTTCTCGACCAGGGAGCTTTGGTTTCTTCCGGGACTTCCAATTCGATTTTTATTTTATCGAATATAAGCAAGCTGAAAATAATGGTAAGTGTCCTCGAAAAGGATATTTCCAAACTCGATGAGGTTAAAGACGTAACATTAACGACCGATGCTTATCCAGATGTATTTAATGCAAAATTCAGAAAAATGTCGCAGTCAATAGATTTGAATACAAGAACAATGCCCGTTGAAGTGGATATAGATAATACCGATAATATGCTTAAGCCCGGAATGTTTGCACGAGTCGAGCTTTTGCTTGACAAGCATTACAATATTTTAAAAATTCCTCTCCAGTGCATTAAGACTGATGACAGCGGACGCTATATTTTCACGGTCACAGAAGATAATACTGCAGTTAAAAAATACATAGAAATCGGTTTGCAGGCTGATAATAAAGTCGAAATAGTATCCGGTTTAAAGGAAAATGACAAAGTAGTATCGGTTGGTCAGGATTTAATTAAAGACAATTCAAAAATAAAAATTTCAAAGTGACGTATGTGGCTAACTCGCCTTGCATTAAAATATCCTATTAGTACATTTATGGCATCAGTTGCCATATTAGTACTCGGGATTGTTTCATTTTTCCAGTTGCCTATTGATATGCTTCCGAATATTCAGATTCCGAGTGTATCTGCAATTACATATTACACAGGTGCAGGTCCTATGGATATGGAGCAGAGCGTAACAGTACCAATCGAACGCGCTGTAAGTTCGACTAATGACGTAAGCTATATTCAATCTTCAACACGTGAGGGTCTTGCCCAGGTAAGGATTTACTTTAACTGGGATGCAAATACAAATGTGGGATTAATAGATGTTATTCAAAAAATAAACAGGGTGATGAATAATCTACCATCAGGAGTATCGCAGCCCCTTGTACTGAAATTCGATATAACAAATATCCCTGTTATCACAGTCGCTCTGAGCAGCGATATGGATGAAAGGGATTTATATGACCTCGCGTACAATACAATCGAACCCCAACTTGAACATTTACCCGGCGTAGCTTTTGCGCAGGTTGTAGGAGGAAAAATAAGGGAAATACACGTAACAGTTGACAGGAACAGGCTGGAAGCATCGGATTTATCGGTTGACCAGGTTATCTCCGCAGTTTCTGCATCAAATTTAATTCTGCCATCGGGTGAATTGAGAACCGGTGTATTTGATTACTCTCTGAAAACGGAAACTCTGTTCAATCTCGTAGAACCAATGGGTGATATTACTATAAAAACTATTAATGGCATTCCGGTAAAAGTAAGAGATGTGGCAAGAATAGAAGACTCATTCCAGGAGCAAACCGAAATTATCAGGACAAACGGAAATCACGGTGTTATTTTAAGATGCCAGAAAACTCCCGGTGCAAATACTGTCGATGTTGTAAATACAATCACGGAAGCATTAAAAAATCTGAAAGATGTTCCGCAATCAGTTAAAACATCAACAGCATTCGACCAGAGCGATTATATCAGGCAGTCAATCAGCGGTCTTCTTCGTGAAGGCGCACTCGGAGCATTACTTGCCGTGGTTGTTATTATTATATTTTTAAGAAACTCCAGAAGTACTTTAATTATTTTTATTGCTATTCCGCTGTCTATATTGGCTACGTTTATATTTTTCAGATTTTCGGACACATCATTAAATATTATGACGCTTGGAGGACTTGCACTCGGCGTGGGAAGGCTTGTAGATGACTCGATAGTGGAACTTGAAAATATTACAAGACACTATACACTTATGAAGCGGGATAACGTAAGCAAAATTCAGGCAACTCTGGATGCCGCGCTGGAAGTAGCTTCCCCGATATTCGTTTCAACCCTGACAACGGTGATTGTATTTTTACCTGTGATTTTCTTAACGGGTATTGCAAAACTTTTATTCATTCCCCTTGTCATTACAATTTCGGTTGCACTCTTTGCATCATTTTTTGTGTCAAGAACCGTTACCCCCCTGCTTTGTTACAAAGTACTTTCGGGAGAAAGAGAAGTTGACCCCGATTCCAAAAAGTTCCTCGATAGACTGCAGACGAAAACAAAAAATGTTCTTGATGGTCTCGATAATTTTTATGTTGATAGTTTAAAAATGTGTTTAAGAAATAGAAAAAAAGTATTATCCGGTATTTTACTTTTTTCCATTCTTTCTTTTATATTATTTAAATTTATAGGTACGGAATTCTTCCCCGATTCGGATGAGAGCCAGTTTACCGTATCAGTAAAACTTCCTGTTGGAACAAGAATTGAAGAGACCGAAAAATATATTGAACGGATGGAAAAGGTAATCAAAGATAATATTCCCGAAGCAAATACTATTATTTCGGATCTGGGTGTTCCAAGTGCAAAGAGCGGAAGCTTGTTCGGTGCTAATTCGGGCAGCCATGCGGCAAATGTTCAGGTTTCTCTCATACCAGGTTCCGAAAGAAAAAGAAGTGTATTTGATATTATTAATGACATCAGACCAAAACTTAATAACCTCTCAGGTGCCGAACTTTACATCAGCTCGGGAGGATTTTTAAAATTCCTGATGAACTTCGGTTCATCTGCACCTATCGATATTATGATTCTGGGATATGATTTTGAAACTTCAGATAGAATCGCAAAAAAAATATACGATGTCGTAAAATCAGTAAATGGTGCAACCGATGTCAGAATCAGCCGCGACTCAAACCTCCCTGAAGTGAGAATTGTTTCTGACAGGGTGAAAGCAGGCGCACTGGGAATTTCCGTTTCACAAATTGCCAATACCGTTGCAACAAGCATGAGCGGAAATGTTGCCTCCCTGTTCAGTGACCCGAAAACAGGAAACCAGTATAACATCCTAATTAGAATGTCGGAAGATTACAGGAAAAATATTGAAGACATAAAAAGACTTACTGTGATGACAGCATCAGGACAGGTTGTACCGCTTGGAAATATTATGGATGTTAAAATGTCAAAATCTCCCGTGCAAATCGATAGGAAATATCAGCAAAGACTTGTCGATGTTACTGCAAACGTTTACGGAAGAGACCTCGGTAGCGTTGCAGATGAAATCAAACAAAAATTAGCTGATGTGGAAAAACCTCAGGGCTTCGATATACAAATAAGCGGAAATGTCGAACAGCAACAGAAAACTTTCAGTTCGCTCTTCCTCGCATTCGGACTTGCAATTGTTTTGGTATATATGGTTATGGCTTCGCAGTTCCAGTCTTTCATCGACCCGTTTATAATTATGTTCTCAGTACCTCTTGGAATGGTCGGTGTAGTTTGGATGCTCTTTCTTACCGGTACAACTCTTTCAGTTACATCATTCGAAGGTGTTATTGTTATGGTCGGAATAGTTGTTTCAAACGGCATATTATTGGTTGATTATACAAACCGGCTTAGAAAAAAAGGAGTAGAACTGATTGAAGCAGTCGTCAGAGGAGGAAAGACACGTCTGAGACCGATTATAATGACAACTGCAGCAACTGTGCTCGGTTTGATTCCGATGGCTGTAGGCATCGGCGGTGAATCATCTCAGGCTCCTCTTGCAATCGCAGTTATAGGAGGACTTACTGCTTCCACTTTCCTGACTTTAATTTTTGTTCCGACTCTTTATACAGTGTTCGAACAAAAATTCCACAGGAAATCTGCTATGGGTGATGAAAAAGAACTTCAGGATTTATAAAAATAATATATAAAATCAAAACAGCGGATTGCTTACATTGGGGGAAAACGTAAGACCCGCTGTTTCTTTTTTTACTGAATTTAGTTCAATAAATCAATTACTGTCTTGTTGCTATTTCTATTGTTTTACCAAATCTATTTTAATAATTTCTTCCTCAGGTAAATTGGTTATTTCCTGTCCACCTTTAAAACTTTTTGATTACCCTCTTTAGTAAATGCTGCCTCAGTATTTACGGAAACAAATTAACACTTTTTGATGCTAACATTGTTTCAGAAATCCGGCAGCAATTATTACTAAAGGGTTTCTTACTTTTATGAAAGAACTCTTCTCTTCAATGTTCTATAATGCAAAGACCGTTCCAAATAATTATGCCCATTTTTAGTGAATTTTAAAGCATTTTTAACTAAAATTATTCAAATTGAGACATTTTTTCAAAAGTGAGAAAATAACCGCTGTTTATTCATTAAGTTATCAGTTTTAAATTGAGACTTCTCGTTTTAGCTAAAATTTAACCGACTTTTATTCTAATTTCTTCGCTCTTGATCTTATCCTTAAAAAAATCAGCTCTTATCCTGTCACTATCCGCTCTTTCTGTGTGCTATGCTTTTTACGTTTATCAATAAATATAAAATTCTTATTTTAAAACGATGATATATAAACTCTTAATACGACCCGTACTTTTTTTATTCAACCCCGAATTTATTCACAAAATTATTTTCTTCGTAATTTCCGGATTCACATTTCTTTATCCCGTTTTTAAACTTATTTATTCACCAAAAGAAATCTGGGAAGAAATCGAAATTAACGGACTGAAATTCCGCAACAGGCTCGGCATCGCCGCAGGTCTCGATAAAGACGGTGTCGCAATAAGGTTTTTCGATGCTCTGGGATTCTCGCATATCGAAGTGGGAACCGTAACTCCC
>Ga0224522_1000177_pt1 | contig 30100 bp, 24 predicted proteins | sample CFST25metaG_FD_182733 | JGI IMG/M metagenome (GOLD analysis project Ga0224522, IMG submission 182733) | Peat soil microbial communities from Stordalen Mire, Sweden - C.F.S.T25 | ecosystem: Environmental > Terrestrial > Soil > Wetlands > Peat | place: Sweden: Norrbotten County, Stordalen Mire...
AAATAATCTGAATATTTAATTATTTAGAAGCAGGGTCAGTGCTGTCTTTAAAATCTTTGTTTGTATGCGCAAACTTTGCAATTTGTACCCTTGTGTGTAATGTCATCTTTTCTAAAATATTATGAACGTGGCTTTTTACTGTATAAGGCGAAAGATGCAGAATCTGTCCGATTTCTTTGTTGGTCAATCCGTCTGCAATCAAATCAATTACTTCGCGTTCACGTTTTGTCATCCGAACAGCATACTTCAAATCAACATGGTCCGAACCGTTAACGGCTCTTTCGACAATCTGGGAAAAAAGTGAATCTGTCATATGCGGAGGAAGAACTTTTTCACCCGATGCAACCAGGCGTATTGTTTTCAGAAATTCATTAACAATGGCATTCTTAAGTATAAAACCAGAAGCACCTGCTTTTACAAAATCAAGAATATCGTTCTCAACAGGCATAAGATCCATAACAATAATTTTAATACCGGTAGATTTTTCTTTTACGGATTTAACTACCTCAAGACTGTTTTGACTGCTTAAACCAAGGTCTATCAGTACTACATCAGGTTTAACATTTAAAATCCGGGACAAAGAATCTTCTCTTTCTGTGATTGATGCAATTATTCTCATGTCAGGCTGTTCGTTAATCATGGATGTAATACCGTCACGCAACAAGCGGTTATCTTCTATAATTAAGATACTTATTTTTTTAATCGGCTTCATAAATATTATGTAATTGTAATTTTAGTATAAATTTAGCATAATTTCAAGTAAAAAAGGACATTTGATAATATAAATAATAGAGAATTGAACTTTCGGGAATTTTCACAAAATTATTAATATCTGATACTTTAAAATTAGTTTCGTAATTCTAAAGTATGAATTAAACACGTATTATTTTGTTATCATTAATGATAATATTTACAATTTAAGCAATGTTCTAATTATAAAATATCAGCATGAACCAGAATATACAAACTTTTTGGAGTTTCACTGTTACTGAATTGATTGAAAAACTTCAGACTAATGTCAGCGGACTTACGGATAAAGAAGTCGTCGAACGGCTTTCCGTCTATGGTGCAAACCGTATTAAACCCAAAAAGAAATCTGATACATTCACACTTCTTATCTCGCAGTTCAAAAGCCCTATAATTCTCATTCTTTTATTTGCGACCGGGTTATCATTATTTTTAAACAATTATGTGGATGCTTCAATAATTCTTGCCATAGTTTTAATCAGCGGGCTTCTTGGCTTTTGGCAGGAGCACGGTGCATCCAATGCTGTGGCTAAACTGCTTGCAATTGTACAGATTAAAGCATCTATACTGCGGGATGGAAAAGAACAGGAGATTCACATTGAAGATATTGTACCCGGAGATATTATTATTTTGAATGCGGGAGATATTGTTCCCGGAGACTCTTTGCTAATCGAATCTAAAGATATATTCGTTGATGAGGCAATGCTGACGGGTGAAACTTTCCCTGTTGAAAAATGTCTTTCGGTTTTACCCCCGGAAACTGCACTCGCGAAGCGTTCAAATACATTGTGGATGGGTACGCATATTGTTAGCGGCAATGCAAAAGCAATTGTCGTTCTGACAGGTAAAGATACGGAATTTGGTAAAGTATCCGAGCGGCTTAAACTTAAAGCACCTGAAACGGATTTTGAACACGGCATCAGAAGATTCGGTTATTTCCTCGGAGAGGTCACATTGGTCCTGGTAGTTATTATTTTTGGCATCAACGTGTATCTGCACCGACCTGTTCTGGATTCCTTTCTATTTTCACTTGCCCTCGCAGTCGGTCTGACACCGCAGCTGCTTCCAGCTATCATTAGCATTAACCTTGCTCACGGTGCAAAAAATATGGCTAAGAAAAAAGTTATTGTCAAAAGGCTTGCATCAATAGAAAACTTCGGCAGCATGAATATTATTTGCTCGGATAAAACAGGTACACTCACGGAAGGCATGGTGAATGTGGAATCGGCAGTTGATGTCAACGGGACTTCAAGCGACAGAGTTTTTCTTTTTGCATATATTAATGCTTCTTATGAAACAGGATTTACAAATCCCATAGATGAAGCAATCCGTAAATTCCATACGATTGATATTTCCGGCTACAAAAAAAATGACGAAATTCCCTATGATTTTCTCAGGAAACGCCTGAGCATCTCTGTTATAAACGGAGATAAGCATCTGATGATAACAAAAGGTGCTCTGGATAATATTCTCGGAGTCTGCACGTCCGCAGAATCATCCGAAGGAAATGTTGTTGATATTAATTCATTCAAAGATAAGATTCAGAAACACTTTGAAGAATTCAGCAATAAAGGATTCCGTACACTGGGCATTGCTTATAAAGATTTACCCGTTAATTCTCCAATCAGTAAAAACGATGAAACCGGTATGACTTTCTTAGGTTTCATTACACTTTTTGACCCTCCAAAACCGAATATAAAAGATACCATTGCAAGTTTAAAGAGCCTTGGTGTTTCACTTAAAGTAATCACCGGAGATAACCATCTCGTAGCCGCGAACATCAGTGAAAAGATGGGACTTACTGATATGAAAATCATTACTGGAACCGATATAAACAAGATGAGTGACAGTGCACTTCTTAATCTTGTTAATGAAGTGGATGTTTTTGCCGAGACAGAACCAAATCAAAAAGAACGGATAATCATCGCAATGCGGAAAGCGGGAAATGTTGTCGGATATATGGGTGACGGAATAAATGATGCTTCTGCTCTGCATGCTGCAGATGTAGGAATTTCAGTTGATACTGCCGCCGATGTTGCAAAAGATGCTGCCGATATAGTATTGCTGGAAAAGGATCTGGGAGTCCTTATAGAAGGTGTCCGTGAAGGACGGACTACTTTTGCAAATACGCTGAAATACGTGTTTATGGCGACAAGTGCTAACTTCGGAAATATGTTCAGCATGGCGGGTGTTTCTCTTTTCATTCCGTTTCTTCCGCTGCTGCCGAAGCAGATTCTGCTCACAAATCTGATGACAGATTTCCCCGAAATGACTATTGCAACTGATAATGTGGATAATGAAATGGTTGAACACCCGCGCCGTTGGGATATTAAAGCTATACGCAAATTTATGATTACATTCGGACTCGTCAGTTCTGTATTTGACTATCTTACATTTGGTTTGCTTTTGCTGATTCTTAAAGTTGACGAGGGGCAGTTCAGAACAGGATGGTTTCTTGAATCCGTAATATCAGCTTCATTCATTGTGCTTGTAATCCGAAGCCGTAAACCTTTTTTCAAAAGCAGGCCGGGAAAATATCTGCAAATTGCTACATTCTCAATTGTAATTTTAACTTTAATATTACCTTACACTCCGCTTGGAATTGTATTTGGATTCAGTCCTCTTAGTATAACGACACTTTTGCTCCTATTACTGATTGTAGTACTATATATTTTCACTGCTGAAATTACGAAAACAATTTTTTATAAAAAAGTAAAGCTATAAGAAAATATTTAATTTAAGTAAAAAAATCATATAATAAATTTTTTAATATTATATAAATTAATGGATACTAAAAATAAATTCGGTAAAAGAATCATTGGTAAATGGGGTAAATACACTATATTTACTGTCAATGATGAAATAATCAGAGACTCCGCAGAATATGCAGAAGAGTTCAGTGATTACGGTTTGAATTTAGGTAAGAAAGGGTTATCGACATTGAATTTTAAATTCATTCCCGAAAATGAGATATGGATTGCAAAATCAATAAAACCTTCTGAAAGGAATTACATAGTAAGTAATGCTCTGGCATATATAAGGGGTATTGAAAGGGGTTTAAATCCGGGTGATTCATATGATAAAGCTATAAATAAAGAAAAATCAGTCCGCACGAAAGATGCCATTAATAAATTGCGGATTAAAAAATACAAGTCTTCTGATAAACCAACGCATAAAAATATTCCGAAAAAAGTTTATGTAAAAAAATACGGTGTAATAAAAGACAAAGAAGAAAATGTAAATGTTTTTATAATAAACGGAGAAGCAGTCCGTGATTTATATAAAACTGATTATGTAGAAGGCGGCCATGCTTATGTTTATGACTGGATTCCGTTTGATGAGATATGGATTGAAAAAATAGTAAAGCAAGACGAAATTCCTGTAATTATTTTACACGAATTTCTGGAACGGACATTAATGAAATATAAAAAGTTTCCCTATGTAAGGGCGCATATTGCAGCATCCAAAGTGGAATTTGAACACAGAGGGATATTCAATAAAAAAGATGCATTAAGCCTGACACGAAATATTATAATAAACAAACTTTTAAGAGATATTAAATATTGATAATAATGGGTGATTCTTATAGTAAAGCGAAAAATTTTTAAGATTCCTAAAATTTTGTTTAATTTATTTTACCAAAAAAGTAAAAACTGTACTAACCTAATCTCGATTATCAGAAATAATATCCTGCTTTCAGAACTGTATTACTTCCAATTTTACATTACCTTTTGAAACCGGTATGTATCAACTAAAACCAAAATCCGTATTTTTATATTTCTTGATATTAAATAAATTGGTTATAAATAATTAATTATCTTAGTTGTTCCGGGAAGTCTCCGCTCTTTGGAACTCCCGGTACAAATCGTTCCCTCTAATACTTTTTTATGCCATTAATAAAACACAAAAAAAACCAATTAAATAACAAAAAAAGCCGTTCGGCAAGGAACGGCTTTGAATTACTAATTAAATAAATTATAAATTATTTTATCAGCATCATCTTTTTTACCTGACTGAATCTGTCAGCTGATATTTTATAAAAATAAACTCCGCTTGGATATTGAGAGGCGTTGAATGCGGCTTCATATGTTCCGGGAGATTGTTTTTCATTTACCAGTGATTCAATTTCCCGACCGAGTGCATCTAACACAACAAGTTTTACATTCCCGCTCTTTGGAATTTCATAACGAATATTAGTAGTCGGATTAAAAGGATTGGGATAGTTTTGAGACAATGAATATTCAGACGGTATTTCAGTGCTGATTTTTTTTATCCCTATAGATTCTGCCAATAAACGCCGCCATATAGACGCACCATTTGATCCCGCGAACACATAATTATTTACAACTAATAATGCTTCAATATGTGGAATAGAACTAAATCCCTGATTTTTAATAATCCAGTTTGCCCCGTTATTAGTTGAAAGATAAATGCCATTATCCGTACCCGCAAAAATATTGTTTCCGCTTACAGCAAGGGATAAAACGGTTAAAGAATTTAATCCTATCGAAGTCCATGTCCCACCATCAGTGGAACGATAGATACCGGTCGGGTTGGAAAGAGAATACGAGCCTGCAAAATAATAAGTACCCAGTATAGCAAAGGATTTTATAGATGTATTAGATAAATTAGTTTGAGTCCAGTTTGTGCCGTTATTAGTGGAGCGATAAACTCCAAAAAGACTCGTTCCCGCAAAAATATTTGTTCCACTCGCGGCAAGGGAAAGAACTGTATGGGAACTTAAATTATATTGAATCCAGTTTGTGCCGTTATTTGTTGAGAGATATACGCCATTTCCACTTGCTCCGGCAAAAATATTATTCCCGTTTATGGTAAGGGAATAAATGGTTTGATTATTCAGGGAAGTTTGTGTCCAGTTAGCTCCGTTATTTGCAGAGCTATATATACCATTCGCCCCTGTCCCTGCATAAATAACTGTTCCGAGCGTCGCGAGTGAATAAACAATTTTGTTATTCAAAGCAGTTTTCGTCCAGCTCGTACCGTTATTTGTTGATAGATAAATACCGCTGTCACTCCTTGCAAAAATATCACTTCCGATTGCTGTTAGAGAATAAATATTCATCGCCGTACTAATTCCGTTTGATGCCTGTTCCCATTGGGCTTCGCAGTAATCAATGTTAAATGCGAAATGTACAATTGAAATAAATGCTAAAGTGTAAATTAATTTTTTCATAATTTGTTATTAAAGGATTTAAATAACGCGATTTTGTTAATTGACTGGACAATTAAACTCCATTCAGGAAAGACGTAATAAAACTCAAATATTGGCTTTATTATTCGATATATGGCATTTTTGGATTGATTTAATATAATAATAATTTTTTAAATATATCAAGCTCTTTTTATTTACTGTTTGAAAAATGCAGGTACAGACGCAGGTCTGAAACCGGAAGAAATATTCCCTGCTTTTCAAATAATAACGAATATGATAATATAATTTCTTTCTCTTAATTAATCATAATTTTTTCTTGTGCAGGGAAGTATCGGCACTCTTTGTGGCGTTCCCAACGAGGACGTTGGGAACGAGAGGATATGAGTTTACCTGAATTTACTTCAGATTACCTCATTTTACCTTAGATTACTTATATACTACCGACAGAATCTTTTTCTATAAAATTTAATTTTACAAAGATAAAGTCTCTTAAAAAATTAATTCAGTAAACTTCCTTTGTATTCTTTCGGACTCATACCGGTTTCTTTTTTAAATAGCCTTGAAAAATAAGGAGGATTTTCAAATCCAAGGTGGTATGCTATCTCAGATATACTTTGTTCGCCCTCAACAAGCAAATTTTTGGCTTTCGAAATTAAATGGAGGTGTATCAATTCCAGAGCAGTTTTTCCTGTCTCCTGCTTCAATAAATCACTTAAGTATTTTGGAGAAAGAAAAAGATTTGAGGCCATGTAATTTACTGTAGGTAATCCTTTTTCCGCAACAATTCCTTTTTCAAAATATTCATTCAGGTACTCATTAAATTTTGTAATAGTTTTTCCTGTTAATGGCTTTCTGTCAATAAATTGCCTTTTATAAAAACGTTGGGCATATTTTAAAATTGAATCAAGGTGCGAAAGTATAATTGATTTGCTAAACTCATCCGGATTGTCATGGTATTCTTTTTCCATTTTATGGAACAGTGACCACATAACTTCTTCCTCTCTCGGCGAAAGATGAAGTGCCTCGCTTGTTTCATAATCGAAGTAACTGTATTTTTTGATTTCATTAAATAAGGGATGTCCCATCAAAAAGTCTTCATGTACGTGAATAGCGAATCCATTTTCTTTTAATTCCATATCCTGAACAGTTAACAATTGTCTTGGTTTCATAAAAAACATCGAGCCTCTGTCATGGTCGTACTCCGTTTTGCCGTAAAGAATAACACCGGATTTCAGTTTTTTAAAGGCAATAATATAGAAATCGCAAGTGATTTCCATATTTTTCAAAGCATTATTTGAATTTGAAATCTGATTTAAACTAAACAACGGATTTTCAGGAGGATGGAAACCTTCTGACATATCCAGTTCACTTATTGTTTTAAAATGCTTCATAATAATATATGTTTAGAACTTTTAATTTCTCTTATTAAAAATTATAATCACTAAACTCAAATAAAAGACATTAATTACTCTTTTGATTTGATTCACTTTTACCGCAAAAATATTACAAGTAACCGTTATTTAATTATTTCAATTAATTGTTAGATTCAATTTTCCCTCGCTATTTCTATTCCTGTTGACACTAAAATATTTCTTACTGCTTATCTATAATTACAAGTTCGTAACTCCTGCTTCCCAATCCCAGTTTTTCGGCATGTTCAAGAGTATGAACTCCGTGTTGTTCCTCCATTCGTTTTATCAAATCATGTCCGTCGTGAACCTTATAAATAAAATCAACGCAAGCCTGGTCGAGTGCCACAGGGTCAAGCGATGCAAGAATTCCTATATCCTTCATTGTCGGAGCAGCAGGATTCGAACTGCAATCACAATCTACGGAAAGTTTATTCATAACACTAATGTATAAAATATTGTCCCCAAGATATAACATAACAGCACCTGCTGCTTCAGCCATAGATTCCAGAAATTTATCCTGCTGAGTTTCGAAAACCTTTGAGAATTCACTTGTTTTATCGGTTAACCCCGCAGTGTGAATCCACATTTTCCCGCTTGCCGATGCTATGCCTATTGACATATTTTTTATTGCACCGCCAAATCCGCCCATTCTATGCCCTTTAAAATGAGATAGTATAATGTATGAATCATAATTTTTAAAATGTGACCCAACAAAATCTTCCTTTATGTTCTCTCCTTTTTCGAATGGTAAAGATATAGAACCTTCTTCATCCATTATATCTACCGGAGCTATAGCCGTAAAGCCGTGATCCTCTGCAACCTTTTTATGCTGTTCTGTAGTTGAGCGCTGACCATTGTATGCAGTATTACACTCGACAATTGTACCGTTTACATTATGTATTAAATCTTTTATTAAATCCGGTGATAAATAGTTTTCCCCTCCAGGCTCGCCTGTACTTATTTTTACAGCTACTTTTCCTGTCAAATTACGACCCAACGCTTTGTATACTGCAATCAATCCATCAGAAGTGATGTTCTCGGTCATATACACAACCGGCTTATTAACATCATTTATTACTCTTGAATTCTCAGCTTCCTTCGAATTATTACTATCCTGATAAAACGCACTAATTCCGAAAAAAACTATTAAAAGCAGTATAATAATAAATGGGGTTTTTAAAATACTGTTCATACTTTTTCTCCTTATTTTATTTATGCTTTGAAACAAAATTGTTATTTATTCCTGTACTACTTCATTTAAACATTATTTAAAACATTGTAAAATGTTTATAGATTTAAAGTCCCGTTCTTTTTTCCAATTCTTCCGGATATCGGTCACCTGTTACCTTAATCTTTTCAAGTGCTGAATTAATCTCGCTTAAATCTTTTGAATTTAAAATAACATTCGCGGCTCCAATGTTTTCTTCCAGTCGGTTAAGCTTGGTAGTACCCGGGATAGGGACTATCCAGGATTTTTGTGCCAGCAGCCATGCAAGTGCAATTTGACCGGGAGTTGCATTTTTATGCTGAGCAACTTTCTTAAGTAAATCAACTAAAACCTGATTGGCATCAAGCGCTTCCGGAGTAAACCTCGGAACTATACTGCGAAAATCAGAACTCCCAAATTTTGAATCTTTGTTAAAGCTACCGGTTAAAAAACCTTTTCCCAGCGGACTGAATGGTACTAAACTTATTCCGAGTTCTTCGAGTGTTGGAATCAATTCTTCTTCAGGTCTTCTCCACCAGAGAGAATATTCGCTTTGAACAGCAGTTAGCGGATGAATTGCGTTTGCACGCCTTATGGTTTTTACGCCTGCTTCGGATAGACCCCAGTGTTTTATTTTACCTTCCTTTATTAATTCTTTAATAGCGCCTGCTACATCTTCAATCGGCACAGTCGTATCTACACGATGCTGATAATATAAATCTATGACATCGGTTTTCAGGCGTTTGAGAGAGCCTTCTACGGATTTTCTGATTTGTTCTGGTCTGCTGTCTTGCACCTGTTTTCCATCTTGTACTTTGATACCGAATTTTGTGGCAATCACTACTTTGTCACGGTATGGAGCTAAAGCTTCACCGAGCAATTCTTCATTTGTAAACGGACCATACATTTCGGCAGTATCGAAAAAGGTAACACCTTGTTCTACAGCCGAATGAATTAATGAAATCATTTCTTTTTTATCCGGTATTTGTCCGTAGGCATAACTCATACCCATACAGCCGAGACCGAGGGCTGAGACTTCCGGACCGTTTTTTCCTAATTTACGCTTTTGCATATTTAATCCTTATAGTAAATAATTTTAATTTGTAAAGATTACATAAAAACTTCTATTACAAAAATAAGTAAAAAATTCCGGCTAAACGTATACAAAAGGCGTGATTACTGATATACTTTTACTTTTTAAATAGTGTGTGGTTTTGCACTGCAGAATATTAAAATAGCAAACTTCTAACAATTCATTTTGATACAAAACAAAAAGCCCTGTAAACGTTAATATTTACAGGGCTTTAATTTGCACACCCAGCGGGATTCGAACCCGCAAATCTTCAACGTGAAAGTGTTAGACTTTTATGCAAAAACAGCAAAAAAAAGCAGATATCAAAAATTAGTTCACCTGAATTTACCTCAGATTATGTTCAAAAAAAGCCGTTCGGAGAGGAACGGCAAGGATGATTTAACAATTTATAAAATTTTGAATCCATATTTTAATTTTTTTGTTATAAATATCCAAGAGGTTTTTAAGGATTACAAAGTAAACAATTATTCAACATAAGCTTTTAAAAAGTATGAACATTATTAAAAATAATAAAAAGAAATTATCACCGGAACAATGTGAAGAACTGCTCAGAGTGTTGAAAGCCCGTTTTGAGAAAAATATGAACCGTCATAAAGGAATTGAATGGGCCAATGTACAATCTAAGCTGGAAGCTAAATCAGAAAAATTGTGGTCACTGGGTGAAATGGAAAGAACCGGCGGTGAACCGGACATTGTTGGTTTTGAAAAAAAGTCGGGTGAATATATGTTTTATGATTGCTCAGCGGAAAGTCCTAAAGGCCGCAGAAGTATTTGTTACGACCGTGAAGCTCTTGAATCAAGGAAAGAAAATAAACCGGGAAATAATGCGATCGATATGGCAGCTTCAATCGGTATTGAGATTTTGACAGAAGAACAATATCGGGAATTGCAGAAACTTGGAAATTTCGATACGAAGACGTCAAGTTGGGTTAAAACACCTGATGAGATTAGAAAACCCGGTGGTGCCATCTTTGCTGATTTCCGCTACGGAAAAGTCTTCGTGTATCACAACGGTGCAGAATCTTACTATGCAGCAAGGGCATTCCGTGGCTCGCTAAGGGTCTAAATTTTCAAAGATTAGGTTATAACTTTTTCTTGTGCCGCGGAGTCTCCGTTTTTTAGAACTTTCGGCAAAAATACATTTATTAAAAAATATTTCAAATTCTTATTTTCCGGCAAGTTACAAATAAATGCGAAAAATTTATTTTGGCGTTCCCAACGAGAAAGTTGGGAACGAAAGGAAATATTCACAATCTGATATTTTCCTATGATTCAGATAACAGAAATTTAGCGGAAAAATCGTGTACAAAATAAGAAACCCGATAATTTTACTAATTATCGGGTTTTTCGTGGAGCTAAGGAGGGTCGAACTCCTGACCTCTTGAATGCCATTCAAGCGCTCTACCAAACTGAGCTATAGCCCCATTTCTTTACAAAAATAAACAATGAAGTTCCTAAATACAAATCAAAATAAATGCTACAATAATAACCAATAAATAATTAATTTCCTGTTATCAAATCGTAATAATCTTTAAGCTGCAATGCACGGGCTTTTATTATCTCCAGCTTCGCATAAGAATGCATCGGTATATACATCGTCCCATCCATTTTAGAATAAATCATATCGATATTGGTGAATTCCTTTTCTTTAAATTCAATCCACTGTTTTTCGGCTGTTTTAAGAGTCTTTGCCGATTCAACATCGAGCATTTTCATAAGGATTTTATAATATTTATTTAATTCATCATCCCACATTTTTACGGCTTCATCAGTGCATTGTGTCATTCCCATTGTTGATTGATTTCTTTCCATGCAGGAATCGAGATACACATCTATCGGGTGCGGGGTTTCCTGCGAAAAGACCTTTGAACTTACAGCTAAAATAAATATTGCGAAGAACAGAAATATTTTATTCATATTATTATATTAAATTTTAACCTTAACTACAATTTTCTTTACCTTTGAAATAACTTTGAATTTAATACCCGGCAGATGTAAGTCCCCGGGAAAAACTATTGCAAACATACATTTTTCTAATTTTACAAAAGTTGTTTCTGCAAAACAAAAAAATATGTCTCTTGCTTCAAAATATTCTTTTTGAATTTTCTGGTTATTGTACGGGGCATAGCCGAATAATTCTTCCCCGGACACTATATACTGAACATCAATATACTTTTTGTGTGCTTCGGGATATCGTCCGGCAATTTCCGTAGTATTACTTGTGTTTACAAGCGCAAATAAATCATCATTATCAATATCGTGCTTTCCTTCGCCAAGATTTATTAAGTCCGTATGCCGAAGGAATTCAAATGCTTTGTAAATTCCTTCGTATTTAAATGAATATTGTTTTACATTTTCCAGTTTATCTATTATCATATTTAAAGTATTTTAAGAAATTAATTTAGCTATGAAAAATGCAGCTGCTGCGGCAAGCCCGCCGGTTAATATCATTTGAACTGCTTTTCTGAACGGTTTCAGACCTGTAAATTTTCCTTTTATATAACCGAATATTCCCAATGCAAGCAATGTAATAAATATCGATGCAATTAACGCTGTATTTGATTTTGAAATGAATATATACGGTGATAGCGGAATCATACCGCCTATAATATAAGATATTGCAATTGTAAGGGCGCTGTTTCTTGCTCTTTTCGGTTCGGGTTTTTCCAGACCAAGCTCATACTTCATCATGAAGTCAACCCACTTATCGGGATTCTTTTTTAAGGCTTCGACAAACGGTTTACTGCCTGCCTCATCTAAATTATATTCTTTTAAAATTTCATATATTTCAGATTCTTCATCTTCAGGAATTTCCTTTACTTCATTTTCTTCCCTTATCTTTTCACTTTCATAATGCTCCGCATCACTTTTTGCCGCAAGATATCCGCCCAGACCCATTGCTATTGAACCCGCGGATATTTCAGCAAGCCCTGCGATTACAATTACAGATGTATTTTCTATTACACCTGTCAATCCTGCGGCCAAAGCAAAGGGGACGGTCAGTCCATCAGCCATTCCGATGATAATATCCCTTACTGTTTCGCTGGATTTGAAATGCTTTTCATGATGATCTTTTCCCATAAAATTAATACTAAAATTTATTAGTACATAACAATTGTCAGAATCACACGAATTTAATTTTTAAAATTTTTAATAAAAAGGTAATTATGGCTTTCAGGTAAGCATAAAGTATGCAACAATGAAAAAAGGAAGAATTACAAATAATTTTATCCGTAAATTTCTCTCTCGGTAATTTCGCATAGTATGTGACCAATAGTTATATGTGACTCCTGTATATGCTGCACATTTTCGGTAGGTATGCAAATCGAATAATCACACTCTGCTTTTAACTTTCCGCCGGTTTTTCCCAGTAATCCTACCGTGATAATTCCTTTTTCTCCGGCTTTTCTGACTGCGCGTATTATATTTTCCGAATTCCCGCTTGTCGATATCCCGATGAGTATATCACCTTTATTTCCGATACCTTCGACATTTCTTGCGAAAATATTTTCAAAACCTATATCATTTCCGCCTGCAGTTAAATTAGAGCTGTCAGTAGTCAATGCAATGGCGCCAATTGCAGGTCTTTTAATGTCATGTGAAAGCCTGACCATAAATTCAGTTGCAATGTGCTGGCAATCCGCAGCGCTACCGCCATTACCGCAGAAAAGCAGTTTATGTCCTCCCCTTATGCAGTCGATAAAAATTTCTGAAACCTTAATTATGTCTTCATTGCAGCTTTCGAGTACTTTCAATTTTATTTCAGAACTCTCCTTTAACGATTTTTCTATAAATTCTTTTTTTTTAATCATTTCATTCTCCTTTTTTTGAGTTCTTAATTTCCAATAAATGATTTACTATTTTTCCGGCTATGCCTATTTTATCTTTGAATACCATTTTGCATTTTTCACCCGTCTCATCCCTTAAAGCTTTATCTTCCAGAATTCTTCTGATATCTTTATAGAACTGGTTTTTGTTTTCTACAAGGATTCCGCCTCCCGATTTCAGCATAACTTCATCTTCATCCGAATTTTTTACTTCATTCGAAAAAAAGACCGGAACATTAAATATTGCGGGTTCAAGAATATTATGCAATCCTGATCTCAATCCCCCTCCAACATAACTAACGTATGAAATCGAATATAGATTCAGTAATTTTCCTATACAGTCAACCAAAATTAAATTTTCACCCGCATAATTCTCAAGCATGGAATATCTTATAGATTTAAGGTTCTCATAATTCTGTAAAATATTTTTTTCAATCATTAAGAGCTTGGTTTCTTTCGGCTCGTGCGGGACCAGAATCGTCAAAAGGTCAGTTTCATATTCCTGCAGCTTGTCTATCACGGGAAGTACAATATCCTCATCTTCTTTCCATGAGCTCCCTATAACAAAGACTTTCTTATTTTTAATTACTTCCGGGTCAATAACTCCGTCCGTTTTCAGAGCTTTTACCGATTGAAGCACTCTCTCGAATTTGGAATCGCCTACTTTAAATATTTCCGAATTATCTGCGAGGATTTTTCTGAAATTAATTTCATCATCTTCATCTATAGCGAACAGGACATCAATCATCCGGAACATGCACTTTTTAAATGAACTCGCGACAGGTATATTCCATGATTTGTCATGAACATCGAATCTCGCATTCGCAATTGCAGTCATTATTTTCATTTTCTTTGCGCGGTAAAGAAAATTAAACCATAAATCATACCGCATCATAAGTATTATCTCGGGTGAAATAATTTTCAGAAATTTTTTAACGTTTTTATAAGAATCAAAGGGCAGGTATGTTTTAATAATCCTGTCCTCATTAATTTTTGCATTTTTATAACCTGAAGGTGAAAAAAAAGTGATAATGATGTTGAATTTCCTGTTCAGTAAATCCCTGTAAATAGGAATTGCCTGCTGGTATTCGCCGAGAGAAGAACAGTGGATTATGATATTTTTGTTGCCGTTCTGTAATATTTTTTTATTATTTTCAAGATCTGAAAATATATGCCTTCTTCCTGAAAAGCCGTCTCTTACTTTTGAATTGAATAGTGATAATACCCTGAATAAAAACCAAATTAACGGGACAAATAAAATATTATAAACATATAGCCAGAATTTGCGCATAATAAAAATGGGAAGTTTAAACTTCCATTATTTCTTTTTCTTTCTTGGACAGAATTTCATCGATATCCTTAATATACTTATCAGTCAGTTTCTGAATTTCAGTTTCCCCGTGTTTCCTGTCGTCTTCCGAAATGTGTTCGGCTTTTTCTGTCTTTTTCATTTTTTCGATTTCATCTCTTCTGATATTTCTTACTGCAACTCTTCCTTCTTCAGCCATTTTTTTCACGAGCTTGACAAGTTCTCTTCTTCTTTCCTCGTTTAGCGGCGGGATGGGAATCCTTATAAGTGTGCCGTCGTTTGCAGGATTTAATCCTAAATTCGAATTAAGTATGCATTTCTCAATTAACTGTATTATAGATTTGTCCCAGGGCTGGATTGTTATTGAATGGGAATCGGGCGTGCTGATATTTCCAACCTGGTTCAATGGTGTCGGTGTGCCGTAATAATCCACTTTTATTCCATCCAGTAATCCGACAGAGGCCCTTCCTGTTCTTACTTTAATGAATTCTGAAATTATGTGTTCGACAGCTTTTTTCATCCTGTCGCCGGAATCTCTAATAATATCTTTTATCATAAGATTAAAAATTTTATTTAAAAACCTGTGTATTAAATAATTTATTATGAAATTATTGTACCAACTTCTTTACCGTCAAGAATCTTTTTCAGATTGTCCTTAATATTCATATTGAATATCATCAGCGGTAAATCGTTTTCCTTGCACAAAGTAATTGCCGTCAAATCCATAACACGCAAATTCTTTTTTAAGACCTCACTGTACGAAAGCTTTTTGAAAAACTTTGCTTTTTTGTTTTTTTCAGGGTCAGAATCGTAAACTCCCGCAACCCTTGTGCCCTTCATAATCACATCTGCCCTTATTTCTATTGCCCTGAGCACGGCAGCCGTATCTGTAGTAAAATATGGCTCACCTGTACCTGCAGCAAAAATGACTATTCTCTTTTTTTCAAGATGCCTGACAGCACGCCTTATAATTAACGGCTCTGCTATTTCGTCCATTTTGATAGCCGACTGCACTCTGGTATAAATCCCTTTTTTCTCGAGTGAGTTTTGAAGTGCCAGGGAGTTAATTACGGTCGCAAGCATACCCATCTGGTCGCCTGTTACCCTGTTGACACCCTGTTGTGATGCGGATAATCCGCGATATATATTCCCTCCGCCGATTACTATTCCGATTTCTATTCCGAGCTTGTGTGCTTTCTCTATTTCACACGTGATATGTTCTACTATACCGGAATCTATTCCATAACTCTTATTTCCCATTAACGATTCTCCGCTCAGCTTCAGGAGAATTCTTTTAAACCTCTTCACCATATAATTATTCTTTATGATTTCCTTCATAAAACAGATTTTATGAAAGTAAAAAAGAAACAGAGTTAAAAATTCAGAACAATTAAAACCCGTTCTCAAAATAGCTTAAGAACGGGTTTAAAAAAATATAAAAAATTTTAACCTAACTGATATCTTATCATAGCGACAACTTCTGCCGGCTCACCTGTTTTCTTGGTATACTCTTTTAATAAATCACCGACGCATTTGCTCGAATCCTGTATGTATTCCTGTTCCAGCAGGCAATTTTCCTGGAAAAATTTCTCGACTTTGTTTTGAACAATCTTGTCGATTATCTTTTCGGGTTTGTTGTCATTTTTGGCCTGCGTCATGTAAATTTCTCTTTCCTTTTCAACAACATCGGGTGTTATGTCTTCCCTTTTTATTGAAATCGGATTCATCGCAACAACCTGCATGGACATCTTTTTGCCTATATCATATATTTCATCGGAAAATTTTCCTTTAATTCCTACCATACCGCCGACTTTACTTCCGAAATGAATATAATAAGCTACGAATCCGTCCGCTACTTTTATTAACTTAGCTCTTTTGAATTCAATCTTCTCGCCTACTTTTCCCATCATGCCGTCAATGTTTTCCTGTATCGCGAGACCTTCACCATCTTTTGCTTTCAAAAGGTCTGCCAAAACTTCAGTATTGCTTGATAATGTTATATCTGCAATCTTTTGCGCAAAATTCTGAAATGCATCACCCTTTGCGACGAAATCTGTTTCGCAGTTTATTTCTATAATAACGCCCGCAGTGTTATCTTTGCTAACACTGGCTTTAATGGCACCTTCTTTTGCAATTTTATCGGCTCTCTTGGTTGCCATTGCAGCACCTTTTTTACGAAGATATTCGATGGCTTTCTTTATATCACCATCGGATTCCTGTAATGCCTTCTTGCAATCAGACATTCCGGCACCTGATTTTTCTCTTAAATCTTTAATTAATTCAATTGTAATTTGCATATTGTATTATAATTTTTATTATCTGAAATTTTATTAGCTTTCCATTTTTTCTTTCATTTCTTCCATATCGTCTTCTCTTTTTGTTCTTGCAGCATTTATGCCCTCTGCAACCGCTTCCGCAATTGTCTTTGTAATAATCTCGATTGATTTTACAGCGTCATCATTTGCAGGAATCGGGTAATCTATTAAATCGGGATCGCAGTTTGTATCCACTATGGCAAAAATAGGAATATTCAGTTTTCTTGCCTCATCGATAGCAATGTGTTCTTTTTTAATATCCACTATAAATAATGCTCCCGGAAGTTTAGTCATGCTTGCAATGCCGTTTAAAACTTTTTCAAGTTTTTCTTTTTCACGGCTCATAATAAGTCTTTCTTTCTTTATGAATTTTTCTGCCGTACCGTCGGCTTCCATCTTCTGAAGGGTTGTCAGTTTTTTAATGCTTTTTCTTACAGTATTAAAATTGGTTAACATTCCTCCGAGCCATCTTTCGCAAACGTAGAATGCATCGCATTTTTCAGCCTGCTCTTTAATTATGGCCTTAGCCTGTTTCTTCGTGCCTACAAAAAGAATTTTCTTTCCTTCTGCTGTGATTCTTGTTAATGCATTCGATGCATCCGTAAGAAGATTCAGTGTTTTCTTCAAATCAATAATGTGAATCCCGTTTCTTTCCATGAAGATGTATTTCTTCATTTTTGGATTCCATCTTCTTGTTAAATGACCAAAATGCGAACCTGCCAATAACAGGTCTTCAATCTGTACTGCGGACATAATTTACTCCTTAAGTTTTTATAAAAGCCGGACGCCGTAAGACGATACATCTTATCTGATGTAAAAAAGAATTGTTGGCTAATGCTGGCTTTTGTTTTTCTTCTATTTCCGTCTACTTTCATTTTACATCCCGATTAACTGCGAAAGCAGTTCATCGGGACACAAGTAAAATAAAATCGGGAAATATGTATTTTAAAATAACGTTTATTAAAAAATTATCTCTTCGAAAACTGGAATCTTTTCCTTGCTTTGGGTCTTCCGTATTTTTTACGTTCAACCATTCTCGGGTCTCTCGTCATAAAACCGTTCTGCCTTAAGATACTCCTGAATTCTTCGTTTTTGTTCACCAGTGCTCTCGCTATGGCAAGCCTGATAGCACCGACCTGTCCTGTGAATCCGCCGCCAACTACTGTAGCCCTTATATCCAAAGTACCGAATGTTTCGGTTACTTTTAAAGGCTGCAGCATGCTCTGGTATAACGAAGGAGATTTCACGTATTCTTCTGCATTCCGTCCGTTAATGGTGACTTTTCCCGTACCTTCGGTAAAAAAAGCCCTCGCAACTGCTGTCTTCCTTCTTCCTACTTTAATTGTTGATTTTACTGTCATATTTTTTTAAAAATCTAATTTACTTAATATTTAAAGCAATAGGTTTTTGTGAACTATGCGGGTGCTCGCTGCCCCTGTAAACTTTTAACTTGTGCAATAAATGCGATCCGAGCTTTGTCTTCGGTAACATTCTCTTCACTGCAAGTTCAATTACTCTTTCGGGTTTTTTAACTATCATCTCACTGTAAGGCGTGATCTTCTGTCCGCCCGGGTATGTCGAGTGAGTTTTATAATCTTTTAATTCGGCTCTTTTACCTGTAACTCTTACCTTCTCGGCATTGATTACAATTACAAAATCACCTATATCCGCATTCGGAGTAAACTGTGGACTGCATTTTCCCCTTATTCTCTTGGCAACTTCACTTGCCATGCGACCTAATGTCTTGCCTTCGGCATCAACTAAATACCATTTTTCAGGATTATCCGTTTTTGTTGCATATTTTGTGGTCCTGACTGATTTACTTACAGCTATTTTCATAAATTTTTTCCGTTAAACCTTAAAAATATAAAAAATCATTAAAAATGTCAACGCAAATACAATTAATAATTAGTAATGAGTAATGAATAATAGACGGTTTTTGAAAGAGTTTACCGGATTATTTGAATCAATATACTAATTTAAACAATAAAACTACATAAAGTTTTATTGCAGATCGAAATTCATTAATAACCAGTTTCGGATATTTCCATCGTTTACATTTCCATAGATATCATTAATATAAAGCTTAACTTCCTGAATTATTGATGCATTGTCTTTTCCTGCTTTATTAAGAATAGCTATATAATTTGATATTTCACTTTTTAAAATTTCTTCATTAGCAAAAGAAAAATTAAATGAACAAATTTTTGTGCTTTTACTTTTTTCCTTTTCAAAATAATACAGGCTTACAGTATCAATTTTTTCCTGTTCTATATTTTTCCCGTCAATTTTATAAACATCATTATCTATGATTAAATTGTTTTTGTCGAATTTTAATTTGTTCTTTATTTCATTACCATCATAAATATACTTAATATAAAAATAACATTTTTCATTCATCGGGTATTCCGTCGGGTCAATATAAATTTTGCTTGTGCCTATAACGAAATAATTATCACCGAATTCATCTTCCAGCGATTCCATTCCTTTCGTACTTAAATTTTCTTTACCTGCAAATAATACTGAATTTACATATGCAATCAGCCCATTGGTTTTATTATTCTCGGCAAATTTTATTACAAACCTGCCCTGCTCGGGACTCAGCACAGCGGCTTTTGAATCCTTAGTGCTGAATTTGAGTTTATCGGTCGCACATACTTCATCCATCTCTTTTATAGGCTGCCCTGTCTTCTCCGAAATTATTTCGCCTTTAACTGAAAGCACAGTATAACATTGCGAATAAATTAAATTCGAAAATAATAAAATAACTAAAGGTGTGAATAAGAATAACCTTTTCATAATCTTTAAACTTAATTTTATTAAATCTTTAAATCTTTAAATCTTTTAATCTTAAAATCTTTTAATCCTAATAATCCTAATTCAGACATTTATTCAAACAAGCAGAAAATCTATCTTTTTTGTTTCTGTATCTGTTTTCAATATTTTAACTACAACTTTTTGTCCGATGCGGTATGTCTTCCCGCGGCGCGCTCCTACTGCCAGATGTTTTTTATCAAAGAATTCATAATAATCATCCTCTATGTCTTTGAACCTCACAAGACCCTCGATTGCCATATCTATTATTTCAATAAACATTCCATAATGTGTCATACCAGAAATTATCCCGAGAAACTCATCACCAAGATGATTGCTCAGATACTCAATCTGCTTTAATTTTGTAATTTCCCTTTCGGCATAAACGGCATTCTGTTCCTGTGCCGAAGACTGTTTGCAGATTTCAGGCAATCTTTTTTTATAATAATTTACTTTCTTGAAATTTACATTTTTAGTTTTTGCAAATTCAAGATACTCTTTCAAAATCCTGTGAACTATTAAATCGGGATAGCGCCTGATTGGAGAAGTATAATGCGTGTAATCATCAAACCCCAGACCGTAATGCCCTATATTTTTTTCATCATAAATTGCTTTTGCCATCGAGCGTATCAGCAAATCATTAATCAAATATTCTTCGGGTTTTCCCTTAATTGATTCAAGCAATTCTTTTATGGAGTCCTTATCATCGATATGAAGCCTGTACCCGAACTGAGAAACAAATTCGGATAATGAGTTCAGTTTTTCCACATCGGGCTCTTCGTGAATCCTGTATATAAACGGCAATTCTTCGTCAAGTTTCTTTGCCTGTTCTGTCACAAATTCGGTCACGCATTTATTTGCAAGAAGCATAAACTCTTCAATCATCCTCATAGAATCGAGTCTCTCTTTAACTTTTATTCCCGTGATTCTTCCCTGTTCATCATAATCGAATTTCACTTCCCGCGATTCGAAATCAATGCTTCCTTCTTTCATACGCTTCTTATAAAAAATCTTTGCAATCTTATCCATCAACGTAAGTTCTTTTTTAAAGTCACCTTTTTTTGAATCAATAATTTTCTGAACCTCTTCATAGGAAAATCTTCTCTTGCTTTTTATCAAAGATTTGTAAATTTTATAGCCTTTAATTGCATAATTTTTTGTGAGTTCAATATCAACGGAAAAAGTATACCTGTCAGTATCAGGTTTCAGCGAACAAATTTCATTAGACAGAGCTTCAGGCAGCATTGGTATTACACTGTTCAAAAGGTAAACGCTCGTTCCGCGTTTCAGAGCTTCAACATCCAGCGGAGAATTTTCTTTTACAAAAAAAGAAACGTCTGCAATATGCACTCCGAGAAGGTATCCGCCGCTTTCGGTTTTTTCGATTGAAACCGCATCATCATAATCCTTTGCATCTTCCGGGTCGATTGTAAAGCAGATTTTATCCCTGATATCTTTTCTGGAATCCGCTTCGAGACTGATATCATCAATTTCTATATTATTTTCCCAGCTCTTCGCTAAATTTTTTGCTTCATTATTTACATCATCGGGAAAATTCCTTTGCAGGTTATATTTTCTTGCAATCGCGAATATTTCCGTGTTAACATTTCCTGCCTGCCCGAGTACTTCTATAATTTTTCCTTCCGGTTCTTTCTTGGGGTCATCCGGGTCAAATTTTATCACTTCGCAGACTACCTTATCGCCGATATTTGCTCCCAGGTAATTTTTCTTTGAAATATATATGTCGTTTTTAATCAACCTTGAATCGGGTACAACATATCCGAAATATTTATTTTTTTCAAACCTTCCCGTTACCGTTAAAATTTCATCGGAAGTATTTCTTTCGGCCGCAATATTTTTCTTGTCTATGTAATACCACTTTCCTGATTTTATTACTTTTTTCTGCAGAACCAGTTCATTCAGCTTCTGCCGCACTTCCCCGGTTCGTCTTCTGTCAACATCCATCCTCTTAATAATGGAATTAAACTTTAACGATTTACCGTTATTTTTTTTCAGTACTCTTAAAATTTGGTTTTGCAAAATGTTAGTGTTTAAAATTTGATTTTGTAATAAAGCATACCGCCCGTTCTTGCGCTTCCGGTCAGGTTTTTATTCTGGTTAAACGGGTCAACTATTCTTTCAAATTGAAAAATAAGGTTGTTTGAAATATTACCTATTCTCATAAGCTTATTCAATGGATATTCAATTACAACATTCGTATTGGTCAGGTCGCGGAATATCTGACCTCCCACCCTCACCGTAGCATCACCGAATTCCGCTGTAATTCTAATATCAGTATTCTGTGCCACATTTCCCGCCTGGGTGCTGTTGTAATTAATATCCGTATTTACAATGAATGGCAAGTAGGCCTGCAATTTATTTGAGATGTACTGCGACATAAACGAAGTCCCGACATTTGCTCCGACGTTCGATACAAGATTTAATCTCTGGTCGGCATTTAATTCGTCCGGGAATTTACCGAATACTATAAAACTGATTGCTTCCTGGTCCTGGCTTCCGCCTCTCGGATTTCCGTTTACAAGAACCGACCAGTCCAGCTTGGCATTAAACGTCGGTCCCGTTACTCTCAATGTGATACTTACGGTTCTTGTATTTTTTTCATCAAGGGGGTCAGGCGTAATTGCATTATATTTAGCTTCAATATTTAATTCCGGGTTTACGATATTCCCCGTAAAAATTAAATTTCCGGTAGCTTCGAAATTTTTGTAAAATTTATAATAGCAGTTATCCTCCAGCACAACCCTGCCCCTTGCCTGCAGGGAATCGTTTTCGCTGTTATCAAAAACAAGGTTTGCAGTTACATTCCCGAAAAATTCCTGCCCGGTTTTTTCATCCACTATAAAATTCACGTACAGTTTATTTTCCGTGCTTACAGAAACATTATAATGAAACGGACTTTTTTTGCTGAGCGGTTCTTTCAATCCTATAACACTTGTTAGAAATTGATTATCAAACGGGTCAAGACGATTTTTATCTGCTACCTTCAAACTGTCCTTGTATTTATTAATATAAATATTCAGACTGTCTTCTTTAAATCCGGCTGAATCGAATATGATTTTATATTTAAAATTATCGGCATAAAGACTGTAAGCTTCTTTTTTAAAAGGCGGGATATAAATTCTCCCCTTTGTCATAATAAGGTTTCCCGTCATATCGAGTCTTTCTGAATTACCTTTCAGCACCAAGTCCTGACCTGTCCTTGCATATAATTCCCCGTACACACCTAAAACATTCTGTGAAATCTGGTTATCGAGAACTTTTATTCTCCCGCCCATCGTAAGCTCGAGGTCATTCATTTCAAGATTTGTGAAATCTATATAACCTTTCATTATAAACGGAATGTAGTCTTCGTAAGGCGCAAAGATTCTTACGGAAGGGAATAATAATTTCTGGTCCATAGTAGTAATATCAGCTTTGAAATTATAATTCATACCGGTCATGTTCAGCCTGAATTTCCCGTTTTGTATATCCATATTACCCGAAAGCAGCGGTCTTTTCACTTTTCCTTTTACATCAATACTCCCATTCAGATTTCCTTTCAACCTGGAAATAACAGGTATAATCTGTTCAAGAATATTAATCTGGAAATTCTGCGCTGCAATTTTAAGATTAACGTCATTTTCGAGAAGGTTTTCTCTCTGCTCTCTTTCTCTGAAAGTTTGCAGAGGATTCTGTAAAGGAATATCACCTTTTATCTGAAGGTTTCCTTCATTATTCACATTGAAAAATGAAATCTGGGGATAAGCGGTATTATTGTGATAACTGAGCAGCGCATCGATTCTTCCGAGCTTTACTTTCTGCAGAGAAAGTACTTCCGTATTCAATTCCGCATCCAGTTCAGGTTCATCAAGGTTGCCGGTATATTTGATTAAAATTCTTCGAAGCTCTCCGTTAATAATTTTTTCTTCTTCTATTTCAGGATTTATAAGTTTTTGCAGTTCGGGCATTCTGACCCTCTGCCCTCTTAATTCAAGCTTGCTGTTGCCGTTCAAAGAATAATATCCTGTTACCATCAATCTCTGGTTATCCGATACCAGTCTTAAATTTTCAAATTCGATAACTTCATTTTTATTTAACGAATCTATAATTTTGAAATTTACTTTCGCAGGAATTCTGTCCGCTAATGAATAATTTTTATAACCAAGCCCTAAAGTATCAAAAAGCAATCTGACTGAATTAGCGCCAATTGCAAACTTACCGATTGACTGCAGTCTCACAGTTGTATCCATATTCCCTGCCAGATAAAACAAGCCTTTATCTTCGCCGTAATTCACGCTAAATGTAGCAGTATCAAATTTTCTGGTATTAAAATACATATCATTCGTTCTCATATTAACATTTCCGAACATCACTCCGAAATCCTTGGCAATAGTAAAATCATTCTTGAATTCCATATCTATTAATCCTTTAGCAAACGAAAATGCAGAATCCAGATAAAGTAAATTATTTATCTCACCTTTTGCATTTAAACTAAAGGCATTTTTATTCTGTGAAATCTCGCCGTTTATTTTACCGCTGAAAGATATGCTGCTGTCTTTCAAAAGTAACTGAACCGGGCGGTAATTTTTAATTACAAGATTGTATTTAATATATATATCTGACGGATCCGTAAATACAACAGGTTTGGTCATGCTTGCACTGACCGTTCGTGTATTGCTGAAAGAAAAATCACATTCAAGACTGTCCTTACCGAATTCTTTTTTAAACTGGTCGGCAATGCTTTTTACATTTGACGTAATTACTCCCGGTATTACAAGATAAGAAAATTTTCCTGTCGCATTAAAATCAAAGATATCCGAAGTAACCGATGCAAATCTTTCATTACCGTTCATTCCTGCCTTTACTATCATCCTGGTTTGAGGAATTATATAATGCTGGTAATTCGACGGTGTAAAGCTTATATCATAATTCCCGTTAATATCATCCGGTTTATATCCTTCTCCCTGAACATCGAATGCAAAATTCAGATTGCTCTTATCATCATTATTTTTTGTAAAAGTAGATACATCGAAGTTCTGCACCGTTCCTTTAAGATCATATTTTAATTTAGACAAATCCCTTACTCCCACAACTCCCTGAAGCTTAGTAGTAAGTGAATTCGAGGAATAACTCAAATCCAGATTATAATCCCCTGAATTGGCTTTTACTGTTCCGTTACTTTTTGAAATTTTCTGCCCGTAAAAATCGGAATTATTAATATCGAAATTTATATTTCCATTCAGGGTTCTGTAATCGAACCCGTTTCCGTTTGCTTTTATATCTGCATTTATGCTTGAATTAAATTTATCATCTTTGATAATCCTTCCTATATTTACATTTTTCGTTTTAAAATCCGCATCGTAAACAAATTTCTTATCCTGTATATCAATGAATGTTTTACCGTTAATATCACCCGCGCCGGTTTTAATATCATAATCGGCATTAAATTTTGTAGGTTCGCCTTTAAATGTAAAAGAGGCTGTTACTTTTCCAACGTGGCTGTAATCGGGAATTGGTATCCCCGGAAGATTTTTCTTTGTATCTGCGGGGTCGAGTTCTGCATTCTTTACAGTCACATCGAGATATAATTTTTTCGGGTCGTGGAGATTCTGAACTTTTCCGCTTACATTTATACTTGAACCGTCAGTTTTAGCAATTAGTTTTTTTACACTAATGTCATTATACTTACCCTCGGCCTGCAAGTCGAGATACGCTTTTCCTTTCATAAAATCCAGTGACGGCAAAAAGAATACAAGCTCATTAATGTCGAATCTGTCGGCAAGTATATCAATATATGCATTTTTATCTTTAAAATTTTCATAAATCACTTTTTCTTTTAACGGATTAAGATGTTCAATATAAGCTTCTTTTATAGTTACATCACTGCTCGCTGTTTTAATATTAAAATTTTTCAAATCTGCTTTATCGTCACCCAATATGGAAGCTTCAAACATAAGTGACTTAACATCAATCATTGTATTTGTGGAAAGAGTAAACTCCTTCATGTTGACAAATTTTTCATCTGGATGATAATAACCGGAAAGATTAATATTTAAATTTGTCACATTGAGATTTGAAAATCCGAATTTCTCAGCTTCTTCGACAGGAATTTCGCTGATTGGCTTATCAGAATTTTTATCTTCAAGAAATCTAACAGCTCCATTTTTCAGTTCAAAGTTTTTAGCAGTAATCTTCCAGTCAAATTCTTTTTTTGATGTATCTTCTTCTTTTTTTTCTTTTTTCAGCAAATATTCATAATTCCAGATAAGTTCACCGTTTTTATCTTTTATCTTTGTGAAGTTGCCCTGCAAATCGGTCAGAACAACGTCCCTCAGGTATACTTCCTTATTTAAAAGCCTGTGTATATTATAATCTGCATCGAGTGAAGAAAACTTCAGCATTGTGTCACTCTTTACTACAAGGCTGACATTTTTCAGTGTGAACCCCCTTACAATACTTCCTTCTATGGATTCGACATATAAAACGCTTTCTTTTTCGGCTAAGGATTCGTTGACTTTACCAACTGCATATTGCAATAACTTGTTTTTAAAATACGGGGTTTGTATAAAGATGATAACGGAAATGAGTGTAATGATAAATCCGCCTGTAATAATAAAAGCGAATTTTAAAAGCTTTCTAAAAAAACTCTTTTTCTTTTCGGGATTTTTTTTAATCTCAGTTTCCAAGTTTTCTTAGTTTATTGATAGTACTTGTTGTAGAATAATTATCTACATATTTCAGGCTTATCACTTTACCGCCTGATTTTTTTACTATATCCGAGCCTACAATTTTATCTTCGGTCCAGTCACCGCCCTTAACGAGAAAATCTGGAACAATTTCATTTATCAGGTTATAAGGTGTGTCTTCCGAAAAAATAACGACTGCATCAATCACATTCAGACCGTTCAGAACGTATGCCCTGTCGTTTTCGTTATTTACAGGTCTGGACTCGTCTTTTATTTTTTTAACAGATGAATCGGAATTCAATCCGACGATTAAATAATCACCAAGGGATTTAGCCTGCTGTAAATACTCAATATGACCCCTGTGCAGAATGTCAAAACATCCGTTCGTGAAAACAAGTTTTTTGTTTTGCTCTTTAAGTTTCTTCCTGACTTCCAAAAAATCCTTCAGTTCGTAAATCATGCTAATAATTATTTTGCTTAATATGCCTGATAAGTATATTTTTTTCAATCGGAACTATTCCAACCTCTTCAACGACAATTCCCGCGGCAATGTTGGCAATCTCGACGGCTTCGAATATTTTTGCCCCGCCGGCAAGCGTAACTGCCAGAGTTGATATTACAGTATCACCTGCACCAGAGACATCCGATACATTTCTTGCTCTTGTACTGATCGAATGCGTTTTCATTTTACCGTCGGTTTTGTTAAACACTTTCATCCCATGCTCTCCAAGTGTAATGACAAGATTGTAACATCTTACCTTATTTAATAATTCATTGCAAATTTTGAATAATTCTTCGTCATTTTTGGCTTTTCTTCCGAAAGCATCTTCAAGTTCTTTCCTGTTCGGTTTAAAAATAAATGCGTCTTTATATTCGAAGAAATTATCGAATTTGGGGTCCACCAGAACTTTTATATTATTTTTTTTCGCAAGTTTAAATATATTTTTTATCAGCGATTTTGTCAGTACTCCTTTATTATAATCCTGTAAAATGATAATTTCAAAGTCTTTCTCATTATTTTTCAGTAATTCCAGAATTTTATTTTCGGTGTCTTTTGAAATTTCTTTCTTGGATTCACTGTCAATCCTGAGTAAATGATGTGATGAAGCAATTACCCTTGTCTTGCAGGTTGTAGGCCTGTCTTCAACCGTTATTATCCCTCCGGTGTTCTGTCCCTGACCGTGCATCACCTGTTTTAGTATTTCTCCTTCGATATCCCTGCCGATTATACCTATTAAAAACGGTTCTGCATCAAGAGTCTTGATATTCAGGCTTACATTTGCGGCACCGCCAAGCTTCGGCTCGGTATTTTTAATGTCAAATACCTGAACAGGTGCTTCGGGTGAAATTCTGGTTACATCACCAAGCAAATATCTGTCGAGCATTATATCGCCGATAATGCATATTTTTTTGCCTGAAGATTTTTCAAATATCTTATCTATTTTATTCTTAATCATCCTGTAAATTTAAGTTTATTTAATAGGTTATTCAATGAAATAAGTGTATCAAAAATAATTAAATACAAAATTGAGAAAATTGTCCCCCTGGTATCTCTGGGAGAAAAAAACCTGCAAACCGTTCTGTGTAATGATACGGTAAAAGTTAACATTTGTTTTTTTAACAAGCTTTTCTACATTTGTGTTTGGGAACATTGCAATAATGTTACCGAGATTGTATGAATACAAAATTGAATCTTTTTTTACGTTTGGTTCTTTAAGCTTTATTTTCAAGGAATCAGAGCCTCTTATGATAGATGAATCTTTCACGCTTGCAGATTCAGGCCTGTATAAATTTATTCCCTTATAAACCATCAAATCTTTTTTTGTTTTGGAATCATAGACTTTCAGGGAAAGATTATAAACGCCGCTTTCAAATGAATAGATATTCATCCTTTTCGAATAAAAAATAACGGCAAAAGGTTTCAGCACAATTATATTTTTTACGCTGTTATATGAAATCAAATCCTCTATGTTCCTGTCCGAAAATATTCTTCTCGATTCGGAGTAAACCACCGAATCATTTTCAATTGCACTTATATTAATTACGGCATTATACCTGTCAAAATCGAAATTCTCATAATCTATGCTGTCCAGCACGTTTTTATTAACGGCGCTCCATTCAAGAGTTACAGTCTGCGGGTTAAATCCGAAATTCGAATTATCTATTCTGATATCTGTTAGAGCAATTGTCTTATTAAAATTCACAAGGTCAGGGGTTTTTTCCAGCGGCGGAACATTTTTCGAAAAAATGGTTATACTTGAATCGTTAACATTCGACTCAATGTTTTTAAGATAAAAAATCTTATACTCACCAATTTCTTCGTTTTTTAAATTCATCTTCCTTAGCTTTTCCACATAACTGTCACTTTTCACAACGGCAATGGAAATCTTATTCTTTTCAAAAAAACTTTTTATGTCGAGTATATTCAACTCCTCTACGGAAAGCTGGTTTTTCTTTTTCTTTGATTTTTTTTCTTCCGTTTGCATTGACGGAAAATTCCCCAGTACAAATTTCGAAGGATTATTTGAAAGAGTCTGTACTGCGAATACATCATAATACCCTTCGATTTCTTCGAAATAAATCTTCTCGTCTTTGTTTGCGCTTTTTTCTATCTGTGTTTTTAAAAGCGTTCCTGTTTCAATTGTATCGGCACGGAATGACTGAGGGAAGTAATAGCACCAGATAAAATTCACCATTATTATCGTTACTAAAAATATAACAGAAAGTATTTTTCTGAATTTAAATAACTGGAAAACTGCAAAGGGTACAAACAGCAATGCATTTATAACAATATACCTGGAAATCATATTCGTACCGCCTGTTCCTGCCATACCCTGAAGCATCATCAGAAGTAATTCTAAGATGTTGAACATAGCAAAGTACAGTACAAACCTTGAATATTCGTCTCTGCGTTTAATTACACAAATTGAAAAATCCCATGCAACTTTAACGGAAAGCAAGGTTGTAAGAGGTGCTATGTAAAAAAGAAATGTAGGATATTGTATCAGCCTTTGCAGATATTTTATTGAACTATAATCTTCATAAATTTTATTCGTTTCTTTTGCGAAGAAAAATATGTCCTTGTAATCTATATAATTTAAAATCAGCCAGAACAGGATGGTAGAAAACGAGATTAGTGAAAATAATATATTATTTGTCAGCTTTTTCGGGAATTTTTTGTCTTTCTTAAAGTCAAGAATCACAAATAAAACAAAAACTATGCTGAATAACCATCCTTCATACCTGAATAAATTAGAGAATGCAAAAGCTATTGCAGTCAACAATAGGAATATTATTTTGCCATCGGAGCTTTTCCATCTGATAAAATAATAAATCCCTGCCACAACAAAGAAAAAGAAAATTGATTCCGGTAAACCGGATATGCTCAGCCATACCTGGAACGGAAATACACAAAATATCAAAGCTGAAAAGAATGCATTTCTCCTGCCAAAGCCTATCTCGATTACATTGTAAAAATAAATTACAGTCACCCCCGAAAAAACAAAATTCACAAGCG